>ERZ1034419.160-NODE-160-length-12491-cov-38.376648_pt1 | contig 12491 bp, 14 predicted proteins | sample MGYA00520531_ERZ1034419 | MGnify/ENA primary metagenome ERZ1034419 (study PRJEB33736, sample SAMEA104288485) | Azolla nilotica | place: Sudan | collected 1982 | study: EMG produced TPA metagenomics assembly of the PRJEB19522 data set (Is there foul play in the... | reverse complement strand
TCTCAAACTCTTCTTTTTGGTAATTCATATTTTTGGGTATTTTTATTTAATTCAGACTCATTTACATTCATCTTCTCATCTTTTCTTATGAATTTATTGTCAATACTTACCAGTTCCAAGTTGTTGGCGATTTTTATTGTATTGTCTATTTTTTTACTATTTCAAGTATGTGTTTACTATTTAGCTTTTTGTAATTATTTTATATTTGTATATGTACTACAAAATGAAGTACTAAATCTGGGGTGTATGAAAATAGAGATTTAAGATTAAGTTATGTAGTCTCGCAAGAAGCAGTAAATCCTTATATTATGCTAGAATTGCTATCACCAGTAACGGAAAAAGAAGACTTGGGAGAAAACCTAAGAGATGTAGAAAAACCGCCAGTAAAATGGGGAGTTTATGAATAAATATTAACAGTACCTTATTACACAATATTTGATAGATATCAATCAGAATTTAAGATCTTGAAATTAAATGGCACTCCTTATTCTGAAGTTTATCAGATTCTCGTTCTTGCATACCAGATTTAGAAATTGGTTTAGGTGTGTAGATAGGTAACTATAAGGGTGTCGAAATGTCTTGGTTACGATGGTATAATCCTGAGGGAAATTGGGTTTTAACCAGTGTGGAACAAAAAACAAAATTACTTCAGGAATAAAGAATCTAACTTGATCAAAAAAATCAACAGCTTGAGGAGGAAACAACAAAAACGGAAAAATTAATAGCTCAGTTGAAATCTCTGGGGATAGAACCTGATGTATAGAAGACAGTGAAGATTTAATTATAATGGGTATGAACTAGTAAAATGACCTAATCAAAAAGTTTTTAGGATTTCTTTACCAACCTCACAATGAACTTCATTTAAAAGGACATGATATGAAATTCCATTTATATAAAGATTAATTTCTGACTGACTTTTAAAGATTCATTATAAGCAACAACTGCTCGCAAATTATTTCCTACAGTATGGGTACTTTGTAAATACTGCAAAGCATTACCCAAATTATTTTGCAGCATTGCATATTCTGTAGGATGTTCGAGCAAATTAATTTGTTTGAATGCCTGATCAAATGTTTGTACTGCTAAACCTTCACAAAGTGCTTTCCTTTCTCTATTGTTAGGTATTGAAAGGTAGGCGATCGCAATATTATTAGATATATTGCCCATGATGCTAAGACAGGTGAGGAGTTAGCACGTTTCCGTTTTACACATATATAAGCGGATTAATTATCTGCGTTTTTTGTTTGGGTGATAAAAACCCATTTTGGGTTTATCCCATATTCAGTTTTAGGATTAAAGTCGATATGTGATCGCAAATAAAAAACTTCTCCAGAAGATGACTAAATCTGTTTATACAGAGGAAAAAAATCAGCTTCGTCAACTGCTTATTCTTACTTTTCCACTTTCACATAAACCTTATCACCCTTAACTCTCACCTCATAAGATTGAAGAGAAATATCAGGTACTGTTAAACATTCAGCTGTCTTTAAATCATATTGAAATTGATGTGATGCACAGGTGATCATGCCATTTTCTACCTTCCCATTATCCATGGGAAGACCTAAATGATAACAAGCATTACGATAACAGCTTATATTATTACCCTGTCGGTATAAAATTATGTTTTGATTTTCTAGTTTAACTGCTAATACATGATTTTCAGGAATGTCATTTACATTCGCTACTCCCATCCAATAGGAATTTGTGTAAATAGGAGCAAGGGTGGCATTAGAGCTATTATTAACGGCAACTATGTTGGTAATTTCTGGACAATATTTTTTAATGGTTTGTTCTACTAACTGAGTTAAGGTTAAAGTTGAACTAGCACAATTACTACAACTACCAACTAATTTAATGTCTATTCTATCTGGTAGTTTAATTGCTACTAATTCTACATCACCATCATGACTTTGTAAGCTGGGACGAATTTCGGTTAATGCCGTTTCTATCCTTTCTGATAATGGTGGTTTAACCAAATTATGATATAGCAAAACAGCATAGACAATTTCATTATCTACTGCATGACATAAAGCTGATATGTTGTCTTGTTTAAGACTTATGATTAAATTAGTTAATGCAGCTTTATGAAGAGATTCAATAGCCCTTTGCAAACCGAAATCAACACACCGTTGACTTTAATCCCACTCAGAAATAATTGTTTCAAATCTCTGAATATCAGCTATCAAATTAGTTAAATTATCCATAAATTATCTACGTTCATTTGCGATTAATAATAATTCAATCCCTCAGATAAATCTGTAGGGATTGATAACTTTCAACTTGGTATTTATTCAAACTCATTTCATTCGGAAATCTTTGAGCAGGAAAGGCATCATTATACCTATAATTAAGCTGGATACAGTGATGGGGATACACAGGGGAATTTCTAGCTGTGCTATTAACACTAATAACAGTGTGCCGAGACTACTAGCAATGGTAGTTTGGCGGACAAAATACAGAGGCTCACGAAATAGTTTACCCTTCAACAATAATTTGAAGGAAAACCAGCTTAGTTGCAACATACAAATCTCCTATTATTTAGATAATAAACTGATCATAAATAAACCTAAAACAATTGCCGGAATCACACCAATAGGGGCGAATAAACTGCCAATTGTAGCAGCAAATTTATAGCCGATTTCTTTACCTGCTAGGAGTATACCACCAATTGCTCCACCAATCATTGAGGAAATTAAAGAGATTATTAACCAAGTTAATTCGGTTTTGAAATTTAATTCCGTGTTCAAACTATGCAAAAAATCTCTAAAGACAGGATCATTGATAAATTCCAACATTGTGATTTTCCTACCTTTCTGAATTTGTTGGCTTGCGAATAGAATTCAAGACTACTTAAAGTAAGTCCGATGAGACGGACTGTAGTTATAAACTTAAAACGCTAATTGCTTGAACTTCTATTTGTAAATCTTGTAGTGCTTTGGCTACAATCTCGGCTTGTTCTGTCTGTTGATGTGCGGTGAATATTTGCCAAGCTTCTTGATAATATGCTTGTGCTTTTAACAAATTCTGCGGATTTCCTAATTCTGTCTTTTCTGGATGATCAGGTAAGTTGGAAAGGGCGTTAGCTTTGTTAGAAACAGTGTTAGCATATTCTAAGGGTGTATCTCTGGGATTACGCGCTTTTAAGGCTTCGTTGTATGCAGCAATAGCCCGTAAATTATTCTCTACAGGATGGGAACTAATTAAATATTGCAAAGCATTACCTAAGTTATTTTGCAACATTGCATATTCCCTGGGATGGTCAATCAGGTTAATATGTTTGAGTGCGACCTCAAAAGACTGTACTGCTAACCCTTGACGTAAATATTCCCGTTCTGATGCCACTGGCATAGAAAGATATGCGATCGCAATGTTATTGTATAAAATTGCGTATTCCTGTGGGTAATCTTGCCAGGTAAATACCCGCAGTGCTTCATGATAGGCTTGGATACTATCAGTTATCCGCGCTAAATTGTAGGGAACTAGGGATTGCAACACTAAACCCAAATTCATCTGAGCTTCTGCTACTTCTTCAGCTTTAGCATATTTTTGTAAAATTTCTAATGCTTCCTCATAATCGGCTTTAGATTGTTGTAGTAATTGAGGAGTAGAATCAGGACTAATTTGTAATATCCCCGCCATTCCTATTTTGGTTCTTGCCTTTAGCAAAGGATAGTCATCACCACACATTTGATAGGCATGGTAAAATAGCCGCATTGCATTCCGTAAATCTTGAGAATTCTTCGGTTTCTTTTGAAAACCCTGGGCTATTTCTATCAGCATTTGGATTTTTTCCTCTGCTGTAGCTGACTCCGAAGATATGGCCGCAATAGCAGCGTTGACAGCTGAATTTGTAATACTAGGGGTCATAGTTGGCATACTCTGGCCAGTTGGGGAATTTGGTTGTGAATGACCGCACAAATGCGGTAGTAAACTGGTTTACGCAAGTTTAGAGATTCCCCAATCTCACATTTTTTTATCTTGACTCATTTGGAACATGAAACACAGAGAAGCCAAAAAGCTAAGAAGTAAAAGTTAGAAATCGCAGGTATTTTTACCTAAAAATATCAATGAATTCTCTTTTATTTCCCAGAATCAGTCCTTATCACTATAAAGCAATCCATCAATCAAATTCGATAGGGAAATTACCAAGAGCTATATTGGTTTTAATTAATTTTAAAATTCTTGCCCCAATTTTGGTATATATATTTTACCAATTAGCTATAAATTGGGCAATCTTTAGACTACTTTATATGTGATTTTCATGATGAAATCATCAAAATCGCATTTTTATTCATGAGGATTTTTTTAACGCAGAGGTTCACCGAGGATATTACAGAAGTTGTTCATAAAAATACTAAATGTTCACGAAAAAATTTAATTGATTTAAACAATACCTTAATTTAAGATAATACTATATTGATCAATAGGTGAACTTCTCCACGATTTCTTCACAGCGCTAGTTAAGAACTGAATCATGTTTCTAATTTTATTGCGTATGTCCTCATCCACACAGACAGAATAATTCTGTTTATTTCACTACATCAACAACAGAACAATATATAGGCTAATGACGAATGTACTCTGGCTTCAAGGTGGTGCTTGTTCCGGTAACACCATGTCTTTTCTTAATGCTGAAGAACCTACTGCTTGCGATTTAATCGCTGATTTTGGTATTAAAGTTCTTTGGCATCCTTCCTTGGGTGTGGAACTGGGTAACAACCTACAAACTCTTCTATGGGACTGTGTTTTAGGTAAGACTCCTTTGGATATTTTGGTATTTGAAGGTAGTGTAGTTAACGCCCCCAATGGTACAGGGGAATGGAATAGATTTGCCGACCGTCCTATGAAGGATTGGTTAATAGATTTATCCCAAGCTGCTAAATTTATTGTGGCGGTGGGAGACTGTGCAACTTGGGGAGGAATTCCCGCTATGTCACCTAACCCCAGCGACTCGAAAGGATTACAGTTTCTCAAACGGAAAGAAGGCGGTTTTTTAGGTGAAGATTTTGTTAGCAAAGCGGGTTTACCTGTAATTAATATTCCCGGTTGTCCCGCACACCCTGATTGGATAACGCAGATATTAGTGGGGATCGCCACTGGACGCATAGATGATATAGTTCTCGATGAACTACACCGTCCCCAAACTTTTTTTAATACGTACACCCAAACCGGTTGTACCCGCAATATTCACTTTGCATACAAAGCTACAACAGCAGAATTTGGACAACGCAAAGGCTGTCTATTCTACGACTTGGGTTGTCGTGGTCCCATGACACATTCCTCCTGTAACCGCATTCTTTGGAATCGTGTATCATCGAAAACCCGCGCTGGAATGCCTTGCTTAGGCTGCACAGAACCAGAATTTCCCTTTTTCGACCTCAAACCAGGAACAGTATTTAAAACTCAAACTGTGATGGGTGTTCCTAAAGAAATACCACCCGGTGTCAACCACAAAGATTATGCAGTCCTCACGGTTGTGGCCAAAGACGCAGCACCAAAATGGGCAGATGAAGACTTTTTTACTGTTTAGGGACTGCGGGGAAGATAAGAGAAATGAGGGAGATGGGGAAGTAATTTTCCTAATGCCCACCAATTACCAATTACCAATCACCAATCACCCAGAAGTTATGCCAATTCAAACCTTAGATATTTCACCCGTTGGTAGAGTTGAAGGCGATTTAGATGTGCGTGTCGAAATCGACAATGGATATGTCACAAATGCCTGGACTCATGCCGAACTTTTTCGCGGTTTTGAAATCATTTTACGCGGTAAAGACCCCCAAGCAGGTTTAATTGTCACGCCCCGAATTTGTGGAATTTGCGGTGGTTCTCATCTCAGTTCTGCATCTTGGGCATTAGATACTGCTTGGGGAACAGAAATTCCTAGAAATGCTATCTTGGCGAGAAATTTAGGCCAAATTGTCGAAACAATTCAAAGCATTCCCCGCTATTTTTATGGCTTGTTTGCTCTTGATTTAACTAATAAAAATTATCGCCGTAGTCATTTTTATGATGAAGCCTGTCGGCGCTTTGCTGCTTTCACAGGTACGTCCTATGAAATTGGTCTCACAATTTCCGGTAAACCTGTTGAAATTTACGCTTTATTAGGTGGTCAATGGCCGCATTCTAGTTACATGGTTCCTGGTGGTGTAATGTGCGCCCCCACCTTAACTGATATTACCCGCGCTTGGGCAATTATGGAATATTTCCGCACCAATTGGTTAGAACCAGTTTGGTTAGGTTGTTCTTTAGAAAGATATGAAGAAATTCAATCTTATGAAGAATTCCAAAAATGGTTAAATGCTGATGTTAAACATCGGGAATCAGATTTAGGTTTATACTGGCGCATGGGTTTAGATATCGGTTTAGATCGATATGGTGCTGGTGTGGGTAAGTATGTAACTTGGGGATATATTCCCCATGAAGATAAATACAATAAACCCACCATTGATGGACGTAACGCTGCTGTAATTATGAAAAGCGGTGTTTACGATAGCTTCACTGATACCCATACCTTGATGAATCAATCATTTGCCCGTGAGAATTTAACCCATTCTTGGTATGATGAAGGTACAGAAGATTGGCATCCAAGTGATCGCACTACTTCACCTACTATCAGTAATAATAAAGACTTTGGCGGTGCATATTCCTGGGCAAGTGCAGTCCTTCACCAAGACTTAGGACGTTTAGAAGCCGGACCCCTAGCCCGTCAGTTAGTTGCAGGTGGAAAACATGGCGAATCTTGGCAACATTACGACCCCTTCATTCTTGATGTCTTCAAAAAAATGGGCGGTGCAAATGTTCACGTTAGGCAACTAGCAAGAGTCCACGAAATTGTTAAGTTATATCGCCAAGCTGAACGCTGTTTACGGGAGTTTAAACTTAACGACCCTTGGTATATTAAACCTAAAGAAAAAGACGGTAAAGGTTGGGGTGCAACTGAAGCCGCAAGAGGGGCATTATGTCACTGGGTAGAGATTGAAGATAGCAAGATTAAAAATTACCAGGTTATTGCCCCGGGTACATGGAATATCGGACCCCGCGACGGTGCAGGACAACGAGGACCCATAGAACAAGCATTAATAGGTACACCTATTGAAGATGCTAATGACCCCGTAGAAGTTGGTCATGTTGCGCGTTCTTTTGATTCTTGTTTGGTATGTACTGTTCATGCCCATGATGCCAAAACTGGAGAAGAATTAGCACGTTTTCGGACAGCTTAATCAGTTAACAGCAGATTGCAGATCAATGAGGTACAGAATCTAAATTGAAACCTAGACAGCAAGAGAGTTGTACTCCTGGCTCCTACTGTAACAGTTATCAGTTATCACTAAAAATTGATAGCTGTTAATTGTCAGTTGGATGACAAAATTTCTCTAAACAGTGAGTTAGTATGACCTTAATGCGCTCCCAAAAACTGCAATTCATAAGGTTAGCTTGTGTCTAATTTAGAACTATACAAATATCTTCCTCAACTTCCTGATCCAGCACTGCAAGAATTTACACAATGGTGTATTTTAGAGCAGTCAACAGCCGCAGGATTAGAGTTTAAACCTGATGAAGCTAAGTTGAAGAACTTAGAACCATTAGATTACATCAAGCTGCTAATTGACCAATTCATGAAAGTAAAACCAGACCCAATTAGAGCGGGTTTGGTAGCTGTAATTGCTGGACAACAAACAGATAAACACAATTTATCAGGTTTACCTGCGATGGTTGATTTTGTTTCTCTTTATGTTAAGTATTTAATTCCCAAAGACGGCACTAATCCTGAAGAAGTAGATAAGATTTTAGCTAAAGCATCCCAACACCAGTATGATAAGTTAGCCGAAACTGCTAAACGACATGGTGTAAGTCTATAGGTTACTAGAGTGGGCAATGCCCACTTTTAAAATTCAAAATTCAAAATTCACGATTTCTAGAAAATCATAATTTATATACTAGCATTTTTTATTTCAATCAAAAATAAATAAAGTATCAATCCGGCTTTATTCCTGAACTCATGAATTTCTCAATTCCTGATAGCGGAGCCTGGCGTTAGCCATACTACTGATAGCTTTCACATAGTGTGCTGTAGGCATAGCGTGGCAATAGCCATACTCCTGAACTCCTAAACTCCTAAATGAATCCTCATCAGTTTGAAAATCATTTTTTGATATAATGTAATATGAAGAATTATAGAATTATAAATATTCTTTGCAGAATCTTGATTGCATAGACGTTTATAATTCATCTTAATTTTACAGACTGTATATCTACAGTATATCTAATGTTCAAATTGCTATGAAGACAGATATGAATTGGCAGCAACTTACCTCACCTACTGTAGTTACAGAAACTACACGTAATCTTTTGGGAGAAATTATCCAAGAAACCCTGGCTTTAACTCGTCGTCTGTTTATTCAACTCCAACGTCGTCCTTCTAGTCTGGTAGTAGGAATTATTCAACCTGTGATGTGGTTAGTCTTATTTGGTGCTTTGTTCCAAAATGCACCCAAGGGTTTATTTGGTACTACGACAAATTACGGCCAATTTCTAGCCGCAGGTGTAATTGTATTTACCGCCTTTGCTGGGGCTTTGAATGCAGGTTTACCGGTGATGTTTGATCGGGAATTTGGCTTTTTAAATCGGTTGCTGGTTGCACCTTTAGCTTCGCGCTTCTCAATTGTTTTTGCTTCTGCCATTTTTATCATTAGCCAAAGTTTACTGCAAGGGGCGGTAATTGTCGGTGCAGCGGCGTTTTTAGGTGCGGGTTTACCCAATGCAGTCGGATTAAGTGCGATCGCATTAATAGTCTTCCTGCTGGCTTTAGGTGTAACGGCGATTTCCTTGGGTTTAGCTTTTGCTTTACCAGGACACATTGAATTAATTGCAGTTATTTTCGTTACCAACCTACCTTTGTTATTTGCCAGCACAGCCTTAGCACCATTATCGTTTATGCCTAGTTGGTTGCAAATTATCGCCACTCTCAATCCTCTTAGCTATGCCATTGAACCCATTCGCTATTTGTATCTACACAGCAATTGGGGATTAAATGATGTCGTGATGCAAGCTTTTTGGGGTGATGTTACATTTGGAGGAGCATTGTTAGTCTTACTGGGATTTGCTATGTTGGCTTTAATTAGCATACAGCCCCAATTACGTCGGACTCTTGCTTAAAAATAGAAGGCAAAATTGTGACGGTAAATATCATGAAACAACCGTTTTCACCAATTCAGAAAATCTTGATAGCTACTTTAGCAGGATTGAGTTTTGCGTCTTTGCTGACAGCACAACCCAGCTTGGCTGATACTAATCAACCCTTTAGTGGTTTAGACAGCGGCACTAATGGCAATCCTTTATCTGGTAATTCCTCGGATTTCAATTTATTTAACCTGATTCATCAGGCAAATTTCGGCACTCTCAATTGGGATTCTAATCAACAGAATCAACAATTGCATGATGCAGCAGTAGATTTTAAGGACAGACAAAAAAAATTAATACAAGGTCAGCAACAGCAAAATCCTAATTTACCTACATCTGGTCAAAATACATCAGCGTTGATTATCCTCCCTTCAGACAAATAACTCAGTGCCAGTAGTCAGTTGTGATTTTTGCATTCTGACTCCTGACTCCTGACTACTGACCACTACCAAATCATCTGGTTGAAAATTACAAATGGTTGAAGATTACAAACCAAGTGCAGCTAAAACATCATCAGCATGGGTAGCTGTGTTGACACTAGCATCTGCATGAATAATTTTACCACTGGGGTCAATTACATAAGAAACACGCTTGGCATAACCACCAGCATCAACATCGTAAGCAGCAATAATGCTTTTATCGGTGTCAGCTAGTAGGGGGAAATTCAAGTTATATTTTTGGGTAAATGCTTGGTGAGAAGCTTCATCATCTGCACTCACACCCAGTACAACAATATCTTTATTGGTATATTGTTCCTGTGCATCACGGAAGCTGCAAGCTTGTTTGGTGCAGCCTGGTGTATCATCTTTGGGATAAAAGTATAAAACTACGGTTTTACCCAAAAAATCAGATAATGATACCGTATTGCCGTTTGAGTCTGTGGTGGTAAATGCAGGTGCAACTGTACCAACTGCTAGAGGCATAATTCAGAGTTCCTGTATTAAGTTCTGATGCACTACAAATTTTACAATAATTTACAATAAACAGGGAATAGGAAATAGGAAAAAGGGCATGGGGCATTAGGAAATTTACTTCCCCATCACCCTCATCACCCTCATCACACTCATCACACTCATCTTCCACGTCCCCAGTCTTAAACTTATGACTACTGCTAACTACACCAATCCAAAACCCTTTGTTTATTCGCAGATTACAGTAGAACGAGCCAAGCGATCACTAATTTGTTCGCCTTTCAGATTGGCATTATTTCTGACAATGCAAATTAAAAGTGTACCTGTGAGTGCGATCGCCATGGAAAATGGGATTAAACAAGGTTATACCCAACGTCCATTATCAGAACTAGTCTGTGACAATGATTTAAACTGGCTGATTCAAGTAGGAATATTGCGACGAGAAGTAGATGGACAAGGAATTACAGACGGTTTTCGTCTCACACCCCTTGGACATCAGTTATTAGAAAAATTACAGAAACAAGAATTAGGTATACCAACATTGAGCGATCACCTCTATGATGCTTTCATCCGTTGGGTTAGACTGCCTTTTTAGTAAGGTATAGGGTATATGTGGGGTGTAGGGGAAAACAGGGAATATTTATCTTTTTCCCAAAATCCTAAACTCCGCCGTATTTTCCCTGATACACCATATTTCTCCTGAAAAATCGACAAGCTAAGTAAAGCAAGTCAAAGTCAACTAGAGACAGAATGCAACGATCCCAAGCGACAGACACAGAGAATAATTAATTACTTGTTCCCTATTCCCCGTTTCCTGTTCCCTATTCTCCATCACGAATTACAAATTACAAATTACAAATTACAAATTATGAAATCAATTATGGTTGTGGGGACAACATCCCATGCAGGAAAATCACTAATTACCACAGCTATTTGTCGGATTTTGTCCCGTCGTGGATGGCGAGTAGCGCCCTTTAAGGGACAAAATATGGCCTTAAATGCTTATGTTACCGCCAGTGGTGGAGAAATAGGTTATGCCCAGGCCGTACAAGCTTGGGCAGCGGGTGTATCCCCATTAGTGGAAATGAACCCAATTTTACTGAAACCCCAAGGGAATATGACCTCCCAAGTGATCCTCAAAGGTAGACCGATCGGTAAAGTTAGCGCCACAGATTATTATGAGCAGTATTTTGAGATTGGTTGGCGAACAATAGAAGAAAGCTTAAAGCATTTAGGGACAGAATTTGATGTCTTAGTTTGTGAAGGTGCCGGTAGTCCTGCAGAGATTAACCTAAAACACCGCGACTTAACCAACATGAGAGTAGCAAAATATTTGGATGCACCCACTCTGTTGGTAGTCGATATTGACCGAGGAGGTGCTTTTGCTCATGTAGTAGGGACTTTAGAATTATTAGAACCAGAAGATCGAGCTTTAATTAAAGGGGTAGTAATTAATAAGTTCCGGGGAATACGATCAATCCTTGAACCAGGAATCAAATGGTTAGAAGAACGCACTGGTATTCCAGTTATTGGTGTTATCCCATATTTAGAAGAAGTATTTCCTGCTGAAGACTCACTGGACTTGCTGGAACGAAAATACCAGAAAACCCATGCTGAACTCAATATAGCTGTTATTCGCTTACCAAGAATTGCCAATTTTACTGACTTTGACCCACTGGAATCAGAACCGACAATTTCAGTAAAATATTTGAGTCCCAAGCAAGATTTAGGACATCCAGATGCAGTAATTATTCCCGGTACAAAGACTACTATAGCTGATTTAATCATGCTGCAAAAAAGTGGTATGGCAGAAGCAATTCAAAACTATGCAGCTTCAGGAGGAACAATTTTAGGCATTTGTGGAGGATTTCAAATGCTAGGCCAAATTGTCGCAGACCCAGAAGGGATAGAGGGGCAAGCAGGCAGATATCAAGGATTGAATTTTTTACCTATTAAAACTGTGATTACAGGACAAAAAATAGCCCGTCAGCGTCAAGTGAGTTCTAATTATCCCCAAATGGGTTTACCAGTCAATGGGTTTGAAATTCACCAAGGGCGATCGCGCATAGAACAACCAACCGATAAACCCACCTGTCAACCACTATTTGATGATGTTAATTTAGGCTTAGTAGATAATTGTCAATCCGTTTGGGGTACTTATCTGCATGGAATATTTGATAACGGTCCTTGGCGACGTGCTTGGATAAATCGCCTTCGTCAACAGCGAGGTTTGAAATCCTTACCCACAGGAGTTGCTAACTACCGAGAACAGCGAGAACAGATTTTGGACTCTTTAGCCACCGAAATAGAAAGCCATTTAAATTTAACTCCGTTTATATCTTAGGAAAGTGGATTAAATAAGGTGTAAGAGTGCCAATAATATCTATACCCTAGAAG
>ERZ1034419.159-NODE-159-length-12505-cov-40.350201_pt1 | contig 12505 bp, 13 predicted proteins | sample MGYA00520531_ERZ1034419 | MGnify/ENA primary metagenome ERZ1034419 (study PRJEB33736, sample SAMEA104288485) | Azolla nilotica | place: Sudan | collected 1982 | study: EMG produced TPA metagenomics assembly of the PRJEB19522 data set (Is there foul play in the... | reverse complement strand
AGGTTGGGAATATTCCCTGTTTGGCGACTATTTTTTACGAAAAATCTGCTCTCAATCCTTTTGGTTGCTCACGGATGCCTGAATAACTTCTTCCCCCGATGTATTCAGGGGATACTGAAATTTGTACCAAACTATCGAGAGTATAGGGTAAGATGTGCCGCCAGATGTAATCACTCTGAAGAAATAGAGTAATGTAAATAACAAATGCTTTATGGTTGAATTTCTTTTTAAGTCTACCCAACAGATAAGTCTTACCAGAACCAGCATCACCATCAAGTATTACAGTGCGCGTGTGATGATCCTGGGCAACTTGATCTAGTATTGCTTCAATTTTAGCGATCACTTCTTGATGGATAGAATCAACCGTAGGTTCTGGCTGTTGCTGTTTGTGCCAAAAATTAACAGAACGAAAATTATCGAAGGGGTTGATACTTCTTAGAAGTATCTCATCAATAGATACCATAAGATTGCTCTTTAATTAATTGTGAGTTTAATAAAAAACAACGGACTACCTGAACGCTGGCTAATTCCTGGGTTAACTTGCTCTTGGGTGTAATCTTGAGAATGGACAAGTCCTCTTAGCTCAATTTTGTCAATTTTTTGTAACCTATATAAAGGCTGATCTAATTCATCCCGTGACATTGGCGGTTGTAACTTTTGCCGTAAATGGAAAATTGGTAAATAATTCTCTGTACCCAGTTCACTATCTAATTTCTCAATAATTTGTAAAATTTCTTCATCACTGGGATTGATGATAGTTTCCACACCTGGCTGTTCACCGCTAGGTTGTGGTGGAGAAACTTGTTCTAGCTTAACCCGTAAATTCTCCCGTAAACACCGCAAATAATTACCCAACAAATCCAGGTTGATATTTGCCTTTCCTTCAGGACTGTATTCATCCCGCAAAAACTTAATCCCTCTTTCAGTCAGCCAAACCTCAGCTTTAATTCTTGGAATTTTGATTTCTGCTGAAATTAAACCCCGTTCACTTAAGTTTTTCAATATCTCGGCTCGTTCCGCAGCTTTCAGAGAAGTGATTTCACTGGGGGCGGTTTTAGCAGTAGCCTTACTGAGTTTATCCAACACCTTACGCTCTTTGTCAGTGACGGGTAACTCCGCTGGGTCTAATTTCAACAGAGCCTGACCTGGGGGTAAAATTTTACCTGTAGCAATCTCTCGCGAATAGTCTACCAATTCGCTATAACCTATTTTGTCCTTTCCCTTAAAAGAGCTAAAAGTGCTAGAACTTAAGCCAACACGATATTTAGCACATCCCAACAGCTTTAGAAGGAACTTGAACTCATTTGTATCCATAGGAGTAATCTAGTTGTATTTGAAACCTGACTACTCTAGCCTGAATGAAACAAAATTGACAAGCAATACTTATTGTAACTCTATATAATTACCATTGCCTATTAGATACAACTCTAACCATCAGTCAGGAAATTAGCCTTCTTTCCTTTGCGTCTTTGCTCCTCTGCTCCTTTGGACGAAACACTACCCCCATGACGCAAATAAACAGTACGGCGTAAATAAACCAACTATTCCAAATCTCTGAAAAGCTAACGCCGTATTCATTTTGAATTTTGTTCGGGTAGCGTCTTCGAAGGAGATATTTTGTTAGCGTAGCTCTTCTGAAAGAAGCATTTTGAATTCACGGCGGTACTAGCTTCCCGCACCTGCTCAGTATAATCCTTGGGACCAACTCGACGAAAAACTTGTAAAGCCAACTTACGTAAACCAATAGGTAAATAAGATAGCATCAACCCAAACATGATTTTTCTATTGCTTCCCAAAACCTGCTTTGATTGGTGTAAAATTCTCCTTCCCTCCACTGTATCAGCCTTTTCAATTAGCCTGAAACCCAAAGCTTGCTGGGTAGTAGCTAATTTGTGCGATCGCAATTTTTCCAACTTCTGATCAGCAAACTTGTAACTATCAATACAAAAAACCTTGGCACGCAGAAAATGCAGATTTTGTTTTAAACTAGTCTGTCCACCATGAAACCTATATTCCATTAAAAACTCAGGTAGAAAATACGCTTGTTTATCAGCAATAGCCAACCTGACCAGCAAATCAAAATCCTCACAGCCGTCAGCTTCTGGACGCATATAATCCACTTCCACTAAACAATCGCGACGAAATAAAGTTGAACCAACTTGTAAACTTTGGTTGATAAAAGTTTCCCAAATTAAATCGGGAATTACACCCTGTTTTAGCTTATCCTTTCCCCACTTCCTAGAATTTTCCTTAGTAGCTGATTCAACTCTTTCATGATTATGATTAATAATCCAATGATTTGTACAAACAAAATCTACACTCCTTTCTGCATCCAAAACCGCTACAGTTTTCTCTAAAAATTCAGGAGTAATAGCATCATCATCATCAAATTTAATAAAATAACTACCACAAGCAGCTTCAAAACCAGAACACATATTTCGAGTACGACCACCATTAACAGGTTGTCTAATATAGCAAATTCGTCGATCATCCCATTGACTGACTATTTCCGCAGTATGATCTGTAGAACCATCATCACAGATAATTAGTTCGAAATCTGTGTAACTTTGAGATAACACACTATTGACTGCATAAGGAAGTAAATTTGCGCGGTTGTAAGTGGGAATGCAAACACTAACTTTAGGCATAATAAAAAAACTGCTGATGTAGTACTTTTTTAACTAGTTTTGCTGAACTTTGATTTTGCTAAAAATCTCTTGCTAATCACTTTTAATTTTCATATTATTAACTTCCTAATCACAAAAATTTAAGTAAACGTTCGTATTATTTTAGGTAGTTTAAGTAACCGAAATTATTATATTGTTGTAAATTTATATATTGTTGTAAATTTATATATGGAAACTAAACAATTTTTACCCTGAAATTATCATATTTATGAATATCTTCATGCTATCTTCAACCTTTCCCTATCCACCAACCAGGGGAGGAACCCAAGTCAGGACATTTAATTTACTTAAGTATCTCAGCCAAAACCATAGTATTACCCTGGTGACTCAATGTGAGTCCGATGTCACAAACTCGGAAATAGAAGGTTTACGAGATTGCGTAGATAACTTAGTTGTTTTTGAACGTCCCTCAGATAGGCAAACATCAGCGGGAACACTTAAAAAAATCCAGCGATTAGGTAGATTTTTCTTCACAGGGACACCACCAAGCGTCCTCAAGCGCTACTCAATAGAGATGCAAGCATGGATTGACAACTTTGTTAAATCAGGTAAATGTGATGTAATTACCTGTGAACATAGCGTCAATGAGATTTATATACGTCCCTATTTTCAAAATCAGGTAAAAACTATAGTTAATATTCATAGTTCTGTGTATGGTACTTGTCTGGATCAGTTAGCAACTCGCACATCAGAAAATCAATTTAGAGATAAAATTAATCTGCCATTATTACGTCGTTATGAACAAATCTACTGTTCTAAATTCTCACATATTGTAGTTACTACAGCGGAAGATAAACAACAACTACAACAGTTTCAACCAAATTCTGAAATTGCCATCATTCCTAATGGTGTGGATTTAGTCACCTTTCCCAACCGTCCTACAGATCCTGGTGGACATCGGATAATTTTTATTGGGGCAATGGATAATTTAGCTAATATTGATGCTGTCTGTTTTTTCAGCAATGAAGTATTACCAGAAATCCAAAACCTTTATCCTGACACTATCTTTGATATAGTCGGTTCTCGTCCCGATCCAGCAATTTTATCACTTGGGCAAAAACCCGGAATTCATGTGACTGGTCGTGTACCTTCGATGGGGGAATATTTACATAGATCTACTATCTGTGTTGTACCAATGCGAACAGGATTTGGAATTAAAAATAAAACGTTGGAAGCGATGGCTGCGGGTATACCGGTGGTGGGGAGCGATCGCGGTTTAGAAGGACTAGCTGTAGATGGCATAAACACACCACTAAGAGCATTAAGAGCAAATCAACCCACAGAATACGTAGCTGCTATTTCTCAACTCTTTGAACAGCCAGAACTCAGATGTCAACTCTCTACTCACGCTAGACAATTGGTAGAAACTCAATTTACTTGGGAAATTGCTGGTCAGCATTATGAGGAAGTTTGCTTAGAAGATTAGTGAATTTAATTACTAAATTATCAAACGAAGCTACCAAAATTTAAGGAGTCAAAATTGATGAGTAGTTACATCCACTGTCGTCGCAATAGCGTCACACCCCATTTAAGTGGTGATCAAATACCAGATTCTGGTATGTGCGATTTTTGCTGGTATGAATACTGCTTTTGTTGGTCACAATATTGCTTGAATGAGTGGTATGAGATGCAAACACAGCATGATCAGCAAAATTTACGGAAAAAACCAGGTGATCGCCAATCTCAAAATTCACTATATACCTATATTTAATATATGAATAAAATTCAGCTTTGTTTTTGATCAATTGAATCACATGACTGTAAATATGTTGTATGCAGCGTCTCTATATTTGTAGTTTTTATCATGCTCAATTCAAAATACACAAGATCATTGGTTATATCAAAATAATTATTTATATTTGTATTGATTATTTAACATAGATTTACTAATCTAAGTGTATTTACAGTAGCCATTATTGCTTAAGATTAAATATCTTATACAATTTAATTTTTAGAAGTTTAAACTTGCCAACTGTTTTCCCAAATTTAAAATAGTGTAATTTTTCCATCAACGTCTGCAACTAAAAAGTCGGAATTCCAGGTGAACATCGAATTATTTTGTCAACGTGCAGAACTACTGCATCAGTATTTAGCAGATTTGTACCAGACTGCTATTGTATTACCTTAGATTCCTTCTGATTTAGTACCAGAAGCTTTTAAGGAACTTAACCACACATCAAATAAGCTGCAACTAGCAGCTGAAGAACTGTATGAGCAAAATGAAGAACTGATTCAAACACGCAACTTACTGGAAAAAGAACGCCAGGACTACCAAGAATTATTTGAGTTTGCACCAGATGGTTATTTAGTCACCAATCAACAAGGTATCATCCAAAAAGCTAACCATACAGCAGCAGAGTTACTCAACATAGCTCAAAATTTTCTGGTTGGTAAACCCATAATTAATTTCATTCCACGGGAACAATACCAGCACTTTTACAGTGAACTCATCTAGATATCTCAATCTCCGCAAACAAGAGAAATATTATTACGCTTAAAGCCACGTCATGGCCATTATTTTAATGCTTCTTTGAAAGTAAAATCTCTGCTGAAAAATGAATAGCAATCTGTTACTTTATACTGGTTAATACGAAAGATTACTGGGCTTCAGCAAGTAAAATCAACTGCTGTTCAGGACCAAAAAGACTTAATTGACGATCACCCCATAAATAAACATTCCAAAGGAGAAAGTATTCTTATGAGTCCGTTATTGATTTACTATGTGGTTCAGGGTGTACTTAAACTTAGTACCTTTTACGACATAGGTGAAGAAGTCCTGACAGGATTAGTAACATCAGGAATGCTGTTTAGCTCTAGTATGACGTCCTTACCAATTGACCAAGGAACAGCCATTACGAATGTAGGACTAGTCTCCATTTACACATTTTAGCTTACCGTTTTACCGTCACTCAGCCATACCCTATTACCAAAAATCCAACAGCGATTACAACAAACAGAATCTTTGTTAGTAATTGCAGCCACAAAAAAAGTAGAAGATCGATTACTGTATTTATTAGAAATTTTAAAACAGTAAATTGGTGAACCAATACCAGGAGGAACTCGGCTCACTTTTCGTCTCACACATCAAGATATTGCCAATGCTTGTTACACCACTAGAGCTACAATTACACGCTTGTTTACTCAATTACAAAAACAAGGTGTGATCAGTTTTGATGAGAGAAAACATATTTTTTGTAAAAATGTGCCTTAATTAAATATTATTACAGGTTGTAGGAGGTACAAAATTGAAATTTTTTGCAAAATTGGGATGCTCCCTAAAATATGGCTTTAGAGGATGTTTGAAAAGTCCTTAGTGATGTATACCGTAAACGGGTGAAACTTGGACTTATGTCATACTGATAGTGCAGAGTGGCGTAAGCCATGGGTAACATAGTGCAGCTTATCCCTTCGGGAGGGATACTCCGTGAACGGGGAGCGTGCCGTAGGGTCTAGTATATCGGAGATTCTTCACTATCTCTTTCAGAGACGCTCTGTGAACGTTCAGAATGACACTTTTAAACCGTTTTTAGTATATCAAGAACTTTTAGATCCCCCTAAATCCCCCTTAATAAGGGGGACTTTGATCTCTACTAGCCCCCCTTAAGATTTAAAACAACGTCTTAGCGTAGCTACCACAGGCATACACCAAACTACGCTATCCATAGCGTTCAACAACGACAAACGCTACTAGTACCGCCGTGAATTCAAAATGCTTCTTTCAGAAGAGCTACGCTAACAAAATAGTGCTTCCAGCAGGCTGCGCCAACAAAATTCAAAATGAATACAGAGTAAGATTTTCAGACATTTCGAATGGGTAATTTATTTCCACCGTAGTTTACTAGTAAAGAATTGTCCCAACATTATTATTATAAGCCTTGATTTTTTCGTTGGTATTGCCTGTTCCCGTACTCCCAAAGGGGTTAAAAGCAGCTATATTGGGAAAACCATTACCTAGTACATTAGGTATTTTACCCAATTCTATAGGATTGGATTTTCCACCATAGAAAAGCTGCTGTTCCACTGTTGATAAGTCAACTAACTGCTGGGATTTGATGATTTGCTTAAGCATAAATTATCGCCTCACTTACTTAGGTATTATCCAACACTTGCGGTTAAGTGGTAAGGCGAAAAGAAAAGGAAAAAACCTTTACCCTTAAACCATTCCGAAGTGACAATTTTCAGGCTCTTAACCAAGTAATATACGGTGGGTATCTGGTTTACTTGTCAAGTAAAAGGATTATTGATGATCAATTCATAAATCCAAAGAGATAGATTCAACTCCAAACAGGTAATGGTAGCGGTATGGTTATGGTAACAGCATTTTTGGGTGTATTAGCCGTTCTTTTGGTGGGGTCAAGCGGACCTAAACGAGCCAATTTTGTTGTCGGCAAATGAGGAACAAAGGGTATTAAACCAAGCGAATCAGAGGCTTTAAGAGATGGCATACTTGTTTTATTAGCTGTTCTGGGCATAGTGCTAAGGCCATTTTCCTGTGTAGTTTGAGGAGTAGTAATAGTCCCACCACATAATTTTTCAGCTAGAGTATCGTTAATTTCGTTGACTGAAGTATTAGCTATTAATGATTTTTCTTGACTAGTGAACATTTCTTTCTCACTTATTTTTATTAGCCATAATGCCAGAATAAATTAAACAAGTTCTATTTAGGATGACCCTTGAGGCGTAATTATCAGGACAATCATCATCTTATACAGCTTTTAAATTTCAATCTGCTGTATGTTACTCCCAGCCTGACACAGAAAGGAATTCCAATTCGAAATCTATATCACCACTAATTCTTCGATGGTATCAGCCCCTAGATTTGTCCGTGGGGTCAATCCAAAATCCAAAATAGGAAAAGGGACGCTCCTCAACGCCCCTTCTATGCAATCAATTCAACCGTTAGCCAAATAATCCGTGGTTTTGGCAATTTGGCAGACAAAATTTTTCCGTTCCCGTTTTAATGGAAATATCAACAAAGAAGACAAAATCAGTAAGAATTGTTCATAGGGAAGGATTCCAGCCAACCCTGAGAACGAATACCCACTCGCCAGTTGTTGATGAAGCACTGTACAATACTCCTAAATGTTGTAGCAGTTTGTTAAACTTGTCGTCACTTCACTGCAACTGGCTAAAAATCTCACAGGCAAAATATAAATCTTTGAGCAGTTCATCCATTTTGTGGTTGGGCGTTTTTTGATTTTGCACATACTGTCGAAAAAACATTGCTTTTTCATTTGTTTTTAATCACGCAGCATTTGTGTTTTTAATCACGCAGCATTTGAGAAATAATTCTGTCTGCTTGTAATCGCTGATAAGTCAAGCGAATAATATTGGCGGACTCGAATAAGCCACGAACATAGCAAGCAAAACCCAAAGCATCCAACAACATCAAAGTAGTAACTCCCTCTTGTGCTAAAGACAGAATAAATTCTGTAACCCCTGGTGCAGTAGTATCTACTGGCATTCTTGCCAGCAGAAAACGGATACAATCAGCTGATACAATAGTGCCTTCTAATTCTTTAGAATCCGTTGCTAGACGGACAATACCCACCATAATTTGATTTGGACTCATGCCTTCTTCCATCAGAAGGACAAATAAAGATGCCAGGCTGTCTGGGGTGTACTTGTCGAGTTTGATATTCATAGTGCTTACATAATTATGTGTAACAATAAACTCAAGATTTTTTGTATATCCGGAAAATTTAAGCCAATTTTTTTACTTTCTACTAGTAAAACCGTAGTTATTGAACCAATCAAATCATATATATGTTTGCCGAATGTTAAACTACAAGGCAACTTCTCGGCTGTGATCTGAGTCTCTACATTGAGCTTTTGTCTGAGATATAGGCAATCTTGGGAAAATTTCCGAGGTGGAATGTGCGTCAAAGTCTAAAATCAGGGTTGTTTTCAGCTGTATTTATCTTGAGTATGTTAGCTGTAATGATATTATCGTTACCTCTAAAAGCTCAAACTGCGATCGCTCAACAGCAAACTTCAGAGTTAAGGGGGGTGTGGTTAACCAATATTGATAGTGATGTTTTTTTCGAGCGCGATAGCTTGCAAAAAGCCCTGCAAAAGTTAGATACGTTCAATTTTAATACAGTCTATCCCGCTGTTTGGAACTGGGGTTATACGCTCTATCCTAGCAAAGTTGCTGCTCAAGTAATTGGCAAATCCCTCGATCCCACACGGGGATTACAAGGACGAGATATGCTCCAAGAAATTGTTACAGAAGGACATAAACAAGGCTTAACCGTCATTCCCTGGTTCGAATTTGGCTTTATGGCTCCTGCTGATTCCCTTATAGCCAAAAATCGCCCCCAATGGCTTACTAGTCGCCGCGACGATACCAAAATTGTCAAAGAAGGAACACACGATCGCGTATGGCTGAGTCCTTTTCGTCCTGATGTACAGAAATTTATCCAAGATTTAATTGTGGAAATCGTCAAAAACTACAATATTGACGGTATTCAATTTGATGACCATTTCGGCTTACCATCAGAACTGGGTTATGATGCCTACACAGTGGCGTTATACAAAAAAGAACACCGTGGTCAAGCACCATCTAAAAATCCCAAAGATCCAGAATGGTTGCGCTGGAGAGCCAACAAAATTACCGACTTCATGAAGCGGGTATTTACAGCTATTAAAGCTAATAAAAAGAATTGTCTAGTTTCCGTAGCTCCCAATCCCCAACGTTTTTCCTATGAATACTTTTTAGCAGACTGGCAAAAATGGGAACGAATGGGATTAATAGAAGACTTGGTTTTGCAGATATATCGTGATGATTTAAATGTGTTTTTCAGCGAATTAGAATACCCAGAAGTGAAAGCTGCACGGAAACATATACCTGTGAGTATTGGCATTTTGAGCGGGTTAAAAAATCGCCCAGTTTCCATGCAACAGATTAAAACTCAAGTACAGAAAGTGCGCGACCTCAAATTTGCCGGAATTTCCTTCTTCTTCTATGAAACCCTCTGGAACATCAGCCAAGAAAAAGCCCTAGAACGTCAAGCCGGTTTCCAGCAAATGTTCCCCAAACCAGCAACCTATCCTAGCCTACTAGCAGGGTGGAAAGGCTAGGTGATTGGTGATTAGTGATTGGTTAGCAGACAGGAGGCAGAAATTTTTTAATTCATTTTTCCCCATCTTCCCCATCACCCCCATTACCCTATTCCCAGCCTTCCAGCCAAAGCAGGTGTTAAAGGTAAGAGAGTAGCAATCATCAAAAATAGAGCTAAAAGACCTAAAGCAGCCCTAGCATCATCAGGTTCAGAGACTTCATTCAAACTAGGGCGTTCTGCATCCCGTTGTAAGAAGAAAATCACAATCGCCCAATACATAGCCAGCGTATTACCTAAAGACACCAACGCCAGCAAAATTAAAGTCGCAATAGTCGCTCTTCCTGCTGTTTTGCGTCCATAAATCGCCTGGACAATGCGCCCACCATCTAGTTGTCCAGCAGGCATTAGGTTTAAAGCCGTAATCACTAATCCCAACCAACCAATTATGACTAGAGGATGAACATTTACAAACGGCGCTTGTACAGCCGAACCCAGGACAACCCGCGCCAAGCTACCTACTAAAATTGAGCCTTGGAAAAACTTATTTGGTAATTGAAATAAACTACCAGGCTGAGAAAGTAACAAACCTGTTACGAGCATGATCAAAGACACAATACCGCCAAAAGCTGGCCCTGCCAAAGCAATATCAAATAATGCCTTACGGTTAGGTAATAGAGACTCAAAGCGAGTGATTGCCCCAAAAGAACCAATCTGCACAGCTGGTAGGAAAAAAGGCCAACTCAATTTGACCTGGTGCTTTCGTGCCAGAAACCAATGACCAATTTCGTGAGCTATCAAAATTGTAAATATTCCCAAAGCGATAGGCAAAGCTTCAGAAAACCTTCCTGGATTGGCAAATAAATCGAAATTCAGCAATAGTCCTGCCGCTTCTAAATTGGTGGCGATAGTTGCTGCCAAGAGAATCACCGCAAAGACTTTTTGTGGTAACTGGATCGGCTTTGGGTCAGTGCGACTAGGTAAAACAATCATCACCGGTTTACCGTCTGTATTTTCCACTAAAAACAGGCGATATTTATCACCTAACCGTTCCTGCAAACTTTTCATAAGACGGTTATGAACTTCCTCTGGTTCTCCCCGCAAATTGCCTTTTAAAATCGCACCTTCTTGATAGGGGATGGTTTCTGTGGCGAAAAATGTGTCAATACCGAAAATACCTTTAATGGTATTCAAATCTTCTTCTGGTATTGTCATTGGTTGCAGTCTCACTTCTGCAATCACTACTGGATTATTGGTATTTGCTGTAGCTGCATCTGCAAGTCTTTCTGTTGCCCGTTGTTTCAGAATGGCATCTTGACCAGCTTGGCGTAACTGTCTACCTAAGAAAATATACACACCAGCAGAAGTAACTACCAATAACAATATACCCGCTATATTGATATAAATTCCGGCAGCAAACAAGCCAAAAAACAACAGCCAAGGAGTCATCAATACTACTGACTGTAACCAGGCTAAGATTCCCAGTTTACCAAAAGGTCTGGCGCGGTAAAAGCCCCAACCCAAAATTCCGAATGCTACCAGCACAACTGCTGCAATTATAGGAGTTTCTGATGAAGTAAACATCTTCAAACCTTTGCTATTGAGATCAAGCCAGAACAAGTCCAGTTATGTAGATATAGCAGGTCACAGGTGACAGGTGAGTCAGCGCGGTCTTGGGGTATCCCCAAGACCGCGCTGACAAACCCGAAGGGTGACAGAGTTAAAAGTCTTTTTGTATCTAAGTTTTATCATCTGTTTTTGTCCTAACCACCGTGGCAGTTGCTATATGATCAATAACTAATCTATAACGCAGGTTTTAGTCTACCCAAATAATGCTTTTATTTGGAAATAGTTAGTTAAATTGACAAAGTTAATATTTACTGCTATATTTTCACATCTTAATTATACCATCTGGGTAGTTGTCACCCAAATATCAATAATTCTGGAGAATCTCACTAAGAATATATTATTTATTAGGTGCTGCTAATTGATTAATGGGAATTTCAACCACAAATTCCGTTCCTTCTCCCAGGGTAGAGTGACAACGTAAATTACCGTCATGTTTCTCTACTATCATTTGGTAACTAATAGAAAGTCCCACGCCTGTACCTTTACCTACCTGTTTAGTCGTAAAAAATGGGTCAAATAATTTGGGCATAATTTCTGGGTATCTTCCTGAACCATTATCCCTGATGCAGATAACTAATCAGTTATTATTACTCTTTTCAGTAATAATATGAATTTCTCTTTTTTGATTAACTAGACTTACATCTTCTAAAGCATCAATAGCATTGCTGAAAAAACTATCTGTGAGGGAGTTGAGTGTAGTTGGCCACCAATTTGGCTCATTTTTAATAGTCAGAAATTCTTCATAGCTATAATGCATGTGACAATCAAATATTGCGATCGCAGCTAGTGTATATTCCAGAAATGAACTTATTTGCTCATAATTATACCTCACAGGAGTTGATAACTGAGCTTGGGTCAAACTATCTACAGCTTGACGTAGTTTTGCTAGTTCCTGTTGTACAGAGTCATACGTATCGTTATTTACGGTGATAAGCTCACAAGTCATAGTCTTGATAAGTTCGGGAATTCAGAAGGCAGGATGCAGGATCCAGGATGCAGAATTACTTTTTCTCCATAAGTATGCTGCTCAGAATTATTTCATAGAGAGACTAAATCAAGATCTGTCAGGATTCAGGTCTAAGCAAGAGGGATTAAAGAAGGTGTCTGCAAACCAGAGTTAACCATCCC
>ERZ1034419.158-NODE-158-length-12644-cov-38.541743_pt1 | contig 12644 bp, 13 predicted proteins | sample MGYA00520531_ERZ1034419 | MGnify/ENA primary metagenome ERZ1034419 (study PRJEB33736, sample SAMEA104288485) | Azolla nilotica | place: Sudan | collected 1982 | study: EMG produced TPA metagenomics assembly of the PRJEB19522 data set (Is there foul play in the... | reverse complement strand
AAGGGATGGTTAACTCTGCTTTGCAGACACCTTCTTTAATCCCTCTAGCTTAGACGTGAATCCTTACATTTTGTTCTATATTTTTATAGATGCTGTCTAGGTTAATGTGAATACGTTTACACTTTTCCTGCTGTTGCCAAATCAGCACGTATATTATCAGTAACGTTAGCAGTATCTAAACCGATTTGCGAACCAATTTGAATATTAAACCATCTGCAACTAAGTTTAATAAATCATCAAGATGACTAACTAGAGTAGCCTTTCTACTAATAGTACCAATCACAAATACAGTATCAAATAGGGGGCGCTCAGCTTTAAGTTTAAATCCACCATAATCAATTTCTATTGTATTGCTAGGTGTCAATCCCCATAAGTATTTTATTTATTTAAGAGCCCCATAGGCATTTGATGTCACCATGTTAGTTTGGGTCAGATTAGCAAATACTCTCGGTAGAACAAATACCCCTGTAATTTTAGAAAAAGTATTCAGGTATCGCTGGGCTAAGAACGCTACATCTAAAAATGTACCGCTGCCAGTTCCTCCCGCTAAACTGCCAACAATAAAAGTTTCTACACCATCAGGATTAGAAACTTGAAAGTTATCTGAAAATTCTTGTTTATTAGTGCGAATTTCACAAACAGCATTGATAGCTTGTCCAATCAAACTATTAATATCACTTACTTTAGCGAATAATACCAGCCTGCCTCTTGCCCGAATTTATCCAGCACCGTTAATAATATCGTGGGCGGGAATTTCTTTTGGTCACCATTCATTAATGTGATCATTCCCTACTAGGAGTTTTCCTGGATTGGCAACAGAGATAGGATACAGTTCATTTGGTTCTAAGATGACTGTGTTACATCTGGTGATTTTTCGCGATTTTAGATGTTTTCAGTCGTCTCAATAGAAAGAAAACGGATAATTTCTGGTACTGAGCCGTAAACATCTATGAATCGCTTTTTCAGCTTCAGGATAACCCCATAACCAGTACCACCTAAACCAATTACAACGGTAGGACGAAAAATAAATTTTTACCACCAGGCAGACCAACTTGCAACGAGTTGTTTAGAGATCGCCCAAGCTATCTTGAATCAAAGCCTGTTACACCGAAGCGCGATCACATTTAGTAGAGTTTTGAAATGATGTGCAATCGCGAAACGCCTGCCTTCTCTGTGAGACGGTACACGAACAGCGATCGCTTAATTAGTTAAGTCTATGAATTCATCGCCCAATATGGTTGATATTCTTGCGGCTTGTTTCCTGGGTGTGTCAAGTTACAAAAAAGCATCTGTAAAAAAATTCAGAAATTGTTCTCTGAGTTCGTGTTGATAATGAACACTCACAAAAATCAAGAGGAAACAAGTAATAGCAAACTGAAATCTTAGTCTTCAGATACCATGTCAAAACAAACAATGGTGCTGGACAACAGGCGACCCGATAAGCAGTAGATTCTACTAGCCCCATAGATAACATGATAGACTTGAGGGGGTATAGCTACGTCGGCTATGCCACAGATATAAAAATATCAAATCGATGTTTGTAAGATGCTACCGTGCGTTAAACTTATTTGAGCCGATATAAAATTTTCATCTTCATCCTATTTATCCTTAAATCCTGATTTTGATATGATGCAACAAGTGTATTAAAATATAGATTTAGACCAGAAATTTAGTGTCGTAGTAAGTCTAGCGCAGACCTGAACTCATCGCTGCGTTAACCTCCTCCTACCCTAGCCTCTCTTGGCGAAGATGAAACATACTCTTTCTGTACTCGTAGAAGATGAAGCGGGGGTTCTCTCCCGCATCTCCAGTTTATTTGCTCGTCGTGGCTTTAATATTGAAAGCCTTGCTGTTGGCCCTGCTGAACAGGGAGGTGTTTCCCGAATTACGATGGTTGTACCTGGAGACGATCGCGTGATTGAACAACTCACTAAGCAATTATACAAGTTAGTTAATGTCCTCAAGGTACAGGATATTACGGAAATTCCTTGTGTAGAGAGGGAATTGATGCTTTTGAAAGTAAATGCTACTAGTAGCAATCGTTCAGAAGTGATCGAAATATCCCAGATTTTCCGGGCGCGAGTTGTGGATGTGGCTGAAGATTCTCTGACATTGGAAGTTGTTGGAGATCCAGGTAAGATGGTAGCGATTGTCCAAGTTCTACAAAAATTTGGTCTGAGGGAAATCGCCCGTACTGGCAAAATTTCCCTCACTCGTGAATCTGGTGTCAACACTGAGTTACTCAAGTCTTTGGAAGCGAAGGTTTAGTGGGGCTTGAGCAGGGAACTCTTGAACACAAATAATAAAAAAATTCCATCACCGAAAAAGCAGTAGATATAGTAATTATCGTTATCATATCTGGTGCTATTGCTTTTTATCACCAATCAAATCCGATTCCTATCGGTTTCAAGGTTTGAATCTGTCGCCAATCAATTTAAATTCCAATTCCTAATTATATCAGGGTGATTAAAACCAACACTTTCAACGCGGTGATTTGTACTATTTTTTCAGTTCTCTCTTCATCCTTGTCCTATCTTCATTACGACGTTGTCTTCAACAAAATGCTCAATTCAAGACATAATTTTTGACTTTATTTGATGTTGCGATCACCCTTAATAACATCGATAGCCTCAAGCCCTAATTTGGCACTTTAGACAGGGAGTGGGTTTCAGCCCTTGATTTAGTGGTTTATTTGTTCGCGTTGAAAGAGCTGGGTGATGAAAACCCACATTCCGCACTTCAGTTTGTAACATATATACCGATACTAGAACTACCTATAAGCGAGCGCTAAATACAAATACTTAATTGTCTTGGTAATTAATACAGGCATTACTACAAAAATTGCTAAGGGCTGATGTGCAGCTTGGTGTAAGACTCCTACGTCGTCACGCAAGCTATAGCCATAAATGCGTAAGGTATTGACAGACTCATAGTTTATCAAGTTAGAGGTCAATTGATGGAAAATCAGGAGTTAATTACAAATTATCAAAACTCTTCTGGGAGATTTATTTTAGCAACTAGTATTTTAGATACTAGAGAGTTAGAAGCCCCAGAAATACTGAAAATCTATAAACAGCAGCATGATTAATATTTGTAGCCACCAAAAATTGACTTAATTCTATTAATCTTAATCGCTGTTTTATATATTCTCACTGATTCGCATCACCAACTTGTTGCTGTTGACGGAAATTTTGCCCCAGATTCCGTAAAATATTTTGATTTCCTTGCAATTTCGGAACAAAAAATTTATCACCGATTTCCCCAGGATTTCTTAAAACTTTTGCTTGCTTAGAATTAAAATTTAAAGCAGACACATTTAAAAATTCTCCCTTAACAAACAACGCATCGCTAAGATCAGCTTCATTGATAATACTGGTATCATGAAAATTCACAGATTTATTAAACTAAGTTTATAGAAAAATAATATCCTTTTGATAGTGATTGTAAACACACCAAATGTAGACGTTCTAGTTGTTCTTGTTCCATATTGTTCCATAGTCGTAAAAATTCGTGCTATAGCTTGCGCGTAAAGAGGAGTCCTTAAACCCAAATCACTACCCATAAAATCACCCTGAATCAAAGAATAACTCAAATCTAAACCCAAAGGTTTTGCACTAGTCTTTTGTAACTCTTTTCGCAAGAATCGGTAAAAATTATCCCGAGAAATGCTATTCTCAGGACGCAAATGAATCACAATTTGTCGCCAATCAATAGTTAAATTACCTTCCCGAAAAATAGGTGATTTCAGCCGTTCTTGTAACAGTTCCAGAGTTAAAGGAGTGCGCTCAGGTTGTGCTGCAAAAGCAGGGAGATAAAAAAGTAGTAAAACACAGAGTAACACCAGGCAAAGCACAGATTCACATAAAGAAACTCTGCGAACTTCTGCGTTAAAACTCTGTATACCTCCCCGTTCAAAAAACAAATTATGCAATTTTCTGGTTATCACTAATCAGTAACACTATTTTACCAGTTAAACCACCATTTTCCAGCAACTGATGAGCATTTGCTGCTTCTTGTAAAGGAAAGGTATGACTAACTTGGATTTTTAATTTACCTTCATCTATCCAAGTAGCGCATTGTTGAAGAATTTCACCATGATGCTGTAGACCTTCAATATTTCCTAATAGCATTGGTGTCAACATTAATTCTAAGCAAATGCGAAGATTTTTAGTTCTAGCAACTTTCCAGACAGTATTCGCATCCGGTTCAAGAATAGTGACAATATCACCATAAACGCGCACTGCAGAAAAAGTTTGATCAAAAATTTCTCCACCAATAGTATCAAAAGCTAAATCGACACCTTCTCCATTTGTCCAGTCTAAAGTAGCCTGAATAAAATCAGTTTGTTTGTAAAAAATTACTTTATCAGCACCCAATTTAGTAACAAAATTTGCTTTTTCTTGAGTGCTAATCGTAGTGGCTACATCTGCACCTTTAAGTTTAGCTAATTGGATGGCGACATGACCAACACCACCAGCACCAGCATGAACTAAAACTTTTTCTCCTGGTTCAAGTTTTCCCCGTTCATATAATGCTTCCCAAGCAGTTATTAAAACTAGGGGTGCTGCTGCGGCTTGAGCGAAAGAAATAGATTTAGGTTTAGAGGCGACAAATTTTTCATCAACGGTTGTATATTCGGCATAATTACCTTGATGTGCGCCTAAACCACCATAGCAAAAATATACTTCATCTCCAGGGCAAAATTTTGTAACTTCACCACCAACAGCTTCCACAATACCTGCACCATCGCATCCTAAAATAGCCGGCATTTGTTCGGGGTAAAGTGTCCCACGTTTCCGTAATTTGGTATCAACGGGGTTAATTCCAGCGGCCACTAAATGAACTAAAATTTCTGTATTTCCCGGTGTGGGTTTGGGCACTTCTTGTAATTGCAAAACTTCTGGGTTTCCTGCTACTGTCATCAAAACTGCTTTCATGTTTTACTCCTAGATACACTTCCTTTGTAACTTTAGCGTAATTACAGCAGGAGTCAGGAATCACGAGTTAGGAGTCACGAGTAAAACTCTCTTGCTGTCTAGGTTTCAATTTAGATTCTGTACCTCATTGATCTGCAATCTGCTGTATGAATATAATAACTTGATAACCACTAACTTTAAATTCCCAAACTTCTTAAGCAACCCCTTCAAAATATTGTTCTTTATGGAATTTACGCACCAGGCCTATTCTTAGGGTGAATCAGACCTATAAATTGTTTACTATAGAGTAAGCCACAAAATAAATAATACTGTCTTGTCAAGCTGTATCCCCTCGGTACACTGCGTGAAGGCGGAGCGTCCCACATGAATCCTACATTGTCACGTAAGCTATAGCTATGTGTAGCAAAATGGAACGAAGCATTATGGAACGAAGCATTTCGGAAGATTCTTCACTACACTCCGTTCCCTATGGCTTACGCCACGCTTCGCTAACAGAATGACATTGGGTATTTCTTTTTGTGGAGTTCTCATCAACAAATTTTCAACATCTAACGTACCCTACAAGAAACATTGAGTGTGACACTTCCATAAGCCCTAAATAAAAGAATCCCCGATCTTTTTGACAAGTCGGGGATTTGTACATTTAGCTAGGGTAAAATATCAATTTCCCAACTTCAAAGTTTTGCCAATTACAGCTAAACTTTCCTCAAATAGTGCCTCACGTCCCCAGCGTTGAACCTGTTGACTCAACAATGCCTCAGCCTTTTGTTCCGATAGAGAACTTACTTGCTGAAACAAGCCAGCAGACTGAGCGCCACCGTGAGTTTCCATCCGCATACAACCACCAGTTTCCGAGCAAATCACAGTCCCACAATTTGCTTGAGGATTGGTAGAACTCAAACGCAAAGCAATTAAATCACCAACAATTTCACCAATATCAGCAATTGGCACACCTGCTAATTCTGCTTCTATTTGTCTTTGGTCTTGACCCAGAAAGCGAATAGTAGTGATATCATAATCACCAGTTTCCTTAGCATAGTAAACAGGTTGCCATTGCAGGCGACTTGCTAACCAACCCAGAAACAGCAATGCTTGGGAAGGATTACCTTTTTCATAATCAATTGTGACTCGGTCAATTTCTTTGAGACTAGCACGACGATTTGGTGGATCATATGCTTCTGCTGTCAACTCTTGCCATGCAGACAAACGCCGCCAATTTAAATCAGCTAAAGGTACTCCTGTATCTACCAAATCTTGCAAGGTTAATAAATCATCTTCTGGAGTATTAAAGTTGCTCCCATCTACAATCACGTTATTGCAGACTGCCGCTAACCTTTTGAACAAAGGATGATGAGCATCTGGAGTTCCCTTCCACCAGAGGAATTTAGGCAAACCACCTATTAACAAAGCGGGTATCATTCCCCCAATACGTTCCAACGCGGCTGTAGTGCCAGTTAGAGTAATATATTCACAACATATAAGAGTTGTGGAAGACTGTTTTTGAATGGGACAATAAGCTGAAACTTGCGCCTTTACCCCTTCATCTTCTCCAGCAATGGGACACAAGGCAATAATTCGGCAAGGATTACGCAAGGCAATTTCATCAGCAATAGTCGGACTTGTAGCACTGAAAGTATAGCCCATAGCAGAGCCGTGACTATTACCTTTTGGTCCACTGTGTTGCTTTTTGAAATATTCTTCCCGTAAAGCGGTGAGAGTTTCTGGTGTAGCACTACCAGTTTCTGCGAGATGATGTTTTTTCTGTACTTCCCGCAAAGCTGATTGAGTTTGTGGCCCTAAAATCCCATCAATTGGACCGTTGTAAAATCCGGTTGCAGTTAACAAATACTGGGTTTCTTCTGGTTCGTAAACCACCAAAGTAAATGTTGTGGCGCGGGTAGCAGCAGGTAGCGCCCCATCTTCGCCGATTAAGCCATAACTTTGCCAAATTTGATTAAGTTCCGCTTCTATTTCTGTGAGCGAAACATCCTTGGGGGCTTGCAGTGAATAAATCGTAGGCGCTTGGGAAACCATAAGTTAATTCTGGATTTTGAATTGAAAACAGGTAATCGGTAATTGGTAATTGGTAGTTGGTAATTGGTAAGAATTTATTACCTATGCCCAATGCCCAATGCCCAAATATTTAGAGTCTGCGCCAACGGCGACCGTCTTGGTTAATTAATAATTCTGCTTCCGCAGGTTCCCATGTACCTGCTTCATACTGAGGAATGGTAGTGGGATCTGCGGGTGCATCCCAAACAGAAAGGGCTGGTGTGACTACCTGCCAAGCAGCTTCTACTTCGTCTGCCCGTGTGAATAATGTTTGGTCGCCCATCATACAATCTAGGAAGAGGCGATCATAAGCATCGGATGTGGCTTCGATGCCAAAAGAACCATAGGTAAAATCCATATCAACAGAACGAGTGCGGAAATCACCACCGGGCATTTTTACATCAAACCGCAGAGAAATTCCTTCATTGGGTTGTATCCGCAGTGCCAAGACGTTAGCATTTTTTTGTTGGGCAGCGGAGGGAAACATTCTGGAAGGGACTTCCCGGAAGTGAATAGCGATTTCACTGACTTTTTTGGGCATCCGCTTTCCTGTCCGCAGGTAGAAGGGGACTCCTTGCCAACGCCAGTTATCAACGATAAATTTCATCCCCACAAAGGTTGGTGTGGTGGAGTTGGGGTTAACTCCTGGTTCTTCCCGATAGCCAGGAACTTGTTGTCCTTTCATCCAACCGGCGCTATATTGTCCCCGAACTGCAGAACGTGAGAGATTATTGACGTCAGCTAAACAAGTTGCTTGTAATACTTTGACTTTTTCTGTGCGGATACTGTCAGCATCCATGGCGTTGGGTGCTTCCATTGCTGTTAAGCAGTAAAGTTGCATCAGGTGGTTTTGCAACATGTCCCGCAGTGCGCCGGCGCTTTCATAATAACCAGCCCGGTCTTCAACTCCTACTGTTTCTGCAACGGTAATTTGGAGGTGATCAACAAATTGCCGATTCCATAAAGGTTCAAAAATGGCATTGGCAAAGCGGAAAACTAACAGGTTTTGTACGGTTTCTTTACCTAAGTAGTGGTCAATCCGATAAACTTGGTTTTCTTTGCAATATTTCTGCACTACTTGGTTGAGGTTTTGGGCTGAGGATAAATCCCGTCCAAAGGGTTTTTCGATTACCAACCGATGTTTGTATGGGTCATCTAGCATTCCCCCTGCCCCTAGCTGTTTGATGGCTTCGGGGAAGAAGTTCGGCGCGACGGAGAGGTAGAACATCCGGTTTCCCCGTGTTCCCCGTTTTTCGTCTAATTTAGCTAATAAGTTTTTCAGTTTCTGGTAGCTTTCGGGCTCATCTATGTTCCCAGGACAGTAGAACAGACCTTGAGAAAAGTCTTGCCAGAGTTCTCCTAGCTCGACACTACTATGAGCTTCTTCCATGCCTTTCTGCATTTGTTCACGGAAGTAGTCATGACTCCATTCTCGTCGAGCTACACCCACAATGGTAGTTTCTGGAGGAATGCGTCTTTCTCTCCGTAATTTGAACAGTGCCGGAACGAGTTTGCGCCAGGTTAAATCTCCGGAAGCGCCAAAAATAACTATAATTTGGGGTTCGGGCATCCCTTGTTGTTGTAGGCCAACGCGCAAGGGGTTTTCTAGCAGACTGACCATAGAATTTTGGATTTTGGATTTTGGATTTTGGATTTTAGATTTAGGGAAGGGTTATAGGGTGTAAGTTGTGGGGTATAGTATAGGGTAGGTAAGAGTTTTTTCCTATTTCCCAGTCCCCAGTCCCCAATCCCCAGTCCCTATACTGGTGACAATAGCTTGACTTTGCGTTCTAAAGAGTTCATGAGTGACTGGAAGGGCTGGACGAACTTATCAATACCTTCAGCGAGTAGTTCGTCCATTACCTTATTGATATCAATGTTGATGTCCGGTTCTTTCAAGCTTTCTATGAGGGTGTAAGCTTCTAAAGTGCCTGTCTCCAGGCGAGCGCTTACATTACAATGATCAGCACAAGCCTTGATGGTAGCTGGTGGTAAGGTGTTCACTGTGTCTTTGCCAATTAGTTGATCGACATACATGACATCGCTGTAACTGGGGTCTTTGGTGCTGGTGCTGGCCCACAGTAACCGCTGGACTTTTGCACCTTTTGTTGATAGGGCTTCCCAGGCATCAGTGCTGGTGATTTTTTTGTATTCTTGGTAAGCTATCTTGGCGTTGGCGATCGCAATTTTCCCTCTTACCCCTCGCAGCACTGCTTCATCATTAATGTCATCAACGCCTCGCTGCAATTTAGCATCTATCTTACCGTCGATATTACTATCAATCCGGCTGAGAAAAAAGCTGGCTACAGAAGCAATTTTGCTGATATCCCTACCTTCAGTCACTCTCTTTTCCAACCCACAAATATACGCCCAAGCTGCATTAATGTAACTTTGGACAGTAAACAACAGCGTCACGTTGATGTTAATTCCTTCGGATATTGCTTGTTCTATTGCCGGTAAACCCGCCTCAGTCCCAGGAATTTTAATCATCACATTTTCTCGCCCAATCTCTTGGAAATAGCGACGAGCTTCAGCTATTGTTGCTTGGGTATCATGAGCTATAGTTGGTGGAACTTCTATACTCACATAACCATCAAGACCATTCGTGGCTTCATAAACAGGGCGCAAAATATCACAAGCATTGCGGATATCTGCAAAAATTAGTGATTCATAGATTTTGTATGTTGGTAAAACCTCACGAATTCCGGCTTCAATATCAGCATCATAAATGGCATTACCAGTAATTGCTTTTTCAAAGATGGCAGGATTGGAGGTAATACCAGAGATTCCTTGATTTTTTACTAAGTTTTCGAGTTCCCCTGATTGAATAATGTCACGGCTCAAATTATCCATCCAGATACTTTGACCGTATTGTTGAATCTCTAATAAATGATTGGTTGCCATAACTATTTTTAACTCCTATTAACAGTGTTTTTGATGAAGTTGAAAAGACTCCTCAGTTGATGGTGGTTTTTGTATTTGACATCAACCAACTGAGATCATTTCGAACTTCACGGCTAAACATTGCTAGTCCTGCATTCCAATCCCAAATTGCCAATCTTTAGCTTCATTACTGACATCAGTTAGACGCTTTTTTAAACTTTGTCTAATGACCGTTTTGAATAAAAGACTCAACCTTAGCTACATCTTGTTTACTACCAATAATTAGAGGTGTTCTTTGGTGTAGCTTTTTCGGAACTACATCCAAAATATCTACTAATCCTGTAGTAGCACAACCACCGGCTTGTTCAATCACAAATGCTAAAGGTGCAGATTCATAGAGCAGACGCAATTTACCCTCTGGTTTTTGCAGCGTGCCTGGATAGAGAAATACACCACCTTGAACTAAAATTCTATGAATATCACTCACCATCGCGCCACTGTAACGAGCGGTATAACCTTCACTACGATGAACATAGCGAATGTATTCCCTAATGGATTCATCCCACTGCCAGAAATTCCCCTCATTGACGCTGTAAACTGAACCGTGGTCAGGAATATTGATATTTTCTTCTGTGAGAATAAACTCTCCTAAACTGGGATCTAAAGTAAAGGAATGAACGCCCTTACCTATAGTATAGATCAGCATTGTACTAGGCCCATACAGTATATACCCAGCGGCAATTTGCTTATGTCCATTAGTTAGGAGGTCAGTGGCCTTACCATCACTATCGTTTCCTTCCTGTTGACGGATGGAGAAAATCGAACCCAAGCTGAGATTAGTATCAGTGTTAGATGAGCCGTCTATGGGGTCATACAACAAGGTATAACGACCAATGGGGCAGTTCTCTCGGATGTAATAAGGATTTTCCATTTCCTCGGAAGCTAGGCGACAAACTAAGCCGCTTTGCTTAAAAACCGAGATAAATACATCATTGGCGTAGACATCCAACTTTTTAACGGATTCTCCCTGGACGTTAACTTCTCCAGTAAATCCCAGCACCCCTTCCATTAACCCCGCATTGCTCATCCGACGCGCCACTAGTTTACCAGCCAAAGCGATGCGATTCATCAGTGCACTCAAATCCTGTGCGTCTGCGGAAAAACTTTGCAGTTGCTGGAGTACGTGACGCGATAAGGTTGTACAATCACGATCTAGGGCTTTATCTGTAGCGTAGTTGATAGACAAATCTAACGGTTCTGATATTTGAGCCATTTTTTTACTCCCTAGCGTTTTGCTGTTGGGTGAGTTTTGCCAATGGCGATTTTTAGTCGCTGCTTCTATCTTAGAAAGGTATTTTGATAACTAAAGATTGATTTTAGATAAACTAAAGAATTAGATATTTTGGGCTGCTTTTCCAGAACTGCAAAGCTACTCTGACCTTCAGATCCCTAACTTCTTGAGGAAGTGACGGCTCTATGGCTTTCAGTATTTTTTCTAACTAATAGACCTATTACAGAATTAATTTTATGTTATAATAGTAGGTTATCTTTGTTCTAGCCAAAAGTTAGAGTTACACGGTTATGTTTGAATTAGCCAGCACAAAGAACACCAAAAATACATAAAATCTAAAAATTTTTATCATACCAGAGAAACAATTTTGCAGGAGGTCTAATAAATAAATTTCCCAGTGATCATAGATGCCTTAGATTAATAGTATCTTTCCATACACGACTATTTAAGAAACTTTATAGGGTAAAACCGCGATACGAATGGCGATCACATCTATGAAATTTTGCGGGGTCTACCCTCCGTTCTCTTTTGCCCAAAATCTCAAAAAACCAAAAATTTCAGTAATGCGCCTTTATACGGTTATTCAATTTACACAATTCCTAAATGAATTATCATTTCCTGTAGGTATTTTGGAGGAATTATATTTATCTATACCCCTGGCGCAACGTCAGGTTAGTAGTGGTGCAAAGGTTAGTTATAACAATGTTAGTTTAGAGGGTGTAAATTTGTTAGAGGCAGAGGCGATATTTATAGCACTAGACCCAGGTCTAGAAGAAAATTTGAAAAAGTATAAAAGTAGTCCTCTATTGCAAACGCTCAATGTAGTTAGAAATAATCTAGTATATACTGTTGGTTCACGTTATTTGATCTTTGGTAATGTCCTGTCAGCTAATTCTGTTCTTGATGACCTTATTTAATATTTATTAAACGAGTCATTAAAGACAATGAGAAAAAAATTACATCTTTGTATTCAATTATGTTTTTTGATGCTCATTACCTTAATTTTAGTGAAGGTTTGTTATAGCAATACTTATCAAATTAAAGGTTTGACTAAGGCTAGATTATCAACATCTGAGTGTAAATCAACCAAGCATCCTTTAGGTGCAAGCTGTATTCTTTTACAACCTCAGCGCATTATCGCTTTGGATCAAACAATGATGGAAGCATTACTGGCACTGGACTTACAACCAATAGCAGCAACACAGCCTAATATGGCTGGGAGCATAATACCAAAGTTGGGTCAAAAAGCTGAAGGAATAGTTTCTTAAGGAAAGGATAGTCAACGAAATATAGAAAAAATGGTGCAGTTAAAACCAGATTTAATTTTAGGTTTTTTTATCAGTGATGAGGAATAACAGTTATTTTCACAAATAGCTCCTACGATTAGAGTTAAGGCTTATGGGTTAAATAACCAGTAACTCTGGTGAAGGGGTGTAATTCCATTGGGGCAAGAATTCATCAACAACAATCTTCAGATTTGA
>ERZ1034419.157-NODE-157-length-12664-cov-40.130542_pt1 | contig 12664 bp, 12 predicted proteins | sample MGYA00520531_ERZ1034419 | MGnify/ENA primary metagenome ERZ1034419 (study PRJEB33736, sample SAMEA104288485) | Azolla nilotica | place: Sudan | collected 1982 | study: EMG produced TPA metagenomics assembly of the PRJEB19522 data set (Is there foul play in the... | reverse complement strand
TATTCTGCCTCACCTATCACACTTGTCAATACCCCACCACCTCAATCCTTACCTTTTAACCTGTCACCTACTTATTAGCAGTCACAAAAGTTCGCGCTTGTTGACTCCACTGCTTTACTAATTCTATAGCTGGACATAAATCACGTCTCTGCAATGTTGCTACCTGCAAACGCAGAATTTGTTGGTGTAATCTATGAGTAGGAATTTGCGCCAATTGTGCCAAAGAAATCACACCTGCATGAAGTAATAAACCACAATATTGTGTACCTACACTAGGAATACGTGCTAAATCTGCTAAGGCTATCCATTTATTTACATATTGAAGATGTACTTGCAATTTACTCGCCAAAGCTAACCTTGTTTCTGGGGTTTTTCCATGTTTAAATAACGCCCCAGTTGTACTAATACCAAAATCTAATAATTGGTTTTGTTCCGTTGCATTTAATCCTGGTAAATTTTCAATCGGCCAGTCAGCATTTAATCTTAAACTCATATCATTTCTTCCTTCTCTTTGTGTCTCTGCATCTCTGCGTGAGAAAAAATTAACTTGTAATTAACTCACCACGCATCAGAGTTATAGCTTGTCCAGCCAAAAGAACACGATCATCGCCAATATACCTTACCTTAACTATACCACCCCGATTAGAAGCCTGATAAGCTAAAAATTCATCTTTATTTAACGTATTTCGCCAAAATGGTGCTAAACAACAATGGGCTGAACCAGTGACCGGATCTTCATTAATACCTACTCCTGGTGCAAAAAAACGCGAAATGAAATCATAATCTGAACCAGAATCCGTCAAAGTAGTAACTATCACCTTACCAAGTGGTAACATTTTCATTTGTTGAAAATTTGGTTGCATTTCTCGTACCAAATCTTCAGATGCAACTTCTACTAAATAACCCAGTGAATTTAAATATACAGCCTGACATTCTACACCTAGAATATCATTTAATTCTGCTGGTGTGGCAATTGCTTGGGAATGATTGACCGGAAAATTCAACTCTATCCAATCACCTTGGAGTTTAGCAGTTAATATGCCGCTTTTAGTTGCAAACTTTGCTTCTTCATCAGGTGATAAATGTCCTTATGACCATAATACATGGGCGCTGGCTAAAGTGCCATGACCACAAAGGAGAACTTCTACCCTTGGAGTAAACCAACGTAAGTTATATTTGTCGTTTTGTTTAATTAAAAAGGCTGTCTCTGATAAGTTAATTTCCTGGGCTATTTTTTGCATCCAGTCGTCTGGTTGAGAAGTTTCTAATACGCATACTGCCGCAGGATTTCCTTTAAATGGTATGTTGGTCAAGGTATCAACTTGGGTAATTGTTTGGTTCATAAAATCAGTAAGAATTAAAAATTATTTCACGCGGAGGCGTAAAGAGAGGGTTTCTTGAGTAAAAAATGGTTGTCGATAATTGGCATAGGTGAGGATGGAATTGAGGGATTAAGTCTGATGGCTCGTTCTCTCTTTGACCAAGCTCATATTATCATAGGTGGTGAACGTCATTTAGCAATCTTATCTCCAAATGATACTAGGGAAAAGATTATTTGGAAGTCTCCTTTTCAGGATTCCATAGCAGAAATTGTTCAACGTCGGGGTGAATCAATTTGCATTTTAGCTAGTGGCGATCCTATGTTTTATGGCGTGGGTGTAACTATTCTCAAGCATATTCCTATTGCAGAAGTTTCTATTATTCCCTCTCTTTCAGCTTTTAGTTTAGCTTGTTCTCGGTTGGGATGGAATTTCACGGAAGTGGAATGTTTAAGTTTATGCGGTCGTCCTACTTATTTACTACAATCTTATATTTATCCTGGTGCGAAGTTATTGATTTTGAGTGAGGGGAAAAATACACCGAGAATTGTGGCGGGAATTTTAAGAAAGCGGGGTTATGGTGATAGTAAATTTACTGTTTTAGAAAGAATGGGTGGTATTCATGAGAGGATTTTAACAGCTACTGCGGCTAGTTGGAATGAAACAGATATCGCAGCTTTAAATACTATTGCGGTGGAATGTATTGCTGATGGGGGAACAGTTGCTTTATCGAGTTTTCCGGGTTTACCAGATCATGCTTTTCACCATGATGGACAGTTGACGAAGCGGGAAGTGAGGGCGGTGACTTTATCAAGTTTAGCACCTTTACCGGGGGAGTTACTCTGGGATATTGGGGCGGGTTGTGGTTCTATTTCTATAGAATGGATGCGGAGTAATTGTAAATGTCGTGCGATCGCAGTTGAACAAAATTCCACTAGACTCAATTATATTGCCGACAATGCTGCTGCTTTGGGTACTCCCAATTTACAAATTATTGCCGGAAAAGCACCAGAAGTTATCCCAGATTTACCCACTCCTGACGCTATTTTTATCGGTGGTGGTGTGACAGCATCTGGACTTTTTGATATTTGTTGGAATGCGTTGCGTCCTGGAGGGAGGATGGTTGCTAATGTTGTCACTTTGGAAGGAGAACAAACTTTATTTCAGTGGTATGAAAAAGTTGGAGGAAATTTCACGCGCATTTCTATTCAACGCGCAGAACCTATTGGTAAGTTTTTAGGTTGGAAGGGAATGTCTCAAGTTACCCAATGGGTAGGATATAAGAATTCGAAATTCAAAATTCAGAATTTGAAATTAAATACTATTGATGATGGGAATTGAAACACCAAATGGAACACAAAATACGTATGTATAAAGGAATGATATATTTTTTATCCTGATGAAAATAATGATTAATTAACATAACAGCAGATAAACGCGGATGAAATCAACCAATGGGATAATTACCAGGGTTGACTGCATGAATAAATTCACTACCGGAATGTGGTCTTCCTCTTTTATATGCAGCTTCTTCTGGTTTTCCCCAACCCATTTGTAAAATTACTTCTAGAAAGTTCGTATTTTCCCATTTTATCAAACCTACCCATTCTGTTCTTCGGGCAATTCTTTCTACATCTAATTTGTTGATTTTTGCGTGTTGTTTGCCATTACTAACACTTAAGTATAATTCCATCTCAGATGTAATTTCCTGCCAAAATTCGAGCATGGAACTTCTCGCTGTTGTCAATATTTCTAAATCAGAGTTTAATGCAATTAACTGTGCGTCAACTTCTGGATAATGCAACGTTTTACTTTTAATATTCAAATTTTTCCAGACAATTCCAGAAACTAGATTTTCTCTTTGATATTCATGAATAGAGGCTTTAAAATCTTGATAGGCTGTGAACTTCTGTAGCCCTTCGGTTGTGATAAACTGGTCTATAACAGGATTGCCTGAAACTCTCACCTCTAACTTTAGGCGTTCTCCTTTCAAGCAAGCTTGACGTTCTGCTGCTAAAATTTGGATGAGTTCCTGGGTAGTATAAACTTTGGACATCGGAACAAAGCTAATTAGTTATTGGTCATTGGTCAGCTGTAGTTTAAATATTATCTCTTGACAGCAATGGAAATGCAGTATCAGAACAAACGAAAATTTTCAACCTGGATATGAGAAATGATGAATATAGAAAATCAGTCCGCACCAGCGGACTTGCACAGAAGTTAAGTCTTTTGTGTTTTTTTTTGTAAAAATACAGCAGATTGCCGATCAATGAGGTACAGAATCTAAATTGAAACCTTGACAGCAAGAGAGTTTTACTCCTGACTCCTGTTGTATCTACTGACTCAACTCACTGCTATATTCATTAAATGAACGCTGCTTGAACTCAATTGACTCCTCACGGGGTAACAAATTAAACACTTCTCTAAATTTATCGTCTATCTCTTCAAAAGGTACTTGACCTGTTTTGTTCAAGATGACTTTTCCCGACTGGTCAAAGAGGACAACTTGTGGTACTGCTCCTGAATAGTAATATCCTGGTTCTGTGGAGTCGTAGGTTTCCTTCATGGGGATGGTATCAACACCGATGGGAATAATCTCCGCAGCCCGTCCATAGAATGCTTGTGTTTGAGAAATAAAGACCGCATACTGTTTACAATCGCTGCTATCATCCACATAAAATGCCAGCATTGTGGGTTTATGTTCTGCTAAAGTTTGAGCTAGAGTTAGTTTAGAAGGTACTAGGGAACCATTACCTGCAAAAACTACGAAAATGTTACCTTCATACCTATCATCTTTCATACCTGCAAAAGCTGGCTGCATACCTATCATGAATATACAAAGCAGCAATAAGAGGGATTTTGACACCAACCGTTGCCAGTTAGCAATTATTTTAGTTTGTAAAAAAAGCCACTTTATGCTATTCATCAACAGGAACCTTATTCAACTCTTTTGCCTAGATATATAATTACATCTGGGCGCTATTTTTTTAGCATAACTTGTAGTGGTCTTCTCTCTAGCATCAATTTTAAATTCTTGATGGCTGGTATTTTTTGCCAAGATTAGCTACACTGGCAAGATTAATTTTGTAATTAAAGACTATTACTTAACAACTGCTGTGGGAAACAAAATACAACTTATAGATAGAGTCAGACTGGGTTTAGCTGTATCTATTGCTAAAAGCGTCACATTTTTGGTACGTTCTATGCGTCTTGGTGCTGCTAGTGTATTACCAGGTTCTATTGCACGACGCATTGAACCCAGGCTTTTGGAGTTATTGAGTCAGCAGGTTAAAAACGGGGTAATTTTGATTGCGGGAACTAATGGGAAAACCACCACAGCCCTATTATTATGCACTATTTTAGAACACAAAGGTTACAAAATTGCCCATAATTCTACTGGTGCAAATCTGGAAAATGGTTTAGCAATGGCTTTGATAGAGAACACTGGTTTATTAGGTTCTTTAGATGTAGATTACGCAATTTTGGAAGTTGATGAAAATATTGTTCCCAAGGTTTTAAAACCTCTGCAACCAAAGGTTTTTCTTTGTTTAAATTTGTTCCGTGACCAACTCGATAGATATGGGGAAGTTGACACTATTAGCAAACGATGGACAAAGGTTATTTCTACTTTACCAGCAGATACGGTAGTTATTCCCAATGCTGATGATCCGACTTTATCATATTTGGGTCAACAGTTAAATCAAAAGGTGTTATTTTTTGGTTTAAATGAACCAGAACATTATTTAGAAGCGATTCCTCATGCTGTTGATTCTATATATTGTCCGAGATGTGGACATTCTCTAGATTATCAAGGTGTTTATCTTTCTCATTTAGGAGATTTCACTTGTCCTAGTTGCGGTTTTAGTAAGAGTAGACCAAGTTTAGAAAGTGGCAAATGGTCACAAATCCTGGTGGGTTTGTACAATAAATATAATACCTTAGCCGCAGCCACCGCAGCAAAAGAGTTGGGAGTTGATGAAGGGACTATTAGGGAAACCATTAATAATTTCCAAGCTGCTTTTGGTCGTGGAGAAGATTTGGTGATTGATGGTAAACGGGTGAGGATTTTGTTATCTAAAAATCCTGTGGGAACAAATGAAACTATTCGCGTAGTTACTCAAAGTAATGATACAACTACTTTGGTGGTGTTGAACGATCGCACTCCTGATGGTACTGATGTATCTTGGATTTGGGATGTAGATACTGAGAAGTTGGTTGAACGTGGTGGGACGTTGGTTGTAAGTGGCGATCGCGTATATGATATGGCCTTAAGGTTGCGTTATAGCGAGAACTCTGTTGAGAGTAAGATTAACTTGATTGTAGACGAAGATTTGCCACGTGCGATCGCCACAGCTTTAGAACATACACCAGCAAATGAAACTCTGCACATTCTTCCTACTTACTCTGCCATGTTGGAAGTACGGGAAGTGTTGACAGGGAGGAAAATTCTTTAACGATTAGTTCTATTTTGTGATTCTGGGGGAAGTAAAGACTACCTCAGTAATCCCGAATAGTAAGACCAAAGGGGACCACCCCGTGACCCCCAACCTGGTAATACCCAAGCTAGACATGATACCCAAGGAAATCCAGAAGAAGACCGGAATACAGCTTTACCTCTGTAGCTTCAGAATCTCGAACTTGAAATTTAGCGTGGTGAAGGGTGAAAGGTTTTTCTTTCCCTTTCCCCTTGAACCGAACACGATATCAACCGGACTCAATATGATTTAGAATTGCTATAGCAACTTAAATTCAGTATTTTCTCATGTTCACAATTTTTCAAAACTTACGTATTTTGGTGAGCGTCACTTTACTGTGTTTAAGTCTTAGTTGGTAACTGCCAGCACAAGCTGCTCAAAAAATTGAGCGAAAACTAGAACAGCAAGTATTATAAATTTTTCGCAAAAATCCACAAGTAATTATCGAAACCATTCAAGCTTCTTAAGAAGAACAACAACAGAAATTACGGCAACTAAGACAGAAATTTTTACAGGATTTAAAAACTAATCCCAAAGCTGTAATTGGTGATTCTCCCACCATTGGTTGAACTCAATTAGAAACAGTATTAATCGAATTCTCTGATTTTGAATGTCCCTATTTTGCTTAAGCAAATACAACTCTCAAAAACTTATTACCACAATATCCCAATCAATTTACCTTAGTGTACAAAGATTTTCCATTAATTCAAATTCATGACCAAGCATTACCAGCAGCAAAAGCCTCTTGGGCAGCATATCAACAAGGTAAATTTCGTCCATATCATGATGCTTTATTTACCGATCAATAACAATTGGTAGAAACCTTATATTTAGATATTGCTAAAAACTTGAATTTGGATTTAGCAATATCTAAACGTGATGTGGACTTACCTAATAAAGCATTTCAAAAAGACCTGCAACTCGTATATGAATTGCGTGTTTCTGACACACCTTCTTTTATCATTAATAGCAAGAATTTCTCCACTCCAGTTCAGCTTTCAGAAATTAAAACCCTCCTAAATCAGTTATCAGTTGTCAGTAGGACTTACGGAAGTGTTACAATCAAGCCTCTTCTAGGGTGCATCAGTCCTGATCAGTTACCAGTTCTTAATCAGTTACCAGTTCTTATTTGTCAGATAGTTGATAACTAAATTTAATTATTTTTTATCTTTTCTCGGACTTTTTGTGCGAGATTCTTGAATTGGTCAAATACACTTCAAAATTCTTTACCTTACAGTATCAATCAAATTCTGAATATTGAGTTTCTGCCATAATATTTAAACTTTAAGTGCAATTTTTCCATACACAGAAAGTGCCTGAGCAATACATTGATCCATATTGTAATATTTATAGGTTGCCAGTCTGCCAACAAAATATACTCCTAGCATTGCATCTGCCAGCGCCTTATATTGCTTGTAAATTTCATTATTATCAGAACGTGGTACTGGGTAGTAAGGATCTCCCTCAGCTTTCGGAAACTCGTAAACAATGCTAGTTTTAGTATGTTCCTGTCCAGTCAAGTATTTAAACTCTGTCACACGGGTATATAAATGTTCATTAGGATAATTGATAACAGGTGCTGATTGAAATACGGGAGTATCATGAGTCTCGTGCTGGAAATCAAGGGAGCGATAGGGTAAGATGCCATAACTATAGTTAAAAAACTCATCAATTGGACCTGTATAAACCATCTCTCGATAAGGTATAGCCCGCAGGATTTCTCGGTAATCTGTATTCAGCATCACCTTAATATTAGGGTGCGCTAACATCTTCTCGAACATCCGGGTAAAACCATGCAGCGGCATAGCCTGATAAGTATCCGTAAAATACCTATTGTCGCGGTTGGTGCGAGTAGGAACACGGGCAATTACTGATTTATCCAACTCGGACGGGTCGAGTCCCCATTGTTTGCGAGTGTACCCCCGGAAAAATTTTTCATACAAATCTCGACCAACTTTACTAACTACCACATCTTCAGAAGTGCGGATATATTCTTTTGGTTCTGCAAGGGATTTGAAAAACTCCTCTACCTCAAATGAATTGAGATTCATTCCATAGAGTTTGTTAATTGTGTCCAGGTTGATGGGTATGGGAACCAATTGACCGTCTACACTGGTTAACACACGATGTTCATAAGTCCGCCATTGAGTAAAGCGCGAAAGGTATTCAAAAACTTCGCGGGAGTTGGTGTGAAAGATATGAGGACCATATTTGTGAATAAGTATGCCATGTTCATTGTAATGATCGTAGGCATTGCCACCAATATGATTACGCCTGTCTACTATCAACACTTTTTTTCCAGAAAAACTAGCTAAACGTTCAGCAATAACGCTGCCAGACAATCCGGCACCAACTATTAAATAATCAAATACAAAATCTCTCTCGAAGGTGTCTGGAGTAACGGTAGTAGAACTGTAATTAGTTCCCATTTTTTATTCTCAATAGTTATTTTTAAGTTTCTGAATTTTAGGTAATAGCAAAACGAACCACGAAGAAAAGAGATTTTCAAAGAGTTCTTCCGTAAATTCTAAATTCGTAAGAGTTTATCTTTAAATCTGTTTAGAGTATTTATGAGTTTCTAAATAGCTTTCCCAAAACTCTCTATTAGTCAGTTCAGGTAATGTTTCTCTATAGTCTTGTTTTAATTTAGAGAACTTAAAGTATATTTCTACGGATAAAGCTAATGTTTTCGTCAAAATTTTAAAGAATTCTTCTCTAGAAAAGCTAACGACAAATCCTTCTTGATTGATTAAGTTATAATACAAAGCTTTTCTGGCTCTAAATACATTTGTAGGTCTATATTCCTGCATAGGAACTACTTTGTATCCCTGTCCAGTTAATTTAATATCCTGATAGAAAAATCGAGAAGGTAACAAATGTCCATTTAGAGTAATAAATCTCAGCCAGCGATGCATTGTGTTTTCTATTTTGTTTACGCTTTCTTCATACTTGACATACATAAAAGGTAATTCAGCATTTTTAACAGGTTTTTCTCCCATCCTTCTAATTTCTATGTTCTTATCTTCCGGATCAATTTCTGTTAAATGTCTGGGACCCTTCAAGAAATCAGCAGCAGCTTTAAGAATAATATTTGCACTTTGGTATTTATAGCAAAATGCTTCTCTAAGGGTAAATTTGATAATTCGTTTGATTGCATCTAGTTTACTAAAGTCATCAGATGCAATGACATTTAAAATTAACTCGTTCTTTTTTAAGTAATAGTTCATCATGGGTGAGTATTTATTTTCTAATGCTTCGTGCCAAACACACACACCATTCAAGGTAATAATTTTATGATTTAACCTAATTGGAAACTCCATATCATCCATTTTGATAAAAAATGGATAAGGTAATTTGGAATCATCTATACTTTTTATGGGAAAACAAAATAACCACCAACCATTGTAACTAAGGTGTTCTTCTATTTCATTTAATAAAATATTTTCTACAATTCTCAAGTCTAAATCTGGTTTTAATCTAATTACTTCTTTATTCCAAACTGCTCCATTTTCATATTGAATATATTTTGTATCTAGCCGTAACATACTACCACCAAGACATAGGTTCTGATCATGAGCGACAGTTTGAAAATTATAAATACGCTCGAATACTTCAGGATTAATAACTACATCATCATCCATAAAGACAATATGCGAAAAATCAGACTTCCGCTTTATAACTTCTATAATGCCTCTACAATATCCACCACTACCACCTGCATTTTTATTAGGTATGACGTGGATTTTACTATTATAAAAATCTTTGATTGTTCTACCATTGTCAATGATAAATAGTTCAAAGTTATTTCCTATGTCTGGTTGAGAAAGTAAATGTTTTTCTAACAAAGACACATTTATATCTACATAAGATTCTCTCTTGTATGTACAGATGACAATAGCTATTTTCTGATTTGATTTACAAAAATCACTAATGTTTGCATAAAAATATCCACCAGCGAAAATACAATCATCTTCCAAGGCTTCAATTTCTAAATACAATAATCCTTTATATGGTTGTATACCTATATCCTTAAATACACATACTTCTTTAAGTTCGGTGTTAGTTATTATTTTTTGATGTACTAATCCCTTGATTTTTGAAGAATAATTGATATTAAGAAGATTAATCTTAAATTTGCCTTTTACATTCAGGTTAATATTGATAGAATCTATATTTGTATGTTCTTGCCATTTTTGAATTGAGAAAGAGTTGAAATAAGTATCAAAGCTGATAATTTCAGATTTATTAATTTCAATAATACTTTTTTCATAATTCATGGAAAATTTAGGGTTTAATCGAAAATACAGTTCTTCGACAGTGCATATATCTAAATTCGGCAAAATCATGTTTTGCAATTTAACAGTCGTTTGTACATTTTGATGGGTTGGTCGTGAATTTAGCAAAGCTTGTGACATTTAAAATCCTTCCTTGTAATAATAAATTGAAATTGCAATTAGAGAGAATGGTGTTAATTAACTTGATGCAAATCCATACCGCTTTTCCAACCAATCCGAATTCCTTCAATGGTTTGTTGAATATACTTTATTAAAACTGAATTAGGAATATGATGGGTGAATTTAAGACGGATAATTCTCAACCAACAACGATAGGTAATCAGCAAAAACAAACGGGTAACGAATATAGGAAATAAACCTCTTGTTAATCCATGCTTGATAGCAAAGTAAGTTGTATTTTTTGCTAAGGAATACCAACAGGTGAGATGTTTTTGATCAATCCGATTGTGGCTAGGTTGGGGATAATGATCTATTACTACATCAGCATAGTGAACTTCATATCCTGCTTGAATTAAACGTAAACAAACATCTGTTTCATCGAGAAAGTAATCAAAAAATTCATCATAGCCATTAATCTTTTCCAAAATGTCTTTGCGAAAAGAACAATTAGTTCCCATTAAACCATTAAACCATAAGCCATTTGCTTGGTTATAGTTGGTAGCATCAGCAGAACGAATAGCAATAGTTTCGCTGAAAAGATTGGTGATTCCGCGCTGGAATTGTAGGGGATAACCAGGACGAGTTAAATCACGCACTGTACCTCCAACTGCTGCACATTTTTCATCATGTAGGGCGTAAATATCTAGCAATTTCTCAATCCATTCAGACGGTGGGATCGCATCATCATCAAAAAATGCCACAATTGAACCTGTTGCTAATTTGATGCCCATATTTCGGGAATAACTGATGTTTTTTGGTTCAACTTGTAGACAATTTATCTTCAGATTATTCTTGCTGGATACTTGATTGACTATTTCAATTGTTTGATTTGTTGATGAAGCATCAATCACAATAACTTCAAAGTTTTGATAGCGAATTAGTTCTAGTGATTGCAAAGCCTTTTCTAAACAATTAGGGCGATTACTTGTACAAATTATGATTGAAACTAGAGGAGATAAGGGAGTAGGCATGATTTCTGGCATTGACGATAACTTCAGGTTGCGAATTTGCCAGTATATCTGCCACATTTGGTTGCTAGTCTTGATAACTGCCTTTGTCAAAACTAAAGGATTAATGACAACAGGTACATAACCATTACCTGTAAAGTAGTAAACCCATTTTGCGAGATTGAGAACCTCAAGAGTCGGATGTTGATAAGTAACAATGGCAATATCAATTGGTTTCCAAAACCAAGCAATTATCCATAACCAAATGCGACTGAATTTATTAGGTGAAGGCCAAAAAGTAACTTTCTTATCAACTTCTATCTTTTTGAGGTTCTGACTTTGAAACTCGTCTTGATAGATACTAGATTGCACAAAAACTTTAGCTGGTTTATGAACGATCTCTTCTAAAGTATACTCAGTATAATTAATTTTTCTAAGCATCTTTCCCTGAACACCATTGATAAAGTCTTGAAAACCTGCAATAGAAATTTCAGCTAGAAAGTATCTTCCTGTAGCAGCGTAATAAACTAGTCGGGGAAAACTCACAACTACTCTTTTTAATAAAAGTTCTGGTCGATGTTTTTGCCAACAGTAACAAAGATTACGCTCATCATAATAATTCATCCAAGGTCTGGATTTGAAATCAGGAGAATCGTGCCAAACTATTGAATGTGGATTTACAGCAATAACCCATCCAGCTTGTTTGACTCGTAAACACCATTCCACATCATCAAAGTGTAAAAAGTAATCTTCAAATACTCCCATGTTTTGTACAATTTTACACCGGATTAATAGTGATGCTGCTGCACAGATATCTACATTAACGTAGGGTTTACCTTGAAGAATCTCTTCTGTCGATATGTTTACTTGATTGCCAAAGTTGATTTTTAAGTGGGCTTTTTTATTGTTAATAAAGCTACCAATTTCCTGAATTGCATTGGGTTTCTGTAGCTTCCGAATTTGTGAACCTACTACGCCAACTTCTTCATAATTCTGTAATGTATTAATTAATGCTACTAGTGCTAGAGAATCTAGACGAACATCATCATCAAGTAGCCAAATATAATTATAGTCAAGTTTACTAACAAACTGTAGTCCGCAGGAAAATCCTCCAGAACCACCTAAATTACTACCAGTTTGTAAAACCTTAACTTGATCAGAATAATATTCTTCTAGGTAAGATTGAGTACCATCTGTTGATGCATTATCTACAACATAGATATCAAGATCAATATTTAGTAATTCTAGTTCATTAAGGTCTTTTAGAAGCAAACAAACCTGTTTTATTTTATTCCATGTAACTATAATAATAGCAATCTTGGTAACTTCCATTTAATTGATAAATTTGCTTATGTTTAGTTTGTATTAACAGTTTATAACTAAATATTTTTATTTCGTCAATACCAGTTTGCCACGTAAGGATTCAGGTCGAAGCTAGAGGGATTAAAGAAGGTGTCTGCAAAGCAGAG
>ERZ1034419.156-NODE-156-length-12670-cov-38.738090_pt1 | contig 12670 bp, 16 predicted proteins | sample MGYA00520531_ERZ1034419 | MGnify/ENA primary metagenome ERZ1034419 (study PRJEB33736, sample SAMEA104288485) | Azolla nilotica | place: Sudan | collected 1982 | study: EMG produced TPA metagenomics assembly of the PRJEB19522 data set (Is there foul play in the... | reverse complement strand
CCTTCTAGGGTATAGATATTATTGGCACTCTTACACCTTATTTAATCCACTTTCCGAACCAATCACAACTATCCACAAGTCATCGGTCTAGATTCCGCACAGGCCAAAACCGCGCTGTATTGTTAATCGGATGCGGTAGCGATGGTTTTGCCGTCGGGGCTGAAACTCTCACTCCAAAACCAATCCTGATTCCCTTTAAATAAATTGCTTGCGTTCTTTGATATCGTAGACGATATTATTTAATGTTTGCGAATTACCCCGATTATCAAAATCTAAATTATTTGACTGGTGTTGATTATTCATAATCTAAATTTTGGTGATTCTTGTTAAATGGGATTAAGATCAAACCAATATCCATCTTGATTGATATATTATACCTCTTGGAAAATTATTTTTGTGTTATGATAGATAGATTTTAGATTTTAGATGTTTTTGGTTTTCTTTGTGATCGCTAAGAGGCTGTTGGAAAAGGTATAATTTGTCATTCTGAGTGGAACAAAGTGGAACATCTCCCTTCGGGGACACTGCGTGAACGCGAAGCATGTCTGAGGCTATAGAATCTAGGGTTTGAGCGATGATAAAGTCGCTGTCTCTTTCTGTGGTGGTATGGAGCGTTATTATAAATGATAATAGTGATAATAATGATAATAGTGATAATAATGATAATAGTGATAATAATGATGGTGAAATCAGCGATCTCTGATGCTGAAATTGTGCGATGCCTGTGGCAGGCGTAGCCATCACATAGCTGGTTATAATTTTGAGTTTTACTTCTCCACAGGTGCAAGCTTTAAAGGATAGAAAGGCTCAGATCCATTTAATTGCCAGATTCTCAATACTAATACAGAAGCTAAAGTTAGCCACAGACAAGAAAAAGATAAAATCATTCCCGCTAAAGGAATACTTTGCCAATAAATTGCTGCAACCACTATTGCAGATAAGCAAGGACCCAAAATCACAACAGGAACAGCCGCAGCTAATCTCCGTTCTACGGTAAAAATCGTATTCCGGGTATCCCCTAAAGCCAGATGTACCACAAATAGAATTAACGGCAACACTAGAAATTGGTGATTCTCATCCTGCCAAACTAATTTGGAAGAAATTACCCGCAAAACGGGAATTATCATCCAAACTATGGGAAATACTAAAGGTGGAGGAGACTATCTGGCTCTGATTACCTGGTCATAAGTCAGACGAGAACCAGTCTTCTCTAAAAGAGAGAAAATTCGTAAACGGATGCTTAATAGAGCAAAAAATAATCCGGTAAATAAAGTGCTAAACCAACTAGGAAAAGAAGAATTTTTATTAAAAAACATTACTAATTTTTCCATTCCCATCCCAGCAACACAAGAATGATCACTCCTATTTGGAGGATAGCCCCTAGTGTATAAACTAAAACTACCTTGATATCTAGCTCCTGTGTGGTAACACTGCTGTATTTAGAGACTGTAGTTGATTACCAGTTTTTACCCCCATCACTGTGTTGACAAACTGTTCAAGTATTCCAATTTTATTGGATTGATTCATGATTTTTACCAAAAAAACGTTTAATAGCAATGTATGTTTCTAAGTAGAAAGGCGTAAAAAAACCGTAGACGCGTACCGGCTTCTTGGAGAGAAGTATGTAACTAAAAGTAAAATTACTCAAAACCTCTTCCCTCTTGCCTTTTGCCTAAAAAATCTATCGTCCTCAACGAATTAAGGGGAGGTAGTTCATAAGTCAAAGATCCAATAGTTCATCTATTTGCATACTTGGTAAGTTGGGAGGAATTATAGTTTTGACTGTTGTTACTTTATGACTTTCCTGTTGGTTAGTTAAATCGAGAGCGATCGCACCGACAAGAATTTCTACACAGCCTAAAGGTACAATTAGTTGAGTTATCGCTTCCCAATTTCCCCACGGAGTCGTCCGCAAGTCTTTAATCAGATGAGGTCCATCTAGTAAAGTACGAGTTTGATAATCTTCAACCCATAACTTGATTGCCACAGTGGAAGCTATCTCGGATATTTCTAAACGTACATTGATAGATGCACCAGCTAATAATTCACCACTGGGTAGAAATAGTTGGGGTGTTGGTAAGGAATTAAGCGCAGGAGGAGATGAATTTTCTGGTTCTGGTTGCTGTTCTTCAGAAAGGTGATTGTTATCCTCATTGCTCAAGCTAATATATATATCGTCAATCACGATTTCTCTAGACAACCAAGAGGGTATGTTTTCAGGTTCTGGAGTTGGTTCATTGGTGTCTAAATCAGGAAGTTCTAAATTGTTTGCCTCAGATTCTACTTCCCGATTTAAATTTACATCTAAATTCGTATCTATATTTAAAGGTAACTCAATCTCAACACTCTGGTCTTCTGCACTCATAGTTGAAGTTGATTCTTCACTATCATCCTCTTGGTATTCCAAAGTGATACCTTCAGGTAAAATGTATTCTTGGCTTTGCATCCATTTCTGAATAAGAGGAGATGTTGCTGCTGTTGCTGGTGTTTCTGTTGTGATTAATTCTTCAGTATTTAGAGTATAAAATTCAGGACTAGTATTTGTGATTAATTCCCCACGAAATTGATCTTCAGTTTCATAACTGGGTAATAATTCCAGTGTATGTTCTGTTTCATATAACTGAGTTAACTGAGTGTCTGGGGTATTGAGCAGATGGGTTTTTGTTTCTTGTTCCGGTTCTGGAGTCGGTTTTAAACGTTTTAGATAAGGAAAACCAGTTTTAATTGGTTTGAGTACTAATTTTTCCAGATTTATGGGAGCGATTGTACCAGGTGTCTTGATATTTACTTCAGATATGAGGGATTCTGCAATTATATTTTTGTTAATTCGTGGCAATTTCGGCAGTTCTGGCGAAACCCCATTTAAGACAATTACTGGTTTAATTCGTGGTGGTAGAGGTTTGTTTGTAGATGGCTTAAAAATATGGAATTGAGCTAATTTGGGAGTTTTGACTAGATTGAAAAGTTCTAAACTAACTTTGTTTGGTTTTTCTGGTTGTGCTGTAGTGGGAGAAATTAGTGGTTGGTTGCTTTCAGCTAATAATGGTGGATGAGATTTTGGTAAAGTAACTGTTAGTAATTCTTTGACACTGGCTGTAATTGTGACAGCGTGAGTACCTAAAGATCTAACTTCCTTTTCGTTGTTAACAGCACCATATAAATTAATATCTGCCAAAATCAATTTTGATTCCCACTCAGTGGGAATATTAATGGAGGTAGCGAAGGTAAACGGCAGGATTTTATTTGGTAAAGGCTGAATGAATTGAGTTAATACTTTTGATTCTAAGGGCGATCGCAGTTCAATGAATAGTTGCAGTTGATCAAGGTTAATTATAGATATTGTTTGATCTTTTGGGTTTTCCGTTGCTGCTAGTTCTGCACGGCCATTTAATGTAAAAGTTTTTCCCCAAGGAGCTATGTAGTTGTCCTGTTCTAGATATAGATGAATTAGTGAAGGTGAGGATACAGGGTGAAAATCCTCAAATGTGGGATCTTCCTCTGGTGATTCTGGGTTGGGTAAAGCTAAATCTATCAAGCTTTGTAAAAGCTGTTCTGCTGTCTCGCTTTTGAATAAGACTGGGCTCACAGGCTGATTAATAATTATATCTTCTTCTGTTTGTGTTAATAAAGCATTGATATCAAGGTGAGGAGGCGAAGTAATGGCAGATTCATCCAGTTTTTTTTCAAATTGATCATTATTACCCAGATATGGCTGCTCAGTAGTCTCTTGGGGAAAGACTTTAATGAGCAGGCTATATTGCCAGGATTTACCCAGCATATCCGTCATTAAGTCGCCAGAGCATCGTAACTCCCAAATGCCAGGTTTGAGTTCAGTAAAGGGAATTACCGTCATAAGTCCATCTGCATTAGTGCGGCGCAAACTCTTAAAAATTCGCCCTTTGGGCGGAACTTTCTGGATTGAGGAGTGAGTTACCCGCACTTCTACATCTGTATTTGGTAGGTATGAGCGAGCCAAAACTCTGTACTTACCTGCTAAAATTTGCAGAGTTGGCGATTCCAAAGTTTGCCAAGCGCGATCGCCTTTTTTCTGTATCAGAAATTGCCAGTGTCCCATTGTAAGTAATGCCCAAACCGAAGAGCAGCCGATGAATTTCTTGTATTAACTTACTTGTCAGTTTAACTCAGCAATATATAATTGCAGCAATATTAAGTATAAGTACGAAGGCACAAAAAAACCGAGGTATGTAAAGGCTTATCTAAACTGTATTACCCTATACCCTTACACCCTTTGGGCTTAAATCTTCCAAATCCTGATTCAGATGATTAATCCTCATGCAAAGCCCCCAATTTGCAAATTTCTGGCCAAATCATTGCTGTTGCTACCACTACTAAAATCGTCCCCACACCTCCACCAACGACAGACAAAACAGGCCCCAATAAAGCCGCAGTCAAACCAGATTCAAAACCTCCCAATTCATTGGAAGCACTGATAAATACACTATTTATAGCCGCAACTCGGCCCCGCAAATGGTCAGGAGTACGAATTTGCACCAAAGTATGACGAATCACCACGCTAATGCTGTCTAAAGCCCCACTTAGTGCCAACATCAACAACGATAGCCAGACCCAACGGGATAACCCAAAAATAATTGTCACAATCCCAAACCCGACAACTGACCAAAGTAAGGCAGGCCCGGCTTTGCGGATAGGTGGCAAATATACCAATAATGCTGCCATAATCAATGCACCTATGGATGGGGCTGCTTGTAAATAGCCTAATTCTACGGGACCGACTTGCAAAATATCTTTGGCAAAGATGGGTAATAATGCAACTGCACCACCTAACAAGACTGCAAATAAATCGAGGGTGATGGCTGCAAGAATTAGTTGATTATTCCAAACAAATTCGGCACCAGCAGCTAGAGTTTTTAAAGATGTTGGTTCTTTGGCAAAGTTGGTTTTTTGTAGTTTAATTGCGGCTGTGAGGAAAAAACATGATAGTGCTGCCAATGCGGCTAATATATATACCCCTGTCGCATTTCCGAAAAGAGCAACGCTGAATCCTCCCAAAGCTGGCCCAATTACTGATGCTAATTGAAAGCTACTGCTATTCCAAGTTGCTGCATTGGTAAAAGTACTCGTGGGTATTAACTGCCACATCAGTGCATCACCGGCAGGTTTGAGAAATGCTCTGGCTACACCTGTTAATAATAAGCAACCATAAACTAGAAAAATTGCACCTTTATTAAATGAAATAACTGCTAAAGCTATTGAGCAAAGGGCTAGCAGCAAAATTGAGAATAAAGTAATGCGTTTGCGATCGCTCTTATCAGCAATATGTCCTGTAATCAAAGTTAGTGCAATCATTGGTAGAACTTGCGCCAGTCCTATTCCACCTAATACTATCGCTGAATTTGTCCGCTCATAAAGCTCCCAACCCAGCCCCACGGTCTGCATTTGTCCCCCGGTGAAGAGGAGTACACGCCCAATGGTAAATAGCCGATAATCTCGAAATCTCATGGCTGCCAAAGGATCGTGTTGTGCAGCCTTGCTGTTATGGTGAGTTGGTTTCTGTTTGCTCGAAGACATTTTTTAGTAGAGTCAAGCCTGATTCAATATGTGATAGTTACTCTGGTGTCAAACCTTCTAAAATTTCCGCAATTTCCGCACGAGTTTTTTCCTGGGATTGTTCTAATAGCAGTTTTCCCTCTCCGGTCAAATTGAGAACTACTCGTCGTCGTTCTTAAGGATTATCAGTACGTTTCACCAGATTGCGTTGGAATAATCTTTCTATAGTTGTTGAAGTTGTAGCACAGGTAACACTAAGATGATCTGCTACCTCAGATAAAGAAGCACCAGGATTGCGATTGAGAAAAGCGAGCGATCACAACTAGAGTCAGAACTGTGAGTCCGCATTTCGGCTCGGATAAACCACATCAATAATGGAACCGTTTCCATAACCCTTGCGGCATATTCTTCAGAGGGTTTATCCAAACTCATAAGACTGTTTTTCTCGAGATTACATTGCCACCCGTGGATAAAGTCATCCACAGATGAAGGTTAAACCTATTAATGTTAGCAAGAGAATTATACAGTCTAACCAGAATCCATAAATACTTGAGCCATTTGCCAGCATTGCACCCGGTAAAGCATGGACTTCATAAGTCAAAGGATTGAAGCGGGAAATGAGCTTAATTTCCTGCGTAGTGGATAAATACATCGTCTAAAGTTGCGTCTGGTTTCCGTATAGCTGCTTTTAACTCTGTCGGTGAACCAGTGATAATCTCTCTACCCTGATTCATAATCACAACTCGGTTACAAAGACTATCTGCTTCTTCTAAAAAGTGGGTGGTTAAAAAGATAATTGTACTGTACTCAATTCGCAATTGTTCCATTAGCTGCCATACTTACGATCACGCAGGCAGATCTAATCCCACTGTCAGCTCATCCAGAATTGACGCTACCCAGTCTAAAGACGCGAGGATTCTTGCTTCAACGAGCAACCTTGCCTAAACTTGTTACCAAATCTATGTAGAGGGTCATCTCTCCACAAGGGTTGAAAGTTCCGGTCTCCCCCACCGTACTTAAGTCATAGCCAGTTTGTTTTAATGCTTCTGACAAAATATGAATTGCTGCGTTGTGGTCATGGTCAAGTATGCACCCACACTGACAAATATGAGTTCTCACTGACAATGATTTTTTTATAGTTTCCCCACAGCTAGAATAATCTCGGCTAGTATATTGCAGTCTAACTGGTACAATCACACGCCCATATATTTTGCCTAAATATTCTAACCATTGAGTAAATAATGACCAGCTAACATGACTAATTGACTTACCTAATTTGCTATTTTTCACCATATTTTTCACTTGCAGTTTCTCAAACGCCACCAAATCCTTAGATTTGACTAAACACAATGCTGTCTTTACAGCATTGTGTTTACGCTAGCGTGAAACTTTCAAGTATTTTCTAGCAAGACGGTTAATAGCTTTCTTACGATTATTAGAACCTTTCTTTTTACGACTAACACTTTTTTGTAGTCGTTTTGAAGCCTTTTCTGATTTTCGTAAATATCTGGGATTATCAACTTTATTCCCTTGGAAATCGGTGTAAAAGCTGTTTTAACCAACATTTAAACCTATGGTTTTACCCGTTGGCTCAATGTCAATGTTTCGTTCTGGATCTACACAACATTGAACGTAATAACCCTCAGAACGCTTGACTAATCTGATTCTCTTAATTTGCTTAAGTTTGGTAAAAATGTAAATCCCAAGTTCCAATTAATTTTAGTTGACCAATACCACATTTTCCTGTGAAAGTAATGTGTTTCTGGTCATCTGATAATTTCCAACCGCTAGTTTTATATTCAACAGAACGGTTACTTTTCTGTAACTGAGGATATCCTTTTTTACCAGGAATTTTAGCTTTGCAATTATCAAACAATCTTTTAATCGCAAAAGCCGTTCTTTATATTGCTGCTTGTCTTGCAATTGAGTTTAATTTATCAGCAAAATCAAACTCGTTAGCCAAAACAGTAGTGTATTTATTGAAGTCGTAAGGTTTTATATATGAATTATCCATCCAAAACCGTAAGCATTTATTACGGATGAACTGAGTGATCCGTATTGCTTCATCAATTTTCCGATATTGATTGCACTTGCCTTTGGCTTTGAACTCGAAAACAATCATAATAATTACCTTTCGACCTCAGATGAGGATAACATAGTTTAGGGAACTGTATAATCCCTTAAGATGGAAAAATCAATCACAGCCCTTCAGGGGAGGTAGGAGTTAGGAGCAGAAGCAGATATTTATTCTATGCGCTTCTATGTTATTATTCCTCTAACTCCTGTACTTAAATCTTGAAAAATCTGACACTTAATTATTTTTAGTTGATTTTTTTTTAAAAAAAGACCTATCTTTAAAATAAATTGTATGAGAAAATAAACAGATTAGATAAAAATGTAAGTATCAATAATGACAATTCCCTTAAAAACAATAGAATCATACCCAGAGGAATCAAAGTGATTGATTGGAGTCAAATATGAAGATATTATCACATTAGTAGGATTAGCAGAAAAAAGGCATAGAGAAAAACAAGCAGAACATGAAAAAAGAAAAGTTAGGTTAATTGCTTCTGGAGGAAGACGTAAAGCAGAAATGACACCACAACAAGGGGTATGTTTATGTAGTGACAGATTTCGCCTAGCTCGACATCGTTCGTTATAGTCAGGTGATAGAGGCGGTATGTGGATTAGTTAGGTTACATTTAAATGCTTCATTATTTATACTAAGCCATAGTATTTGAATTATCAGATTTCACATTTACCTTTTTAGAAAGCTATGTTTCTCAGAATCTTTGATAATTTCGAACTTTTCATCCCCAAACCCTCATTTTGACGTTCAGCAACGATAGATGTTTTATCTCAATTAAATCTCCTGTAATGCCTTTACAGTAGGCTTTTCAGCTTTTATGGACAGGTCTAATATTAATTTAGTGACAAGTAGTAATTTGATGATGTCCAATGCCCAAATTTTCTCATCATCTTTAAATTATCAAGGAGATTACCCATGTCCTGTTTGTCGAATCGGTAAAATCTCCCAAATGCCGTTAATGGAAGCGATGTCTTGTGAATTTTGCCAAGGGATTTTTACTGTCAATTTGGAATTACAGCAAATTAAAATGCCTTCTCGACAACCACCTCTGGTTTGGTGGTGGAATGGCTACAAGTGGAATCAAGCCCAATTAGAAGGTGTGGAATTAGGCTGGGGTTATGTTTTGGCTGCAATTGCTTTTGTAATCTTGCCTACTACTTTGATTGGTATAGGAGCTTATTATTTTCCTCCAGGTAGAAATGTACCCTTTTCGGGGATACCATATATCTGGACGGTACTCACTTTTTTGTCACATTCATCAATTATGATTTGGATTTTCATTGAAGTTTATCAGATACCAATTGGGGCATATTTACGAGCAATTAATCGCTGGAGAGATGGTGTAATCAGGTGATTTGTCGAATTTGAAAATTGTAGGAATTCAGGAGTCAGGAGTGAGAATGTTTGAGAAGTTGGTTAATTATCAAATAGATATTTTTGGCGTTAGCCTGAAAAAGCTGACTACTGATCGCTAATAGCTGAATCCTTACTGAAAATTTTCAATCTCAGAATAGAACCGGATGCAGTTTAGTTTTTGGTCTGTGAGATCGCTGTTGAGATACCCATGTAAACTTGGAGCAAAGCTGGCGCGGCAATCAAATTAGATTTATTGAAGATTTATTATTTGAGTGATCGCATTGAATTTTAATATACATCAAGGCAGTATATTACTATACTAGGGAGATAGTAGGTGACAGGTGACTCAATCTCCCAGATTTATCCTTGGGGTCAGTCCAAAATCCTGTTAGAGGATGACCGATGGCTTTTCACTCATAATTCATTTAATGATTATTTGATTTTTACCAACATTGTATGAGCGAACTGGAGCGGTATTACAGAGTCTTGGAATTAGAGCCTGGAGCGACACTAGAAGAGGTAAACCAGGCTTACAAAGATTTAGTGTTTGTTTGGCATCCTGATAGACTCCCTAAAGACAACCACCGCTTGCAACAGAAAGCTCAAGACAAGCTGAAAGCCTTTAATGAAGCTCGTGATAAATTACGTTCCTTAAGGGATAAATCTCAAACTGCAAATAATTCTAAACCAACTCAACAAAAAAAACCATCTTCCAGCTACAACCAACCACGACAAACAAACTATCAACAACCAAATCAGAATCCAGACTTGAGTGGTAAAGATTTTAGTAGAGCTAATCTAAGTAATAGAGACTTATCAGGTAGAAACCTGAGTTATGCCAATTTGAGCGGATCTAATCTCAGTGATACTTTTATGCACAAAGTTAATCTTAGAGGTGCGGATTTATCAGAAGCCAACTTGTTTAGAGCTAACCTGCTGTTAGCAGACTTGAGAGAAGCAAATTTACGCTCGGCTAATTTGATTGGTGCAGATCTCAGTGGTGCTGACTTAAGGGGTGCTGACTTAACAGGTGCTAGAATTCGCTCAGGCGATCGGTTGCTAGTCAAACTTATTGGAGCTAACTTAGCTGGAGCTATTATGCCTGATGGTGCAATTCATCGCTGAACCTAACCAGAGTGAATAAAAAATAAAAAACGCTCTCAAGAGTACCTACAATATGGGAAACTTAGTAATATTCCTGAGAAAATAATCTCTGTAGCAATGGTATCTTATATAACTAAATCCTCTACAATATTTTGTAGAAAGCTACTTGAACGGGACCATAGCATTTTGGATTTTAGACATTCGGGAGTCTCAGTCAAACAATTTTAGATTGGGGATTTTGGATTCTAAAACATAGACTAAAAATTCTTCTACGCCATCCATTTGTTATGAGAACTTTTCTACTGAGTAGTATTTAAATACTATAGGTGAAAGTAGCAACTGTCATTAGTTATAGACTCTCATGATATCAATTTTTGCTAATAGAATCTCATAAGTAACTTAATTTTTTTGTTTAGAACATTTTTTTGTTTAGAACATCATGAATATAGCAATAATTGGTTGTGGTTATGTCGGTTATGCAGTTTCTCAATATTGGCAGCAAAATAAAAACTTTATCATAACTGCAACCACAACTACTCCTGAGCGTGTCCCAGGGTTAAGAACCGTAGCTCAAAAAGTGATAGTTACTGAAGGGAATGATCTAGAATCACTAAAATCAGTATTACAAAATCAAGATGTTGTCCTCTTAAGTGTAGGAGCAAAAGCAGCAACTACTTATGAAGAAACTTATCTACAAACTGCCAAAAATCTAGTCTCATTATTGCGTACTTTACCAAATATTCAGCAATTAATATACACAGGTAGCCATTCTGTATACGGCGATAGAAATGGTGTATGGGTCGATGAAGAAACACCAACTGCACCACCTAATCTAAATACTCAGATTCTCCGAAAAACAGAAGATGTTTTGCTCTCAGCAGAAAATGAAACCCTCAGAGTCTGTATTTTGCGGTTAGGGGGAATTTATGGACCCGGTAGAGAATTGGTAAAAATATTTGGACGAATAGCTGGTACAACCTGTCCTGGTAAGGGGGAAGATATATCAAATTGGGTGCATTTAGAAGATATTGTTGGAGTTATAGAATTTGCTCGCTATCACCGCTTACAAGGGATTTATAACCTAGTTGATGATTCCCATCTCACGAGTCGAGAATTAATTGATAATGTACTGAGAAAAAATAATTTACCTAATGTGATTTGGGATGCAACAAACAAGAGTAACCGCCCCTATAATACGTGGGTGTCTAATCAAAAGCTAAAAGACGCAGGATACAAGTTTATCCATCCCCACATCATTTTTTAGCAGCCATGGAAATTTAGGATCATGCGATCACCAATTTTAGATAATTCCTCTCTTTTAAGAGCATCAACCACCCAGTTTTATACTTGGCAAAATTATCGTTGTGGTTATGAAGTACATCAACCGATAAATTCCGATCCGGAAGGAATTCCTTTACTGTTAATCCATCCCATTGGGATAGGATTATCACGTTAATTTTGGCAGCGATTTTGCCGCGAATAGTATCATACCAATCATATAAGTATGATTTACATTCCCGATTTATTAAGATGTGGTGAAAGTGATACACCCCGGAAAGCTTATAGTCCAATTGATTGTGCAGAACAGTTACAATACTTTTTACAAACAGTAATTAAAAAATCTTTAATTTTAGTAGCGCAAGGTGCTTTATCAGCAGTGGCTATTGAATTAGTTAAATTAGCACCAAATTTAATTACTGGAATGATACTTTCTGGACTAACCACTTGGAATGTAACTACTAAAGATTCGGTGTCCCCACTCGTTTATCTCACTATAGTGTTGGACTAGAAACGATTCCAGCAGTAATCAGGAATTTAGAAAAGCATCAGATGACAGCATTGGGAGAAAACAAAGATGTTAATCGTCAAATTGTTGAGCAAATTTTAGCTCTCTGGGCTTAGAAATTTAATTTGTAGGGTAGCTATTTTACCAGCCCCTGAGAAAGCGATTTCTAATATCTACAATTTTTCCACTTGGTATAACAACAAAATTTCTAAAAATTCTATAATATAATTATTTATCACCATTACAGGAGTCCGTATGACCCAGATATATGAGGGAGTACGCTGGACAAGTTCAGACCTTGAACGGTTGCCATTATCTGGCAACCGTTATGAAATAATTAATTATGAAATAATTAATGGAGAATTATTTGTGACAAAAGTACCGCATTGGAAACATCAAAAATCGTCTAACAATATTTGTACAGAACTCACACGTTGGTCTAGAGAAAGTGGTTGAGGAGAAACTGCTACTGCTATAGGTATTATTTTTACTGATGCTGATAATGTCATTCCTGATTTACTTTGGGCAAGTAATGAACGTTTAGCAACTTTGTTAGATAATGATGGACACTTAACAGGTGCGCCATAATTAGTAATTGAAGTGCTTTCTGCTGGTGTGCAAAATCGGAAGATGAAGTTTTAGTAAGAGAAAACTTATTTGATTGTGATCAAGGAGTTTGGGATATTGACAAATTATTTATTTGTTACATACTAATACCTAGATCTGTCCGTAAAATTAACTTGGTGTCAAGAAAATGGTAGAAGGGAATTTTGACCGTCTACCAAAAGGAAAAATCCACTTAATTA
>ERZ1034419.155-NODE-155-length-12711-cov-40.855879_pt1 | contig 12711 bp, 9 predicted proteins | sample MGYA00520531_ERZ1034419 | MGnify/ENA primary metagenome ERZ1034419 (study PRJEB33736, sample SAMEA104288485) | Azolla nilotica | place: Sudan | collected 1982 | study: EMG produced TPA metagenomics assembly of the PRJEB19522 data set (Is there foul play in the... | reverse complement strand
CCATAACTGCTTGCTATATTCTGCCTCACCTATCACACTTGTCAATACCCCACCAGCTCAATCCTTACCTATTTTTCAACCTAAGTAGGTATACACAGTATACACAAGTATATATAAGTATAGAATAAAATATAAATTACTTAAAACCCTTGTAACTGCTTAATTCAGCTTTACTGTATTTACCATGACACAGCTATAAATTTTTCCGCCCACCTATTGAGTACACCACGGCGTAAATAAGCCAACCATTATAAATCTATGAAAAGCTTATGCTGTATTCATTTTTAACTTTGTTAGCAGAGCCTGCTGGAGGCAATATTTTTAATTCGCGGCGGTACTAGTTATATTCTAGCCTTAGATACTAATATAGTAGATTCATAATCTATCTCCTGATAGTAGATTCATGGCAAACTCCTATTTCTTTAAAAAGTATCATATTAAGGGATTTTTGGATAGATATCTATAGAAAGATGACTGTAGAAGAGAGGAGAATCAAATTAATTTTGGTGTGTCAAATCACTGCTCCCTATAGAGGTTTAGCACTCCGCTAAACCTTTTTATTATCTATAAAATTACATGGACATATTAGGTCAGAAATTTTGTGTTATTCCTATAAGCTGATTAATCTCTCTAAAAAATTAGCTAAACTATGCTACTATATTCTACTTTTATTTAAGGCTTGATGTTGCACCAAGTCTTTGTTTTTAGTCTGTTTTACTTGAGATACTCTTAGTACCGCCGCGAATTAAAAATATTGCCTCCAGCAGGCTCTGCTAACAAAGTTAAAAATGAATACAGCATAAGCTTTTCATAGATTTAGATATTAGTTAGGCTAATCAATAACAGATTAACTCATCTTTGTATACATCCTACAGGTAGATGAATTGAAATCTAAGTAAGTCTAACATATTTAGATATGGTAAACACTTGGTATATATCTGGGCTTGGTTATTAGCCAAGCCTTTTTTGTTCCTAATATCAAACTTACTGGAAAAATAAATTGATCACCTCCAAGATTTACCACTATCATCAAATTGATCTCAGATTGTGATGTAAATAATACTTGGAACATAAATATATGAAATTATTATGCCGTAGATAGTAGAAATATCTCATTTTTAATGGTAAAGTTCTATTGATTAATACCTGAAAATACTTCTTGCCCTGGACTCATTTCAGGGTATTTTTTCATTTCCTAATTAAGTAGTAGAAATGCTTATTAGCATTGCATACAGTATATTAATAATCAATTTCTTGAACTATTTCTTCATAAAAATGCTAATCATTAGCAGCTTTTAAAAAATTTGTACACATCTTATGGGAAGATGACCGTCAATTAAATAGGGGTTAAATTAACTATATATGGTAAACACCTGGTATATATTAAGGCTTGGACTAGATCTAAGCCTTTTTTATGCCTGAGATATCTGCCTAATTAGATTTATACAAGAATGTCCGACTTGATCAAGTTGATTGAATGTTTTAATCAGGTAAGGCTGTACCAGTTTTTAGGATATTTGGATATATCCTTTAGGAAGATGATCTGTAAGTGGACTAGAAGTAAATTAATTTAGTACGTTGTTAAGCACAGCAATTATAGAGGTTTGGCAATAAACCAAACCTTTTTTTAAAATGTATTTTACTGGTCTGTAATGCTACAATTATGAAGATAAAGATAAAGTAGATTTTTCTGCTGATATAGATACAAAATCTCAGAGATGAATAATCACAACCAAGACTACAACCCCAGTGGTATAGCTGAAATCAATGGTAATATCCTGGGTTTACCTGATGATTACAACTCAGCAAACTTGATTATTTTCGCTGTACCGTGGGAAGTTACTGTTTCCTACGGTAGAGGAACTGCAAACGGACCACAACGAATTTTAGATGCTTCCTATCAAATAGATTTATTTGATTTTGATCATCCTGACGGTTGGAAACAGGGAATTTTTCTCGAGGAAATTCCCAAACATATTTTGGGAAAAAATAATTACTATCGTGAAGAAGCAGCCAAAATCATCCAACGACAAGCTGAAGGTAAAGCACTAACAGAAACACCAGATTTAACTCCTGTACTCACAGCAATTAATCAAGCTAGTGAACAGATAAATCAATGGCTGTTTACCCAGTGTCAAGCCGCGATGAATGAGGGTAAAAAAGTTGCTGTAATTGGAGGTGATCACAGTTTACCTTTGGGTTATTTTCAAGCATTAGCTACTAAATATGAAAACTATGGCATTCTCCACATAGATGCACACGCTGATTTACGAGATGCTTATCAGGGATTTGAATTTTCTCATGCATCTATCATGTTCAACGCCATAAAAATTCCACAAATTTCTAACCTAGTACAAGTGGGTATCAGAGATATTTCTCAAGATGAAGTAGATATAATTCAGGAGTCTAATGGTCGGATTACAGCTTATTATGATCAAGCCATTAAACAAAAATTATATTCTGGCATGAATTGGATTGATATATGTCAGGAAATTATCAGTCATTTACCTGAAAATGTTTATATCAGCTTTGATGTGGATGGATTAGATCCTAAACTCTGCCCAAATACTGGTACTCCAGTTCCTGGTGGATTAGAATTAGAGCATACTTACTGTTTGTTTAGAGAGTTAGTTAATAGCAGTAGAAAAATTATCGGTTTTGATATTTGTGAAGTTGGGGATGCTGAATGGGATGGTAATGTAGGAGCGAGAATACTTTATAAGTTGGCTAATTTATTAGATTTATCCCATCAACAACAATCAAAAATAATATTTTATCAATAGGAAGTACCAGTTACAAACAAGAAGTTCACAGATAGAAAATCATAAACTAAAAATCAGATTCTGCGTAATATTTCAGGAAGTCAGGACTCAGAATGTTTTAGAAGTTCGTTAATTAGGGCTTACTGAATAAACCTCAAACGTCAATAGATAAATAGTTTAAGGGTTATTTAAGGTTTATAAGATAGAGGAAATAAGGCCTTGATACCATGAAAACTAAAAAACTTTTTCAGATTCTACATGATTCTAAATCCTCCTCTTCTTCCTTCTGACTCCTGACTCCTAATCGTCACAAACAAGAAGCCCTAATTATCAAATAGGTATTTTTGGCGTTAGCCTAAGAAAGCTGAATACTTACGACTATGCACTTCTAATTTTTGAATTTTTGGACTGTTGTCACCTATGTGGTTTATTCTGGTTCATTGCCCACTTTCTGCCCAAATTTTGGTTCAGTACCAGCCAAAATACGCTCAATATTACTACTGTGCCGAATAATAACATATAAACCACCAGCAATACTAAACACAACATATGCTAAGGGTTGGTGGAAAACTCCCATGAAAATAGAAACAGCAACAGCACCAGAAATAGAACTTAAAGAAACAATTCTGGATATGGGAAATACAACAGCAAATATTCCCAACGTTGCTAAACCAACTTGCCAATTTATGGCTAACAAAATACCGAAACTAGTAGCGACAGATTTACCACCGGTAAAACCTAAAAAAATAGATTTGCTGTGTCCCAACATGGCGGCTAACCCAACTACAGTAACTAACCAAGGTTGCCATAATTGCACATCTACTGTTGTGGTAATCAAATTTTGCCCCCAGTCTAAATTGAATAAAAAATAAACGAAAGTTATTGCTAAAATTCCCTTCAAGCAATCTATCAACAATACAAAAGCCCCAGGAACTTTCCCCAAAGTTCTGACTACATTTGTTGCACCAGTAGAACCAGAACCAATTTCCCGAATATCAATACCCTTTAACAGCTTTCCAGCAACATACCCAGTGGGAAAAGATCCCAATAGGTAAGCTAATAAAACAACAGCTCCACAGAAAGTTAACCAAATAGCCATAACAATTCAAAATTGAAAATTTAATAACTCAACCCAATGCCCAATAATTCATTAAAATTCATCATCAAAATCTCTATTTCGCATCATTTTGGGATCTGGGGCAAAAGCCAACCACAGGGGAAATTGTAGTAATCCTAAACTAATTTGCTCTTCCGAATCATCAATAATAATTAAAGGCATTTGATTGGCTTTAACTAATCTGTCTGCTTTTTGTCCTAAAGCTGTTGCTGATTCAAATAAAACTACCCCTCTATCTGGTCCAAAGTCTGGGCGGTCAATTCCCAAACAATCTTGTAAACCGCGTCGCCATTCACCTAAACGTTCTGGGCTATTAGCTAAAATTAGGGTCCGCATGCGATCTCCATACAGTTTATTTAAGATCGAAATCGTCGCTGAAGCAATCAAAATATTCTGCAACCTGCTACCCATCGTCCGTAAAGCACCCCGTCCCCCCAAGGTAAAAAACCAATTAGAGACTCTTTCTGCATGAACAGGTTCAAAGGTACGGCGTAATTGCCATGCAGGTCCATAATAGTCAGGCTGGTTGCAATATTGATCAATTAAACGGCGAATTGGTTTTTTTGTATCTTGAAACTGTTGTTGGGCTAATTGGAGGGTCGCAGACTGTTGTTCAATAAGTTTAGCTTCTTTGACTGCTGGTTTTTCTCTTTCCTTAACAGTCACTGGTACAAGTTCTAATTGCTCTGCTGCTGCGGCCAAATCTTGTAAGCTACCTGTCAGATAGTCTTTAAAACCCTGTACCCGAATTGCCAAATCTTGAGATGTTCCCGCAAAAGTAGTTCGCATTTCATTCCGAATGCGTTCTTGTCTTCGTTCCAGTTGTTCTACAGAAATTTGCAGGGTTTGCTTCCGTTGTTCTAAAAGTGCTAGGGACTCTTCCAGCATTTTCGAGAGTGCAGTTTGCATTTCACTCACTTGTCCCTGAAGGGTTTTGTACCTAATTTGTAGCTGCGATATTTCTGTTTTCAAAGCTGCTTCGGTTACTTGCAACTCAGTCACTCGTTGCGGTGCCTGTACATATAGTGAATTAAGTTCTGATTCTGACTCCAGCACCCCAGTTTGTACTTCACTAGACTCTTGTGCTGATAGTATTTCCTGTTCTTGCGGTTCTGTAACGATGATAGCTGACTCAATAACAGTATCTTCTATTAGTCCATCAAATGGGGTTGGTGTTTCTGGTTTTGGTTCTGAATCAGTAGATAGACTTGTAGAACGTTGTTCTGCTGTTTCTTCCCAGCATTCATCAATTGGTTTTGGAGTTTGAGATTCCTCTGGGGTCATAAAAAATACTGTTATTCCTAATAATGCTAATAGATCGGAGGTAGGTATAGGGGAATTAGGCTGTAGGCTGTAATCTATAGGGGGAAAATAAGTATTTATCTTTCTTTTGCCTCTTTCCGCTGACTACTGATTAAGTACGTGGACAACGCTCTTCCAGACAAGATTTTAAGGTGTTAGGGTCAAATAAAATTGGTAACAAGTGAATGCTGTTGATTTCTTTAAAATAAAACACAATGGGAACTCTATTCCAGAAAACTTGCCAGTTTTGCCATTCCTGGTAAGGAAAACACCGAATTAGTTTTTCGCCCCGATAAAGTTCAAAGTCAGTAGCTGTAAATCGGAATCGCAATGTTACAGCTTGCAACATCAAAAATAATCCCAGCAATGCGAAAACGCCTCCTACCCATGGTTGTACTAATAGAAGTGGAATTGAAACAAGTACCAAGACTACAGGGATATTGTAACTCGACTTGAGTTCTACTGTTGAAGTGGTATTAGGGGTAAATAAACTCTTCATATCGTGTTTGGTAAAAAAAGTATTGGGCATGGGGCATTTGGTATGGGGCAGAGTATATTAATTTTTAATTTTCTCTCCCCTACACCCTGTTTCCTTCACAGCGCTGGAGTTAATCGACCACTGGTTTCCTGAAACATTAACCAAGAAAGGAAAAAGTTGCTGATAAAGATTATTAGCAAGGCTGTAACAACAGCTGTTGTCGTTGATTGTCCTACACCTTTTGCTCCTCCTGTGGTTGTTAAACCCCAACTACAGCCAATGATGGCGATTAAAATGCCAAAGCACCCTGCCTTGATCATGGCGCTACAAATATCCCACATGTCTAGAAGGTTACGGGCTGAGTCTAAGAAGACTGTGTCTGATAGGTTGTAAGTGTGGGTAGCAATTATCAATCCCCCAAACATCCCGGTCAGTAAAGACAGAAGGGTTAATATAGGCAGCATCAATAAACAAGCGATGATACGGGGAATAACTAGGTAATCAATTGGATCAGCCTTTAAAATTAACAAAGCATCTATTTGCTCTGTGACTCGCATTGTACCAATTTCTGCGGCAAAGGCAGACCCGACCCGTCCTGCTAAAATTACTGCTGTCAACACAGGTGTGAGTTCTCTGGTCAATGCTACTGCCAGTACACCCCCCACCAGGTTTCCTGCACCAAAGTTGATAAACTCCCGCGCTACCTGAATGGTAAATACTGCTCCGACAAAAACCGCCGTCAATAGGGCTATAAACAGGGAGTCTGGCCCTACTGCGGCTAGTTGTTCTAAGGTGTTACGTCGATGAATTTTACCTTTCATTAGATGAACTATTACTTGTCCACCTAAAAAAATCGCTGCCAGCAATCGCTGACTCCACGAACCTAAACTGGATTTAGATTTAGATTTAGATATAGTCTGGCTCAATATTCTCTAGTGAACTCGGTAACTACTTTAAGAATAGCGAAAGTCATTGGTCATTTGTCATATATCATCAGCTTTCTTCATTTTCTGATTACTATGGCTTTTTGAGTTAAGGTTAACTTAACTTAAAGAACCTCTCACAAAATTAAGATTGCTTTTAAGCTCACAGAACCGTAATTAGGGTCATACCTTTTAAGTATGAGCCTTATTTATCAATGGTTTCGCAGTTTAGAAGTTGTTGAAATTGACCCAGCATTTATGGGAAATATTAACCGTTGCTTTTAATGAAAACTTAAGATTTTTGACATATTCACCGTTTATGAGTGATCGCCAGTATTATTGTAGAGATCGACGTGTAAATGTTCTGTCATTGTCTACATTACTTCGGGAGCTTGCCTGCTAATGAGCATATTTACTAATTTTCTCCGATCACTCCTACTTACTACTATTTTCAGTTTTATCGCCCCTATCTTCTTCGTGGGCGGTACACTAGTATTTTTGTGCCTTTCAGTTTACGTTCCAGTCTTACAAGGCTTAACTGAGAATCTTCCTACTCAGATCTTGCATTTCCTTGCTACCTTTGGTACTGGCAGTCCCATGAATGGGTTATTTGTGATTAGTCTGACTTGTGGTTTTGTAGGCGGTTTATTTGATATTTATGCTTACTACCGATATCAAATTCTCCGCATTGATTCCTAATTAGACATTTACCCTAAATATTCTTAGGTACTGGATCAATTAATCTACATCGAAATAAACTGTGTTGCTGTTTCTAACTCAGATTCAGAGTTGCTATGGCTAAAATTCTATGCACTAAAAATAAAATCACTCATTAGTAACTAGCCACTAAAGACTACGCTATCTACTGAAATTTATTATTTAAAAGCACCAAGTTCCCATGTTGAGGTGATTAAATTTTGCTTACCTGCAATTAAATTAGTTTAATCCTGGTCTGGGGGAATATGAATGGGAATTTAAAATTAAAACTCCTTCATGAAGGAATATAGCAAATCAAACTATAGACACAATCTAAAATTTTCCTTAAGATTCTCAAGAATCTCATAGTTAAGCACTTTTCTTAACAGATTTAATGAGGTCATCTGAGCATTAGGCATTTTATATTGAATTTATTAATAAGTGATTAGACTACTTATGGTTTGGCCCTTTAAACCCAAGTTTCGTAAACAAATTGCGCGTATTGAAATTACTGGTGCGATAGCAGGCGCTACCCGCACGCGAGTGTTAGAAGCCCTAAAAACTGTAGAACAAAAGAAATTTCCTGCTTTACTGGTACGCATTGATAGTCCTGGCGGTACAGTGGGAGACTCTCAAGAAATATACAGCGCCCTGAAGCGATTAGGTAAAAAAACTAAAATCGTTGCTAGTTTTGGCAATATATCGGCTTCGGGAGGTGTTTACATCGGTATGGCAGCAGAACATATTATGTCTAACCCAGGCACAATCACAGGTAGCATAGGCGTAATTCTGCGTGCGAATAACTTGGAAAGCCTCCTGCAAAAAGTCGGTGTTTCCTTTAAGGTGATTAAATCTGGGCCTTACAAAGATATTTTATCTTTTGACAGAGAACTAACAGAAGCAGAAGAGAATATCCTGCAACAATTAATTGATGTCAGCTATCAGCAGTTCGTACAAACTATTGCTGAAGCACGTTCTTTAGCTGTAGAAACTGTGAAAAGCTTTGCTGACGGACGGATTTTCACTGGAGAACAAGCCGTAGAATTGGGAGTTGTAGACCGTCTGGGAACAGAAGAAGATGCACGTCGCTGGACAGCGGAATTAGTCGGACTTGATCCAGAAAAAACTCCTTGTTATACGCTAGAAGAACGTAAACCATTGTTGAGTCGAGTTCTAACTGGTAATCGTCAGACAAAATCAGGAATCAGGGCTGGAATTAATTGGCTTGAATTTGAAGTCTCTACAAGTGGTTTACCCTTGTGGTTATATAGACCCTAGAGAGTCAGTAGTCAGTGGTCAATGGTCAGTGATAAAAACCAAAAATTGACAACTGACTGATCACTCATGACTAATGACCAGTGACTAATTAAGGAGGATTTTGTAAGTGGAATGGCAAATGCGGGCGATTCGTGGTGCAACAACTGTTGCAGAAAATAGTGTAGAAGCAGTTCGAGAAGCAGTAACAGAATTACTCAATGAACTGGAAAAGAGAAATAACATTCAACCCGAAGACATGATTAGCGTGACTTTTTCCGTTACACAGGACATAGACGCTATTTTTCCCGCCGCGATCGCTCGGAGTCGTCCTTTATGGGACAGTGTAGCTATGTTGGATCTCCAGCAAATGCATGTTGAAGGCAGTCTACAGCGTTGCATCCGCTTTTTAATTCACGCCAATTTACCAATTTCAGCACCCATTCACCACATTTATTTACGTCAAGCAGCTAAACTGCGTCCAGATTGGAGTTTACCCCAAAAGTTACAAACTTCACAGCCAGTAATTAAAACTAAAGTTTAAAATCTGCAGGTCAATTACATAAGTAAAACTTAGCGCCAAATGACTTATTAGAGTGGTGACGCAATTACTCAATCTGCTGCTATTGGTGGAAGTCTTTTCACTCATAGAGGTACTGGTATCTGTGTAAAATTAGAGAATTTTTTAAATATTCTCTCCAAGAGCAAAGAGCCACTTGTTATTGTCACCAGTGAAGGTTTTTTTACGAAAAAATATAAGTATATGACGGTATATAAGGGTTTTGTGTTTTTCACAGAATCCTTATATTTGGAGTTTGGTAGGAATATTCAGGTGATTTACGCGCATAGTGTAGGGACAGATATTTGATAAAATATATTCAGATGGCCAATAAGTCTCAACTCCTTATTGATTAGGAGTTATCTTCCAGATATCATGTAGTTAAAAAAATAATTAAAGTTTCTACTTGTTTATCCGGCGGGAGTTTCATCTGCTAATATTTTAGCTGTTAACAGCCATCATAAGATTAGACATTGAGATTAGGATGGAACTTTGCTGATGGTTTTAAGGGGTGAGAAGGATGAGTTGAAAGGATGAGTTGACCAGTATCAGTTTTAGTACCGATGGTAAAATTTTGGGTGCTGGTAGTGGTAATAAAAAGATAATTTTACGTAGCTTGTCTGATATTAAGCTGGATTTAAAAGATTACTTACAGAATAATCCTAAAACAGTGGAAAGTTATCGGTCTTTCTGCAGTAATGGATTGTAGCTAAGCTTTACTTACCAGTTAACTAATTACCAACCTCTTCCAAATTACCAACCTCTTCCAAATTACCAACCTCTTCCAATGTTTGAAGCAAATTTTCTAAAGTGTATATGTTCTCTTTGTCTTCATTGGAATCACTATTACCAGTAGAAACCTGTGGTTGGTTCTGAGTATCATTTCAGTTAATAAGCTACATAGATTTTGCTCCCTGAGTGATTAACGTCATTGAACATGATAGGATCATCATAAATAATACATAAATAAAAATACTTGCATTAGATCAGTTTTCATCTAAATTATTAAGATAATAATAAGTGACTCCACTTTTGCTTTACAAAGCATACTAAGAACAGGAGTCATCAATCAAAAGTTAGGAGGAAGAAAGAAGAAGGAATATTTCTCCGTCTCCCCTATACCCCTTTCATAACTGATCATAACTGATAGCTGATAACTGATTTACTGTATTGGTAATTTCGGTTGTTCTGCTGAGTACTTAGCCACTAAAGCGGAAATTGATGGGTTATACAAACGCAGATAGTTCCAGTAGTTACCCAATACTTGCCTGACGTAATTTCTGGTTTCACTAAATGGGATTTCTTCTACAAACTCATCTGGGTCTTCTTTGGGTATGGTTTGTAGCCATTTGGCAACGTTACTCGGTCCTGCATTGTAACTAGCGATCGCTAACATGGAATTATTGCCATGTTGCTGATGAGTATGATCTAAATACCATGTACCCAGCATGATGTTATCGTTGGGATTTTCCAAATCAAGGGTTTTCATATCCAGATTGATTTGTGGGGCTATCCAAGCCGCTGTACTGGGCATTACCTGCATTAAACCAGTTGCACCCACTGTAGATTTAATTTTGGACTGAAACATCGACTCTTGCCGTATCAAAGCTGTAACCAGTAGAGGATTAACTTGACGTGATGTAGACCATTTGACAATCTCTTCAAAATAGGGGAAAGGATAACGGGCTTGCCAATAACTAATTTGTTTGCTTAAGGCCGCATATTCTTCTTGTTCAGCAGATGTTTCCCGATCTTCCAATTTAGATATCTTTGTAATACCAGATAGATTTTCACCTTTTGCTAACCGCATTAACCCTTCCGTAAATTGTTCGGCTACAGTGGGTTGGCTTTTGTTCTTAAATTCAGTTTCCCACTCAAACCAAGCATCACGATCCTGTCCCAGCAAATATAACTCTTTAAAAGCATGTGAACCCGCTGTCGGTACAGGACGTTGCGGTGGGATAATTTCCGGGTTCATCAACCGTAAGTTATTAAAATCACCTACGTCCAAACCTAGAATTCTGGCAGAACGCCATGCATAATAAGATTGGGGAAATTGGCTAAGTACGTATTTATAAGCATTGTGGGCTTCCTGTTTTTTCCCCAGCATAGTTGCCCATTTACCTACCCAAAAACTTGCTCTCGGTGCCAAAATACTTTTAGGATTTTTTATAGCAATTGGTTGCGCCCATTGCCATGCACCTACGTAATCTCTAGATTTGGATCTATTGAGGGCAGTTTTCCAGCAATATTCTGCCGCTTCCTCAGAGTTGCTGTACTTACCTAACAGTAATTTCCAAGCTGTATTAGCTGACTGGTTATCTTTGATAGATTCCAATAATTGGGCTTTTTTTACCAGTGCTGTAGGCGCTTGTTTAGGAAACTTATTAATAATCTGGTCAAGATAAGGTATTACAGCTTTACCTGGAGCAATTTCTGCTAATCTTAATAGGGCTGTTCCTGTCTCTTCCGCAGTCGGAAATTGTTGTACCTGTTGTTTATAAACAACAACTGCTTGATCTCGCCTTTGATCTAACTGCAATCCCCTGGCCGTGCGGTACAAGCTTTTTGCAGTTTTTGGCGCTTTAGCATAAGCCGTAGCCGCCTTGGTAAATTGATTATTTTCCCAATATACTGAACCAATTAATTCCCAATCTGCTGGTGTGAGTTGAGGCTTTTTCACCAACTGATCTAAAATTCCGACAATTCCCGGCTCATCAGCAGCGTATTTTGCTAATGTTAATTGTAATTTAGATTGATTTGGATTATCTTGTAAGCGTTTGCGGATAATTTCCCAGGTGAGGGGATGGGAAGGAAATTTTGCGATCGCCTGATCATGTAGTTTTGGTTGCCCAATCAAATATATAGCCTTAACTACCGCAGCCTCTTGGGGATAATTTTTCAGAACCTTTTGCCGCAGATCCGAAGCCTTACCCTTCTCACCAAGAACATCTTGCGCCTGGGCTTGTTTAAGTAAAATGTAAGCTGCTAAAGCAGCGTAGTCTTTCTCCAGCCCTTCTAGCAAACTTAGTGCTTTTTCCCCTTGGTGAGTTTCAATGTAATCACTTGCCAACAGATAACGGGCCCGTTCCCTATCTGGAGAACTGCCTTTCTCAGTAATTTCAATCAGTTTTGTTACCCTTTGCGGTAAAGGTTGAGAGACTAAACTAAATACCATTGAATTGGTCTTATTGAATTCGGATAGTTGCTCTGGCTTATTCTCACTCAAATTCAACCATTTAGTGAGGGTTTTTCTAGCTTGTGGGGCTGATACCATACCCCCGACTAAAAAGGCACATAGTCCTGCACTAGCAATCAGATAAATTCGCTTGCTTTGTAGTTTCTTCAGCATGGATACTTGGTGTTAGCCTAGTGTCTCGAAGAGAAAGATTCCGATCAATTTCCTGTCACTCTAACACTACTAGCTGGAAATTTTATAACTTTGGAGTTGTAGATTGGGGATTTTGGGGTCAAGACACCACATTTAGGGCACTTATCCCACTTTGGAGTTTAAGAGTTCAGAAGCCTCAGTCAAAGGATATTAAGGGAAGTGGATTAAATAAAGAAGGTGTAAGAGTGCCAATAATATCTATACACTAGAAGGGTAGATGGAGAACTGG
>ERZ1034419.153-NODE-153-length-12845-cov-40.168178_pt1 | contig 12845 bp, 12 predicted proteins | sample MGYA00520531_ERZ1034419 | MGnify/ENA primary metagenome ERZ1034419 (study PRJEB33736, sample SAMEA104288485) | Azolla nilotica | place: Sudan | collected 1982 | study: EMG produced TPA metagenomics assembly of the PRJEB19522 data set (Is there foul play in the... | reverse complement strand
TTAAACAAAAAAAACCCCCAGCGGTGTTAGCCAACTAGGGGAGATTAGTTATCAGGGTGCATCTACTAATTTAATGTTCGTAAATTTGATCTTAATCTCCGGAAAAATCTGGTTGCACTTCTATCATTAATATTTTTAAACAAAAAAAACCCCCAGCGGTGTTAGCCAACTAGGGGAGATTAGTTATCAGGGTGCATCTACTAATTTAATGTTCGTAAATTTGATATTATCTCCGGAAAAATCTGGTTGCACTTCTATCATTGATATTTTTAAACGAAAAAAAACCCCCAGCGGTGTTAGCCAGCTAGGGGAGATTAGTTATCAGGGTGCATCTACCATATAAACGTTCTGGCTTTAACTACTATGCTCCGGATCAATTTTACCAAATGTAGGTGGATGTCACTTACAGGAAAAATTCCTATGGCTAGTAGCTGGTTAGGGGAGTTGGTTATTAGGGTTAGATATTCTATAGTTTGAGAGAAAATTATGTCAGCATTCAGCACTTGAGGAGTCAGCAAGGTAGCAATAGCTATTGGGGTGGCAATACTTGTTTGTGAAGGGGGAAAGGGGAAGAAAAAATCTTTACCCTTGAATCTCTTCCCAAACCAACTGACCGAAAACAGGTGATGGGGTTCTAGGGAAAGACAGTTTATCCCAAACCATTAAAGGTACAAGCCTAGATCCTTCACTTCGTTCAGGACGCTTCTCGATTTATTGATGGAGAAAACGTAAGCATTCAGCTAATGCGTAACGGCAGGCTACGCGAACAGCCGTCAGCAGTCAGCTTTTTCAGGCTAACGCCAAAAATACCTATTTGATAATTAACCAATTCCTCAAACATTCTGACTCCTGACTCCTGAATTCTTACGAGAAAACAAAAATGTAGTTCCAGAGGCGCAGCGCCAGAAATATAAAATCCTGATTTGAAACCCCTGATTTTAATTATGGGGATTTATTGTTGTGGAGTTTTCTTAAGAAATTCTTGGGTCAAAGATTGCTTTTTTTGCCAAAATTAAAAAGAAAACCTCCAGTGGGTGTTAACCTACCAGAGGAGTTGAAGATCAAGGTGCATCTACCAATAAAGTGTTCTAGTTGGAAGTAATCCAATCCGGATAAAGTTGTATAAGCTGAAAAAGGCGAAACAACGCCAAATCAGAAACATTCCTCACAAATATTCATCTAAAGTATCAAAAAGAGGAAAAACCACTAGAAACTTTTACGGTGAAAACCGAATTTAGGAGGCAAATAGGAGAAGTTGTGACCCAGGAATTTCACATTTCCGTAACCCCAGTAGGGCAGAATGACTACTTGGTGCGGACGGAACAAGTCGCACCTGGGGTGCCTTTGGCAGAAGAACTGGTAACTTGGCCTGTGGCTGAGTGGTTAGCAGCAGCAGGACATTTGATGAATGACCCTTTACAGTTGGTGCTACAGGGGGATGCAATTGCCAGAAACTCTGTAAACTTAGTGGCACTGGGTCAGCAATTATACAATGCACTGTTTCAAGGCACTCTGAGAGATAGTTGGATTACTGCCCAAGGTATTGCTCAGAATCAGCAACAGGTATTGCGCTTACGTTTGGGACTCAAAGATACTAAGTTAGCGCGGTTGCCGTGGGAAGTGATGCACGCAGGTGATCGCCCTTTGGCAACGGGTCCTTATATCGCCTTTTCCCGCTACCAAAGTGGAATTCCTTCCACATCAAGACTACCAACTCGCAATCTTCCTATACAACAGGAAGATTGCGGGGTAAAAGTGTTGATGATCATCTCTTCCCCTACTGATCAAGTGCGTCTTGATTTGCTCAAACAAGAAGCTATTAACCTGCAAACAGAACTACATCGCCAAAATCCCCGTGGAGAAAATGGTCATTATCTCCCAGAAATTGATCTGACAGTTCTTGATCAACCAGGAAGGGAAGAGTTAACCCAAGCTTTAGAACAAGGACGATATCACGTTCTTCATTACTCTGGTCATAGTAATGTGGGTGCGAACGGGGGAGAAATTTATTTAGTTAGTAGAAGAACTGGTTTAACAGAAACCCTTAGCGGTGATGATTTAGCAGGGTTGCTGATTAATAATAATATTCAAATGGCGGTGTTTAATTCCTGTTTGGGTGCATATAGGGCAAAATCTGAGACATCTGGGGATACAGGAGAACGCAACTTAACTGAAAGCTTGGTAAAAAGGGGTATTAAAAGCGTTTTGGCAATGTCAGAACGCATTCCTGATGAAGTGGCGCTGACGCTAACACAATTATTTTACCGCAACTTAAGTCAGGGCTATCCTTTGGATTTGTGTGTCAGTCGGGTGCGTCAGGGCTTAATTTCTGCCTATGGTTCTCACCAGATGTACTGGGCGTTACCAATACTGTATCTGCATCGAGAATTTGAAGGTTTTCTATCTCCCCAAATTAGTTTCTCTGCCAATGGGGAGTTGCTAAATGAATATCAGTCACCAATGGGAACATCTGCTAACTCAATGTATGCTTCAGCAGATGATTTAGAAATACCTTTAAATTTTGAGGATATGATACCTTCGGGTTTGTCTAGGGAGTCTTCTGAATTGGATTGGCTGGCGGATGATACTTGGGGGGATCTTTTAGATGAAGTGGATTATGATCACCCTGATTATGATGAGGATTCGGCGATAGTTGCGGATTTATTTCGGCAGTTAGGTAGTCCACAAGTCCCCACTAGAGAAACTTCCATGAAGGCGGAATTAGAATCATCTGTAGGAGAGAATCATCAAGGTCAGCAAATACAGGCTTCAGAGAAGCAAGAGGACATAGATTTTTGGCGAGATAAATCAACTTCAAGAACTCCAAATTTGTCGGATACTGAAGGTAATCAGGTCGTTTATCCACAGATTGCATTACCACCAATTCACCAACCACGTCGTCTTCGTCGGCAATGGCCGATGGTTGGGATTGTGGGTGTAAGTGTGTTAGCTGCCATCATTGGTTTAATTTGGTGGTCTAATCATCGCCAGTCGGGGGGTGCCAAAATTCCACCTATTCCTCTCCAGAGTGCGCCTCAAAACAAACCAGTAGCTGTTGACTTAAAAAAATCATCAACAGGTATTGTTACTGCTACGGCAACAGAACGATTGAGTCAAGGTAATTTACAGCCAGGGTTAGAAGCTGTGGAGGAATTGCTGAATCGTGGGGCTTTAGCCTCAGCAGATACGGCTTTAGGTTTGATTCCCGCCAAGCAAACGGAAGATCCCGCTCTTAACTTTATGCGGGGAAGATTGGCTTGGCAGTTTGCCCAGACGAGAGAGACAAAATACAGTATTGATGATGCCCGTCGTTATTGGGAAATTGCTGTGCGGGATCAACCTAATTCTGTTTTGTATAATAACGCAGTGGGATTTGCCTATTATGCTGAAGGAAATCTGAATCAGGCTAATGATGCGTGGTTCAAAGCTGTGAATTTAGCACTGAAAAACCAGAACACAAACTTGCCATTAGCACCAAATGCTAATAGTATTATGCCACCAGAGGCTTTAACTGCCTATGCAGGGTTAGCTCTGGGTTTATATAAGTCTGTAAATAATCAACCTGCTGCTAAACAAGCGCAATATATGAATGAGGCGATTAAGCTGCGTCAACTGGTGATTCAGAATGATCCGGTAAGTTTTACAGTAGATAAGTTAGCTCAAAATTGGCTGTGGACAGAAAATGCGATCGCAGATTGGCGATCACTACTTCAGCAACAAAAAAAGAGGTGATATAAAATACATAATACTCCTATTAAATAAGTAAAGCTATAGTTACAGCTTTAGACGAGTAATCTGGTTAGATATATAAACAACGTTCTTAGAACTTAGGGATTGAAAAGAATGAGAAAAGTAGAAGCTATTATCCGCCCGTTTAAGCTGGATGAAGTCAAAATTGCCTTAGTTAATGCAGGAATTGTGGGCATGACCATTTCTGAAGTCCGTGGTTTTGGACGCCAAAAAGGTCAAACTGAACGCTATCGTGGTTCGGAATACACCGTGGAGTTTTTGCAAAAACTCAAAGTAGAAATCGTGGTTGAAGATGCCCAGGTAGATATGGTGGTTGATAAAATTATCGCTGCTGCCCGGACTGGTGAAATTGGTGATGGTAAAATATTTATCTCGCCTGTTGAGCAAGTTATACGGATTCGTACCGGAGAAAAGAATACAGAAGCTGTGTAAGTGTTGAATCTCTATATAGTAGGCGTTGTTGAATGAGGGGATGAGAAGTTTTTAAGATTTTTCTTCATCTTTCATACCAACAGCGCCTTCTGCGGTTTGATTGTGCTAAACTATAAAATTTATAGGTTACTTAACGCATAACATCTACCAACTCTGCATTACCGCTAGGCCAATGGTTTGGTACGAGTGCTGAATCTTGGATAGATTTGCAGAAAAATTATGAACTCAGACTTGCTGAACAAAAAATCGGTAAAGAAATTAAAGCAACCATTTCTCCTTCGATCTCAACTGGTAATATGCAAATTACAATCTAAAACTAGACTAATAGAAGTTTCCAATTTAGATGGACATTATTCTCAAGCTGTAGAGACATCAGTTAAAGCCGTAATGCAATTTATCAGAGATAAGCCTCTTTTAACAGAAGATGGAGATAAATTAATAACCAGAGTATTTAGCATACACCAACCCATTCTTGCATTTAAAGCAGGAGTCATGAGTCAGGAGTAAAACTCTCTTGCTGTCTTGGTTTCGATTTACATTCTGTACCTCATTGATCTGCAATCTGCTGTAGTGATTTATTGACAGAAACTTTACGTAACGAACAGCTTGGTTTGATGATGATGCTACAGGGATTTGTAAAAGGAGTCCGTAACGTACTCGCATATATTCATGGAAAGCAAGAAGAAGCCAGAAAAGCTTATGAGTATTTATTTATTGCATCTCTTTTTTGCCGACGCATTCATGAGACTACTAAAACAAAATCATAAAATACCAAACCTCTTCTTCTTCTCCTATTCCTTTTCCTTCGTGCCTTCGTGGTTCGTTAAACTTAATCTCAACAAACAACAATTAGCCCACAAAAACCTCGTCACCCTAACACCTTCACCAACTGAGGAACTAAATTTTTTAAAGCATTACCACGATGACTAATTGACTTTTTCAATTCCGGTGACATTTCGGCAAAAGTCAATTGCTTTTCTGGGACATAAAAAATTGGATCATAACCAAAACCACCTTCACCACGGGTTGTATAGAGAATTTCACCACGACAAATACCTTCAGATTGCAAAACTATTTCCCCTGCAGGATTTGCAACCGCTACCGCACAGACAAACTGTGCTTGACGATTTTCTGTATAGCCTAATTCCCGTAATAACCGAGAAATACGTTCTGCATCTGTTTTGCCATAACGGGCAGAATATACACCGGGTGAACCATTGAGGGCATCTACAGCTAAACCAGAATCATCTGCAATCGCCCAACTCCCTGTAGCTTTAGCAACTTCTGATGCTTTTAAACAAGCATTGGCTACAAAAGTTTCTCCAGTTTCATCAACGTCTAAATCTTCTGGTTTGAGGGTTAATTCCCAACCAGAATTAGCTAAATAAGCTTGCATTTCCCGTAATTTACCGGGATTTCCTGTAGCTACTACGAGTGTTTTAGTCATTAAAAATAGGTGACTGGTAACAGGTGACAGTAAGAAAGGAATAGGGAATAGATAGAAAGCTATTCTCCCCCTATCTCTTCTAATTAGATTCTGCCCAAGTTTTTGCCCAAGCGAGGGTTTGATGGACTTGTTCTATTGTGGGTGCTTCGCAATAAAGGCGTAAAACTGGTTCAGTGCCACTAAAGCGAATTATTAACCAACTTTGATCAGCAAGACGGAATTTATAACCGTCAATTGTGTTGCAATCAATTACTTTTTTTCCGGCAATTTCTGTTAAAGGTTGGGTTTGTAGTTGTTGTAATAACTTTCCTCTAACTTCCATGCTGGCTAGGGGTAAATCTATGCGGTCGTAGGCTGATGTAAAATTGGTTTTTTGCTGCAATTCATGATAATAATCGCCTAAATCTAAGCCTGATTCTACAACTGCTTCTAATACATACAATGCTGAGAGTAGGGCATCTCGTTCGGGAATATGGCTACCATAACCAATTCCACCGGATTCTTCACCACCTAGTAATACTTCTGTGGCTAACATTCTATCGGCAATGTATTTATAACCGACTGCGGTTTCAAATACAGATAAGTTCAGTAATTTAGCGACTAGGGGAATTAAATCAGAACCGCTAACTGTTTTGACGATTTCGCCTGTGAAGTTGCGTCTGCGGGTAAGGTGGTCAATTAAGATGGGGATTAAGATTTGGGAACTGAGGAAGTTAGCGTTTTTGTCGACTGCGGCAATGCGATCGCAATCTCCATCAAATACTAAACCCACTGTTAAACCTGAGTTATTACTTTCCCCATGAGTTTTGATCTCTGCAAACAGTCCGGAAAGGTATTTTGGTAAGGGTTCAGGCGCACCACCTTCAAATAAGGGATCACGATTGCTGTTAATTTCTTTAACTTTTTTGCCTAATAATCTACCCAAGCCAGTAGCGGCTGCACCGTGCATAACATCAACAAATAATGTTAATTTGCTAGTTGCGATTGCTTGGCGAATTTTGTCAATATCAACTTTACCTTCTAAGGCTCGACAATAACTAGGCCAAGGATCAAATTTCTCTTCCTTACGGGGTATAGCTGCGGTTGGGACTTCTACTGTTAACAAACCTTCTATTTCTTTGGTAACTTCTGGTGGTACAGATGCGCCAAAAGCACTTTTGACTTTTAAGCCTAAATATGTGCCAGGGTTATGACTAGCAGTAATAACTAGCGCCCCCAAAGCATTTAGTTCTTTAGCCGCCCAACTAAATGCTGGTGTTGGGGCATAGCTTTTGCTAAATAACACATCAAAACCAACTGCGGTGACAGCATCAGCCACGACACGGGCAAATTCTTCCGCCATAAAACGGCGATCGTAACCTACAATGATGGTGCGGCTACTTACATGAGAATAATAGGTATTATGTAATACTTGGGCTGCAACTTGGGCTACTAAGGCTAGGCGTTCAAAGGTAAATTCATCACCTATTACGCCCCGCCAGCCATCCGTACCAAACTTGATTGGGTTAGTTACAACGGGCATGGAGATATCCTATAGTTTCTAACTGAGGATTGTAGCATTAATACAGGGTATTAGGGACTGGGGATTAAGGACTGGGGTGAAAATTCTGTGCCTGTTCCCTGTTCACTGATTCCCTGTTGCGCCAATATAAGCAATGCCTTCGGCGAGGGATGCGATCGCTAATGGTAAAATTCGGTGTTCCTGAATTTGGATTCTAGCGTGTAGTGTTTCTGCTGTATCTTCTGGAAATACTGGTACTGCGGCTTGCATCAAAATCGGACCACTATCCATTTCTAAACGCAGGAGATGTACAGTACAACCTGTGATTTTCACCCCGGCTTCTAACGCTTGTTCGACAGCCTGAACTCCTTTGAAACTAGGTAATAAACTCGGATGAATATTAATAATTTTGTCAGGAAAAGCATCAATTAATTTTTGTGTCACCAGGCGCATCCAGCCAGCCATAATCACCAAATCTACATCATATTGACGCAATATTTGGACGATTTTTCGATCAAAATATTCACGCTTTTTGTAATCACGGTGATTTAATAATACTGCCTCTAAACCATGATTTTTTGCCCTTAATGCTGCTTTAGCTGATGGATTGTTATAAATTAAAACTTGAATCTTAGCGTTGAGTTTCCTTTCTTCAATAGCTTGGGCGACTACTTCAAAATTGCTGCCATTTCCAGAAGCCATTATTCCTAACTTCAACAACTTGAACGACTGGAAATTTTGTTGGGAAATATCGGGACAAATTAGGCTAGATGCTGCCTCAGTAGGAGAATATTTATTCATAAAATTATGAATATCGTCTGAAGTACTAAGATTACCATGAAAAAACCTCGTTTGCCTTCAATGGAACTGCTAGATAATGATACAGTTGCTGCTTGGATTTTTCTGAATCCAGCACTAATTTTGTTAATCTTGTTTATAATTTGGCCAATTGCCTATTTGTTTTATCTCAGTTTCACGGCTGGTAGTTTCACTTCCACTGGTATTTATTTGGTAGGTGTCAAAAACAAAGGCCAATAGTTTTTGAACATTGATTTTTAGCAAGTTTTTTCTAATAAAACTTATTTTACCCTTGGTAGTCTTGTTCCTAGTTTAGTTATTCACTTGGGATTAGCAGTATTATTAAATCGTTCTTTGGCCTTACGGGGTATTTTGAGAAGTGCTTATTTTCTACCTTCTATTATCTCCCTTGTTGCTGCTCGTTTAGGATTTCGTTGGCTGTTTCAAAATACGGGTGCTGTTAATGGACTGTTGAATTTTTTTGATATTCCTCCCATATTATGGTTAGGTGATACTTTCTTGGCAATATCAGTCATAATTTTATTTGGTCTTTGTTTCCAAATAGGTTTCAATATGGTGCTTTTTTTGGCAGGTTTGCAAGTAATTCCTCTCTATCACTATGAAGCAGCAGAATTAGATGGTGCAAATAGTTGGCAACAATTTTGGCACGTTACTTTACCAGGATTAAGACCTACTTTAATATTTACCACAGTCACTACCGCTATTTTTACATTGCGGAGTTTTGAAGCTGTTTATGTAATTACAGGTGGTGGTCCTTTGAACTCTACTAATTTGCTAGTTTCTTAGACTTATCAAGAACCTGTTGGTCAATTTGATTTTGGTTAAGCGCAGCAGTAGCAACTGTTTTTTTAGCGGTGACGTTGGTATTAGTTTATTTCCAGTTAAAAACTTGGGGAGAAGGGTAAATCAGTTATCAGTTTTCAGTTATCACCTGTATCCTATTCCCTGTTCCCTGTTCCCTGTTTATTAAAATTCTCTTCTTAAGAAGATAAAAATACTTATTGCTAACAGCATGAAGCTGTACAGTAAGCCGTAAGTTGCATTACCTATTAATGTCACCGTATCAGGTATTGCTTGCAGTCCATAAACGGCATCATTTTTTAAATCTAAGCGAGATAAATTGGGGAGAATAAGATATAAACCTTGGATAATTCTTTCTATACCAGGGTTTTGACTAAGACGACCAAGTGCAACTAAATCTTGTGTAATATTCCCCATTAAATAGACTGCAAATGTTAAAGCGGTAGCTATGAGGGAACTGGTAAAAACTCCTAATGTAATAGCAACAGCAGTAATTAATGTTAATTGTAAGAATAAAAAGAGTACAGCAATGAGAATGGTGGTTGTGGGATAGGGTACTTTACCAAGTTGTAAAAATACTAAATAAATTGCTGTCATTGCTACTATAAGCACAGCTAATACACCTGATAATCCTAAGTATTTACTGGTGATGAATTCACTGCGACTGATGGGTTTAGCAATTAACATAAGAATGGTGCGCTTTTCAATTTCTTTGTTAACTAGTCCTGTACCAATAAAGACGACAACGATTAAGCCGATGATATTCATTGCTGCTAAACCAAAGTCTAAGAAGATTTTGTCTTGGGTTGTAGCTGCAAATTCAAAAATTGTGCCGTTACCAACTGCGAGGATAATTGCATAAAAACCGATGATGTACAGGACCCGATCACGTATCACTTCCTTAAACACATTTTTAGCCATTACAAAAGTTCTGGTTGCATTCATATTGTTTGTTGTTTGAATTTTGAATTTTGAATTTTGAATCTTCATTGCTTCGGTGGTGGTGAGCCTATAAAAAATTTGTTGGTGTGATCGCATTCTATTTCTGCTACTGCGTTTTGATTTTCTTGTTTGTTGACAGCTGCAACTGGTTGAATTAAACAAGACTTCTGGAGATAAAATCCGCGTGTATTTGCACTTGGACCTGTCCAAATTGTCAGAATATCTAATCTATATCCTGATTTGACATTGACTACACGCGGTTCAATCCCCCATAGTCCCTTTTCATCGTATTTTTCTAGGTTTTTAAAAATGACACCCTTACCTAAATTTCCCAGTTCCTGGTTCGCTTCTATTAACCATTTCTCTACTTCTGACCAAGGTTTGCCAAATATTTGTTCTTCTACTAGTGGTTGCATTTTATTTAAAATAATATTACCGTTTTGAGGTGTTTTGGATTTTGGTTCTAGTCTAATTACAAAAGTGCTACGCAGAAAATTCTGTGCAGATAAGCTAGGATATTCTTTTAACCATTTATCTAGAACAAAGTAAAACTGAAGCCAGCAACTGATTAACATCGACCAAGCCAGCAAAATGATAACTTTTTGGCGTACTTCTAGTTTGGGAATGGCAGCTTTTGAAGTTGTACCTGTACCTGCAAAAAATTCTGGTATGGCTGTAATGATGGCTGCAATCGTTGGCCAGAAAACGATAGTTTTAGGTGTGACTACATTTACTTCATGTCCAAAGGCAAAAACACTGACTAATAATCCGGTTATTAATGCTCCCACTGGCATGAAAGTACCAGGAACTCTTAAAGGATCGTCTGTAGTATACCAAGCTGTACCAGCTATCAAAAATAACCAACCCGAAAATGCAATTATATCTTTAATAAAACCTATGGCAAGATATGAAATTCCCCATGAAAAAACACTTAAATATATCAATACCTGCCAAGAAAAAGCCTTGGGGGGCATGATCAGTTCTTGAATTCCTAACAATAGATCCTGAATAAATTTAAAGAGAAGTATTACTTCTTTAAAGAAAGACGAATTCATAGTATCACCTTAAATTAATTATATTTGATTAAGTTACTTTAGTCCTATAGATAAATTGCGAATTACTAAAATAAAACTTATGGCTGTATAGCTTATAGAATTTGCTACTAATGTAGTAGTAATTAATTTAGTGTCTTGCAATTGCATTTTTTCAATTCTATATAATTTTTGTTTTTGAGAGGTTTCAATTTCTTCTTTTCCCCCAATTTCACTTAAGGTAATAATTAGAATCTTGATCAATAAAAACTTTATCAAAAAAGTACCAAGGAAGATTAAAAAAGCCAGAAAAATTATGGTACTCTGTGTTCCAGGATTTCTAAAGTTATTAAAGAATATATAGCTTATTAATTCTGATTTTAATTTAATGTCTAATCTTGGCTCAAGTAGAAAAAATATATTCCATCCGAAGACGCTAGAAAAAACGTTCATGGCTATGGCATAAAAAATACTGGTTTTTTTGTCAAATTTTAGCCATCTATGCAAAACATACCCTTCTATGGAAATGGCAACTAGTAAAAATAAAGTTTCAAACAACATTGCAGCGATGGGGAAAATTCTGGGAAGTGACAATTCTTCAGGCATAAACCGTCAAGAGTAGGAGTTAATTTTACAGTATAACGTTAATTTTACAGTATAACTGAGATCATACGGATGATTGTGGAAATCATCTCATTCTTAGTACCATTTTTTATCTTTTTTTGCCAGTATATTTTGATTAATCTTATTAATACATCGGATTGCACCTTATACGGTTATGTTAGCTAAAATTAGCCTGCCTCATTGGTCAAAAGGTTGGGTAAAATAAGAAACTACCACGTTATAGCTTTTCCAGAGATGACAAGAAATGGGATCGGTATTCGCACAGCGCAAGTGCGTTCTGAACGGCTCACTGGTCAAATTCACCTCTATGATGGCATTGGGAAAGGTAAGTCCCAAGCGGCTTTAGGGGTGGTTCTGCGCTCGATTGGTTTGGGAATAAATACACCAAGTGATTCTAATCGCGTCTTATTGTTGAGGTTTTTGAAGGGGCCAGAACGTGATTATGATGAAGATGGGGCGATCGCGGCTTTACAGCGTGGTTTTCCTCATTTGATTGATCAGGTTCGCACGGGGAGGGCAGAGTTTTTTGGACATGATGAGATTACTCCTTTTGATAGAACAGAAGCTGCGCGGGGTTGGGATGTGGCCAAGGGTGCGCTCGCATCTGGGTTGTATTCAGTTGTGGTTTTAGACGAAATTAACCCGGTTCTAGATTTGGCTTTACTCCCTGTGAATGAGGTGGTACAAACTTTAAAATCTAAACCCCAGGAATTGGAAATCATTGCGACTGGTAGGGCTGCACCGCAACAGCTACTAGATATTGCCGATTTACATTCGGAAATGAAACCTCAGCACCATCCGACGGCTGAAGCACTTTTGCTGGAAGGGATTGAAATTTATACTGGAGCAGGTAAGGGTAAATCTACTAGTGCTTTGGGTAAAGCCTTACAGGCTATTGGCAGAGGGATAAATCACCCTGGGTCTACGCGTGTGTTAATTATGCAGTGGCTGAAGGGTGGCAGTGGTTATACGGAAGATGCGGCGATCGCAGCTTTGCAACAGTCTTATCCTGAAGTGGTAGATCATCAACGTTGTGGACGGGATGCCATTGTGTGGAGGAATTCTCGCCAAGAATTAGACTATGTGGAAGCAGAGAGAGGTTGGGAAATTGCCAAAACTGCGATCGCATCTGGAATCTATAAAACCATCATTCTCGATGAACTCAACCCCACTGTTGATTTAGAACTACTTCCTGTTGACCCGATTGTTCAAGCTTTGCTGCGTAAACCCCGCGATACAGAAGTTATTATTACCGGTCGTTGTCAAAATCAACCTGCATATTTTGACTTAGCCAGCATTCATTCTGAGGTTTATTGTCATAAGCACTATGCTAATCAAGGGGTGGAATTAAAGCGAGGGGTAGATTTTTAACTTTATAGGCGGGGTTTTCCCATCCTGATTCTATCTTATTCCGTATTCAGCATTATAGAGTGAAAAACTAGATAGGATAGTGGATTAAATAACCTGTAACTCTGGTTTAGGGGTGTAATTCCATTGG
>ERZ1034419.152-NODE-152-length-12935-cov-42.392391_pt1 | contig 12935 bp, 14 predicted proteins | sample MGYA00520531_ERZ1034419 | MGnify/ENA primary metagenome ERZ1034419 (study PRJEB33736, sample SAMEA104288485) | Azolla nilotica | place: Sudan | collected 1982 | study: EMG produced TPA metagenomics assembly of the PRJEB19522 data set (Is there foul play in the... | reverse complement strand
CAACCCTGATTCTTTCCTTGGCTCTCTCCTAATCTTAACACTATGGAAAGCCAGATACAGACTCCTTTATAAATTTTCGGCCGTCTCTATTTGTTAGAAGCTGATTTATCTGATCCGAATACTTGTCATTTTTTGGTGGGTGGAACAACTGGAAGCGGAAAAAGCGAGTTTTTGCGATCGCTCCTCCTCAGTTTACTCTACCGTCATTCTCCCCAACATTTAAAAATCGCCCTAGTTGACCCCAAACTGGTAACATTTCCAGAGTTTGAACAAATGTCATGGTTATATTCACTGATTCTCAAAGATAGTGATCACGCTATAGAACTAATAGAAGAATTAGTTGCAGAAATGGAATCTCGGTATCAAACAGTTAAAAAAGCTAAATGTCCAGATTTAACCACCTATAATCAACATTCCTCCCAACTTTTACTCCGTATAGTCTGCATTTTTGATGAATATGCCGACTTTATGGGAGAAAAAGAAATTCGCACAGCATTAGAACAAAGTATCAAACGTTTGGGCGCAATGGCAAGAGCAGCAGGAATACATCTCATTATTGCCACCCAACGACCTGAAGCTGGTATTGTCACCCCAATTATTCGTTCAAATTTACCCGGAAGAATCGCTTGATGTACTTCCAGCGAATTCCAGCATTGTCTTAGGAGGAAAGCAAAAAACAGCAGCTTATTTACTAGGTAAAGGTGATTTACCCCTTACCAAGCCGGCGCTCAAGGCGCTCAATCCCATGGTTTACAAAACGTATTACCGCAAAGAATTCGGATACCTTCAGTTTAGATAGAACATCTCCAGGGAGGAAAGATAGCTAAAAGCACATTTTCGCATCCTCTTCGCATCCTCCAAAAGGCTAAATTAGCCAAAGTTTCAATCTATTGGATAATATGTACGCTACCTACCTAAATGGGAATACGTCAGCCGAGGAAGTAAAAATGGGATATGTAATTGCAACCGCAAATATGAAGGGTGGTGTGGGTAAAACTACACTCACCGTTAACTTAGCTACTTGTTTGGCGAAAAATTATGGCAAAAAGGTACTTGTCTTAGATTTAGATAGTCAAATTAGTGCTACACTCAGTCTTATGTCACCAGTAGAGTTTGCGAAACGTCGTAAACAAAGAAAGACTTTGAGATATTTAATAGATGAAATTATTAACCCAGATCCAGATGCTAAATTAACAATTCATGACATCATTTACCCTGAAGTATGTAAGTTGGTAGGATTAGATATTTTGCCTGGAGATATCGACTTATATGATGAATTTGTCGTTTCAGAAATGTTGCATAATCAATCTGTAGCTTTGGGAGGAAATGACTTTGAAACTATTTGGAACCGCTTTGAAAGAGTTTTAGTTAGGGATATTTTAAAACCTGTGCTTGATGAATATGATTTTATTCTTTTAGATTGCGCCCCCGGTTACAATTTGATGACTCGTAGTGCCTTAGCCACAAGTAATTTCTACATTCTTCCTGCTAAACCAGAACCCTTATCTGTGGTAGGTATTCAATTACTAGAAAGACGCATTGCCCAATTAAAAGACAGTCATGAACATGAAGCAAAGATTAATATCCAAATTTTGGGTATTATCTTTAGTATGTCCAGTACTAATCTCTTAAATGGCAGATACTATAAACAGGTAATGCACCGTGTAGTGGAAGATTTTGGTGTTGATAAAATCTGTAAAGCACAAATTCCTGTTGATGTAAATGTTGCTAAAGCGGTTGATAGTTTTATCCCTGTTTCTTTACTGAGTCCTAACTCGGCAGGTTCTAAGGCATTTATGCAATTAACTCAGGAGTTGTTGCAGAAGTTGTAAAAGCATGGTGTATGGGTGTATGGGTATATAGTAAAAGAGCTAATTCTTACTTCTGGTTTCTGTTACCTGTCACCAATCAACAGTCACCTTTTATAGTTGCATTGCTTTCAAAGCATTCACTAATTTATCAATATGTCCTCTTTCATGGGTTGCCATTACTGATATTCTAATCCGACTGGTACTCACTGTGGGAGGACGAATTGCAGGAGCAAAAATTCCTGCTTCTTGAAGATGTTTTGCGGCTTTTAATGCTGTAGCTGCATCAGGTAAGTGCAAACATAATATCGGTGATTCTGTAGGTAGTAATTTTAAATTAGGTAAATGCTCTTTGATTAATTGTTTTAAATCATTTACATTCTGCCACAATTGCTGACGAAGTTCTGGTTCTTGTTGTACTATTTTCAGAGCTGCTAAGGCTGCAGCTGTGTCTGCTGGTGAAAGGGCAGTGGTGTAAATCCAACTGGGTGCGCGATTTCGCAAAAAGTCAATGAGGGAGTTCCTTCCGGCTACATATCCCCCTAAACTTCCCAAGGCTTTACTCAAAGTGCCAATTTGAATTAATTCTCTACCTGTACAACCGAAATATTCTGCACAACCTGCACCAGTTTTACCGATGACTCCGGTGGAGTGTGCTTCATCAATTAACAGCATACAGCTAAATTCTTTAGCTATGTCTAATAATTCTGGTAAAGGACATAAATCACCATCCATGCTAAAGATGCTATCCGTGATTATTAAACAGCGACGATAATTTTGTCGTTCTTGATGGAGTTTTTCTGTTAATTGGGCTATGTCACAATGGGGATATTCAATTACTTTTGCACCGCTAAGAATTGCCCCGTTTTTTAAGCTGGAATGATTATATTGATCTGATAATATTAAGTCTCGCTTGCCAACTATGGCGGTAATTGCGCCTAAGTTAGCTAAATATCCTGAACTAAATACTACTGCATCTTCGGTTTGTTTGGTAGATGAGAGCATTAGCTCTAATTCCCTGTGTAATTCTAGATGCCCACTGAGTAATCTAGAACCAGTGCTACCAGTTCCATTTTGTTGAATAGCTTTGATTGCAGATTGTTTTAAGCGTTCATCTGCTGCTAATCCTAAGTAATCATTACTGCCAAAGTTAATCACCTCATGCCCAGATAAAATAACTTTTGCACCAGGACGATTGTGAATGGTTTTTACTGAACGATACCAGTCAGCCCGATGTATAGTTTCTAAAGATTCCTCTATCCAAGCATAGGGGCTATTATTCATCACTCAGAACTGTATGTATTACGATTTCTACACTCCAGCTTCGGTACTGCTAAGATGTGTGATCGCTTGTTTAATCCAATCTTCCACATAGGCATCTTTGGGTAAACCAATATTTTCGCTAACTACCTGCAAGGTATGACTGACTTCATGGGCAGTATATCCCAAAGCGAAGAGTGTGATTTGCACTTCTTCTAGTATTCCTGGTGCTGGCCCACCTGTAGCTACGAAAAACCCTGCTGATTTGCGCCATTCAATCAACTTGCTTTTCAGTTCTAAACAGATGCGTTCAGCAGTCTTTTTGCCCACACCAGGCGCTTGAATTAAAATTTGGGTATTAGCAGCAATAATCGCTTGAACTAACTCTGGTAATTCCAAAGTGTCCAAAAGTGCGATCGCTAAAGCTGCACCAATACCAGTCACACTTAATAAATGACGAAATAAATCCCGTTCCGCTGGTGAAGAAAAACCATAGAGTAAAGGCACTTCTTCCCGAATCTGGTAATGGGTAAAAATTTGTACTACATCTCCAGTAGTCGTTAATTGGTTGGCTAAACGTTGCGGAATTTGCAAATCGTAACCCAACGCGTTTACCTCTAAGGTCAAAATGACACGATTAGAGCTAATTGCTTGGACACCAGCGACGATACCTTTTAGATAGCTAATCATTGGACTTGTCCACAAAAGATAAAAAGCTTACTGTGAAAGCGTTACACGAACTATAACTGGGATGAAACACTAATTATGGCTGAACGCAAAAATAAGGGTTTGGGGATGAAAACCTCAAAATTGTTAAAAGTTTTGAGAAACATAGCTTTCTAAAAAAGATAATCTCAAGGCTGATAATTCAAATATCATGACTTAGTATAAATGAATAATTTATATCTAAGCTAACTAATCCACATACTGCCATTATCACCTGATAATAACGATGTCGAGCTAAACGAAATCTATCACTAGCTACTCGAAAAGTTTTGACTCTACATATGAGATGTTCAACACCAATTCTTCTTGAGGATATTTCGTTATTTTCTTCCTTTCTAATCTCTGAAAATTCAGCTTTTTTGGGCTTCTTATAAGGTGTGCTAATAAATCCTTCTCCTATATAAGCTTTGTCTCCCAAAAATCTTTGTTTGGTATCTAGGTTTTGGCGATTATTTCTAAATAGTGTAATATCGCTTATCTTACCTAATTTTCCAATAGAACAACTACATCTTCACCTCCTGGCAATACTATATAATATTTTTTCTGCTCTTGATAGTCACCTGGTCTTTCTATAGCTTCTTCAGCACTATCTATTATTAATTCATACTCACTCAATCCTTCGCATAATTCTTGATATTTTTGCTCGTCTTTCTTTGCTTCTTCTATTTGGGATACAGCTAAAATTTCCCTCATTTCTACCCAATAGTTAAATGTGTTATTTGCTTTTGTCCTCGATACATCAAACAATAATCCTAGAATTTCAAATGTTGGCTTCTGTCTCAGGTCTACTAGGCATAGACATACTCGTTCCTTTGGGGTTATTTCTGCTTTAAGTCCTCCTCCAGACGGTATTAACCTAATTTTTCTTTTTTCAATTTCTGCTTGTTTCTCTAGATGCCTTTTTTCTGCTAATGCTACTAATGTCATAAAGTCTTCATACTTAATCCCAATTAATATTTTTGATTCCTGGGGGTATAATTCTATTCCCCCTAAGGTAGCTGTCATTATTGATATACACAGTTACATTTTTTGTGTTTATTTTCCCACAAAATTTCTTTTAAAGATGGGTCTATTCTAGGAAACCAAAATAATATAATCCTTCCATAATCCCTGCAGCATGAAAGTTTTGTGCGAGGTAACGGTGTGCAGCAGGATTCTGGTTATGCCATTGGAGTAACTCTGGACGAGCATTCCCGACAATGATTCCCCTTTCGTTACCTACAGCGAATAAAGCAATATCATTACCTGAATCGCCACATACAACTGTTTGCTCGGCTGCAAATTTCCACTTGCGACGTAGAAACTGCATTGCTTGACCTTTATCACTGGTAAGAGGTAAAATGTCAAGGTCTATACCGCCACTATAAATTAACTTTATATTTAAGTTACGATTTTCTAACTCTACCTGAAGTTGTGGAAGTACGCTCAGAGCTTCTTCTTTGACGAAAAAACTCACCTTGAAAGGACGCTGTTCTGAGTCCGGTTGTAAATTTAATTCAGGAAATTTCTTCGTTACAGATAATATTTCAGCCCGGTGCCATCCAGGTGAGAGAATGCTGTCCCATTCTGGATCAGTGTTTGAACTACCATCAAGATAGATTTCCGTTCCCACAGAGAGAACAAGTGCATCTGGTGAAAAAAATCTTTTTTCCTGTTGCAGTTCTTTATAAAGAGTAGGTGATCGCCCAGTGGAGTAAACTATCTTTGTAGCATGTTGTTGACGATGATGTTGGAGGCGATCACTCAATTCTATCAGTGCTTTGTCATCACCTGTAACGGTATGATCTACAAAAGTATGATCCAAATCAGTCACGAATAAAAATTTCACAGCATACTCCTTTTCAAGCAGCAAAAATCAGGTTGGGTTAGCGACAGTGGAAAGTAACAATAAGCATCTATTAAGTTAGCATCCAGCAGATAGTTCTCAATACGAGCACGATGAGTAAGAAAAGTACGATTTCCTAGTTTTAGCAATGTAATACTAGTCGTAGGTTTAACATCAAAATCACGATCACGAAAAACAATATATCGTTGATGGTTAGCTTGATTTTTCTACAAATAGCCTTTAGCAAATAGTGAAAAATTAAATTTTCTACCTACAGGAACAGTAGTACAAATGTTGGGAAGATTTTCAACTACTTTATTGAAATGATTAGATTATATAAATTGTATCAGAGTGTTTACATTATCATCGTGAACTTTTCTCCCCAGAAGTCCAGAAGTTAGGAAGAGATAGCCTTTTCCAAGGATAAGCAGTTTTATTAGGAATGTTCTGGCGATTAACTTAACGGCATGGCGTGTAAATGCAATTCTCTTTGATCAAATGGTGTAAGATAACATTTAAACCATTGACTTGCTAATCTGGCTACTTCTTCCATTGCTCCCGGTTCGCTAAACTTGTGACTTGCTCCAGGAATAATCTTTAATTGCTTATGCTGAGTGCAAATTTCTGTCACTGCATCCTCATTCATAGCAATTATTGAACAATCATTACCACCGACAATTAGCAAAGTAGGAGTCTGTACAGAGGAAAGGTTTTCACTGGCTAAATCAGTATACCCACTGCGGCAAACTATCGCTCCCACATTCATGGGACAAGCTAATGCAGCTAAAAATGCTGCACAACTACCTCTATCAACACCAAAGTAACCGACTTTTAGATGACTGGTAATGCGGTTTTCAAACAACCATTCTGTAACACCAATTAACCTGGAAGCAAGGAAGTTAATATCACAACGAAAATGCTGGGTACGCTGGTCAATCGCTTCTTCTTCTTCAGTCAGCAAGTCAATTAAAATAGTTGCTAGTCCTTCCTGCTGACGCAACAAATAGGCTAAATAATGGTTACGGTTACTATAGCGGCTACTACCACTACAATGAGCAAATACAACAATTCCCTGGGCTTGGGGTGGTATAACCAATTCTCCTTTTAGTCGTACGAATCCTAGCTCAATGGTAACTATTTGCTCTAAAATACTCCATGATTCTTTAGTATTCATTGGTTTATCCTTTTAAGAAATAAGGGTGGGTGTAGGGGCAAGATAAAATAGCAATCTAAAATCTAAAATGGCCTAAAAGTTCGCGTACTTCTTCATCAGTGGTTTGGGAAAAGTCTTCATACCAGACTCCAATAGCAGACATTAGTTCTGGGGTTTCTAAGCATACTATTTCATCTACTTCTGAGTGCAATTCTTTGTAAGTGCTTGCTGGTGCAACTGGAACTGCTACAATAATGCTTGCAGGCTGTTGTTGTTTAATAAGGGCAATAGCAGCACCTATGGTTGAGCCAGTGGCAATACCGTCATCTATCAAAATTATTGTTTTATTTTTGACATTTATGGGTGGTGCATCACCCCGATAAGTGCGATCGCGTCGCTGTAATTCTTGCAATTCTTCAGCTGCAACTGCCTGAATAATCTCTTTGTTTATTCCCAAGGTATTTATGACATCGTTATTTAGTACCCCTATTCCCCCAGAGGCTATAGCCCCCATGGCCAATTCTTTATGTCCAGGTAAACCGAGTTTTCTAACTATACAGACATCCAAAGGTGCATTTAAGGCTGTGGCTACTTCAAAAGCCACCGGCACACCCCCACGAGGTAAAGCTAATACTAGTAAGTTTTCTCGTTTAGTATAGGCTGTTAGATGTTGTGCTAATATCTGTCCTGCTTCAGTGCGGTTACGAAATCTGCTCACCATCGCTATCACCTTCTTTACTAATTGGGGATTTTAGATTTCAGGTTTGGAATTACTTACCATTTGAGAAGCGGAGAAAATACTTATTTCTCTATTAAATGCTGGTGATTTTTTCTATTGCTGCTAACACTGGCTTCCACATCTTGCCCTCTACTTCTAGAGTAGCTCTCATTAAGAACTCCATTCATATTTATGGCCAAAGTTAGAATAAAATTACAATTCTCAAAAAATTCGATTAATATGGCCAATCATAGTTCAATCCATTCCATATAGAAACCACAATAGGTAATAAATTTTAATTATTTCTTAAGGAATAATGATTATGTTTCACAAAATTTTAGTGGCTTTAGACAACTCCCAAGTAAGTGAGTGCATTTTTGAAGAAGCCTTATTTTTAACACAAACAAATAACGCAGAAATGATGTTGCTTCACGTTTTATCTCCCTTAGAAGATCCTTATATCAATCCTATATTTTTGCAACCAGAAACAATCTATCCATCTTTGCATACTGATACCATTAATCAATATATGCAAGCTTGGGATAAACTCAAGCAAGAAAGACTAGATTGGATGCGATCACTCGCTCAAACAGCATCAAATACAGGTGTCAAAACTGAGTTTACCCAAAGTATAGGTGATGCAGGCCGGATCATCTGTGAATTAGCTGTAACTTGGGAAGCTGACTTAATTATAGTCAGTCGTAGGGGTCGTTCTGGCATCAGTGAACTTTTCTTAGGTAGTGTCAGCAATTACGTTTTGCATCATGCTCATTGTTCCGTTCTCACTTTGCAAGGCTTAATTCCCGTTACCATACCAAATAACCAAAGCACACAAGTCACTAGTAACTGAAAATCTCACAATTTTTTAATATTTAAGAACAAACAGATTCAGCCACTTTGAATTTTAGCCTTTTTCTTGCAGAAAGGCTAAAATAAGGATTAAGTCTTGGTTTTAACCTCAATATCAACGACTGCTTTGACTGCTTTAATAAAATTGTGTTATTAACTCTCGTCCGTTACTTTAATTTAAGATATGGCGCAGTCCAAATGAGTTAAGTTTATTTGCAACCAATGAATGTCTGTAAATAATTTCTGGCTAAGTTTATTACTACGGTTATCAAGTTATCACAGACTATACTAGTATTAGAAATTTATCAAATACATCCAAAATTTAAAATCTAGAGGTATCAATGAGTTTTACTAATCTTAGCAAAAAAACAAACGAATATAAAGAACTTAAAGAAAAACCACTTTGGCAAGGGCCACCCACCATAAAAGCTACTACCAAAGGTCGAGAAATCAAGCCCCAAGAGACTAGCAACCACATGAACATTGGAGATGATATCAATCGCGGTCGAGTCGCAATTTTTATTGATGGCTCAAACCTCTTTCACGCTGCTTTGCAACTAGGCATTGAAATCGACTATGTGAAATTGCTTTGTCGTTTAACGCAAAGTTCTCGTCTGTTACGTGCTTTCTTTTATACTGGAGTTGATGCCAGCAAAGAGAAACAACAAGGGTTTCTGTTATGGATGCGTCGCAATGGTTATCGTGTAGTTACAAAAGATATACTTGCAGTTGCAGAAAATGGCAAAAAACCCAATCTGAATGTAGAAATTGCCGTTGATATGATTACTTTAGCGCCCTACTATGATACTGCTGTTTTAGTCAGCGGAGATGGAGATTTAGCTTATGCTGTCAATGCTGTTAGCAGCTTGGGATCGAGGGTAGAAGTAATCGGTTTGCAAACAATGACGAGCGATACTCTGATTGATGTGGCTGATTACTTCATAGATTTTGACAGCATTAAACAACATATTCAAAAGGATTCTCATGTAGGTTACAGTTATCGCACTTCCTCAAGTTCTCAGCTTTAAAATTCCATGGCGCCAGTAATTTGACCCTTCGATAAGCTCAGACATCGTAGGCTAACCAACCAGGAAAGAGCAATTAATTACCAATGACCAATCACCAAAGGAATAGAGAAGGTAACAAATGTAGCATTTTATTTGCCACTTCTCTGTGATGTGTGCTATACCAATGTGAGAATAGTTAATTAACATCTATATGTATAATTACTATCCTTAGTATTGGGGTATTAAATTTCAGTAATAATCCTGTTTAAAGTGTTTTTAGTATGCGATTAACATTTCATTTATTTAAGGGAGAAATTTTGTGTAGTTAGCATCACAGTGATTAAAAACAAAGTCTATTGACAAACCTATGCATCTCCACTGCTCAAAATTTACTAAAATAAAGAAATTGTTGCTGGATCTCACACAATCTAAGGAGTAGAACAAGTGAATCAGATCCAATTGACTTTAGTGATTACTTATCTGTTAATGACTTGTTATTTTTTTACCAATTGGTTACGGTTTTCCCTGCGTCATCCAGTATCTGCTGCCGAAGATAAATTTTTATCTTTTGTTATGTCCTTAATAACTACTATTTTCTGGCCTTTAATTATTCCTATGTCTTGCTTCAAAATCCTGAAAGATCGCAAATTGGATTTGATTACAGCGATTCCTGTACTGTTGGCAATGTTTGCAGTTACTATTTCCTATTGTCTCAGTTAATAGGTATCAGGGAACAGGGAACAGGGAAGAAAAATTAATTTCTTCTTCCTGAACTCCTGAATTACTATCTCTATGACTGATTTTGCTCTTGAGTGGGAAAAGTACCTGTTTTAACAGATAGATTCATACTGCTGCCATTACGACGTATATCTAGGCGCAAATCCGCTCCAACTTGAGTTTTTTCCACTGCTCTTTGTATATCAGCTGCATCTGTAACTCTTTGATTATTAATCTTTTGGACAACATCTCCTGCGCGTATTCCCCCTTTAGCCGCTGGTGAATTAGCCATCACTTTGACTATCAACACACCATTATTTTCATTCACAGTTAAACCACTGTTGGGATCTGAGTTAATACGTTGCTTCAACTCAGGTGTTAAAGCTACCATTTGAATTCCCAAATATGGATGTTGAGCTTTACCTGTTGTGATCAGTTGATTAGAAATTCGTTGTGCTGTGTTGATGGGAATGGAAAATCCCAAGCCTTGCGCTCCTTGAATAATAGCTGTATTCATACCAACCACTTCCCCTCGCGCATTCAGCAAAGGACCACCTGAGTTACCAGGGTTTATTGCTGCGTCGGTTTGAATAAATTCAACTCGCTTATCGGGAACACCAACTTGATTGCTAGATCGTCCGGTGGCGCTGATAATGCCTGTAGTTACTGTATTATCTAAACCAAGGGGATTACCAATTGCTATCGCCCATTGTCCCGGTTGTAATTGGTCAGAATTACCCAGAGTCACTGTTGGTAAATTATTCGCCTGAATTTTCACGACCGCCACATCAGTTAATTCATCTTTCCCTACCACTTTACCTTGAAAAGTGCGTCCATCTTTAACGGTGACACTCACTGTATCCGCGCCATCAACCACATGAGCATTAGTAATAATTCTACCATCAGCAGTGAGAATAAAACCTGAACCAGTACCCCTTTCTACCCGATTTCTCCCCTCAGATGGTAGTTGTGACCCAAAAAAGTGGCGAAAAAATGGATCATTAAATTCTTCCGGTAACTTGCTTTGAACAGTGCGGGAGGAATTAATTCGTACCACCGCAGGCCCAACTTTTTGGACAACCTGAGTAATAAAATTAGGATCAGTATTTGCTGGTAACGGGGGAGCCGCATTGACTCGACTCACTGCTAGTTTTGATGCAGTGTCAGATACCTGCTGTTGGTTTCCAGCTAAATACCCACCTGCTAAGGTCATCCCTGATCCTAGTAATACCAAAGATAAAGAGGCCGCTGCTTTTTTCCAAGGTGCATTATCATGGCTTTTTGGTAAAATGTTATCTTGGTCTTTTTTTTGGTTTGACATTTGCTTTCTGGAAGGATATTTAGAGCTATTACTAATGTAGATATTTTTTTCGATACTTTTGTTGCAAAAGTGTAATCTTAATTTTAAGATTAACTAGTCTCTTTTTAAGAGACGCCCACCCAACAAATTTTCCAATAAAGCCTATTTGGGTCCAAAAATATCTTGACAAAACAGTTTGAGCCTTAATTTCTCACAAATGTGCTTTAGCTTGCTTCCTACAGAGTACGTATCGCAGTGAAGCATCTCAGATTAATCGCTCAAGCCCTAGATTTTAGAGCCTCCCGCACGCTTCGCATTCACGCAGTGTCCCCAAGGGATACAGAATGACAAATTATACATTTTCCAATTCCAACTTTTCAAACACCCTCTTAGATAGGATTACTATTTTTGGGTAACAAAGTAAACGAATCACAAAATCCAGTAATACTCTTGGTTAAATATTTTTGCTTATTTTTAGTAGTTTCAGCACTGACTTGATATAACGATGACCATTCCTGTAAGGAATCTGCTGAAGGGGTGATCAACTCTTGTATTGAGGGCAAATCCTCTGGGTGGATCAAGTCAAATAAGATATTTGCATCTTTTTGAATGGTTACTGGTTCTACTTCAAAAAGTTCTCGACTGTGATCGCTAATAGACCTCTTGCAGAATTAATTTTATGTTAGAATAGGGGTTTGTCTTTGTTTTAGCCAAAAGTTAGAGTTAGACGGTGATGTTTGAATTAGCGATCGCAAACAACACCCAAAATACATAAAATCTAAAAATCTTTATGATACCACATAAACAATTTCGCAAGAGGTCTAATATATAGAAATTGATGGGAGCCATCAGGATAGAGAATATATTGATACACCACTCCAGGAACATTAAGATTACGGAAGCTTTCTTTGCTTTATTGCAGTTCTGCCGTGCGTTGGGTGTCCCCATCCTGCCGCTTCTTGGCGTGTCAATCCAGCATTTTCACACCACTCAATTCATTTTTGAGAGGACGAATAGAAAAGTCTATGGTGGCGATTTGATTTCCTGCACCCAATATATGTACTCCGTAGTGAATAAATTCACCTTGGGCTGCACGTGCGATCGCTCGTCTTAAGCTGTCCTGAGTTGACTGGGAAATTTTCCACCAATAGGTTTCCCAGAATGGTCTATTTACCACATCCTCCAGTTGCAGTCCACCAAAAGTTAAAGCTGTCTGGTTGGGCTCCAGTAAAATTCCTTCGATTCTCAGCAGTCCGGTAAATTGAAAAGAGTTATCGAAAATTGCTCGGAATCTTCGTTCACTAGCTTGCAGTTCATCTGTTCGTTTTTGAACTTTCTGCTCTAGAGATGTGTTGAGAGTTTGCAGATTTTCATAAAGTTCTGCCTGTTGGATGGCTAAAGCCAGCTGCACAGAAAGTTCTTGGAGTAAATAGACCTGTCAGGAAAATTAACTTGGTGTCAAAAAAATGCTAGAAGGGAATTCTGACCGTCTACCAAAAGGAAAAATCCACTTAATTGAAAAATCCACTTAATTATATTCAAGAATATCCACATCGTAGAAAACAAATACTG
>ERZ1034419.150-NODE-150-length-12986-cov-39.519295_pt1 | contig 12986 bp, 13 predicted proteins | sample MGYA00520531_ERZ1034419 | MGnify/ENA primary metagenome ERZ1034419 (study PRJEB33736, sample SAMEA104288485) | Azolla nilotica | place: Sudan | collected 1982 | study: EMG produced TPA metagenomics assembly of the PRJEB19522 data set (Is there foul play in the... | reverse complement strand
GTAAGGTTGGGAATATTCCCTGTTTGGCGACTATTTTTTACGAAAAATCTGCTCTTAATCCTTTTGGTTGCTCATGGATACCTGAATAACTTCTTCCACCGAAGTATTCAGAGGATACAATAATTTCCTCTCCAAAGCAATAAAACTAGAAATATTACAACAAGCCTTACTTGTCAATCAACACCATCATAAACTGTCTGGTTAAGCATTCGGAGTTAAAATATAGTAAATGCATATTAGTAATTTTTTTCAAGCTGGTGGAGTGGTAATGTTTCCCCTGCTATTTTTTTCGGTCTTAGCAGTGGGACTCATTATGGAACGGATCACTTTCTGGGTAAAACTCAGTGGTCGTCAAAATCGTGTAGTCAGGGAATTTCTAAATTTTTATCGTCAAAATAATGTAGTCAGTGCTTTAGATCATTTGCAAAAAAATTCTGACCTACCCATTGCTAGAATTTTTTTAGCTGCTTTAGAGTTAGAAGAACTGACTCCAGAAGAATTTCGTTTGGCTTTAGAAAGTGAAGCTCAAGCAGAAATTCCTTTACTCAAAAGATTCCAAAACATTTTCGATACAATTATAGGTCTTGCACCTCTGTTAGGGCTTCTCGGTACCGTTTTAGGATTAATTGCTTCTTTTGCTTCTTTAGATATTGGTGATATCGGTCGGACAAAAACATCTGGTGTCACATCCGGGATTAGTGAAGCATTAGTTTCCACAGCATCAGGATTAGTTGTTGCTATCATTACTCTTTTTTTTGCCAATACCTTTCGTGGACTTTATCTTCGTCAATTTGCTTGGATTCAAGAATATGCAGGACAGTTAGAATTACTCTACCGTCGTCAGTATGAGAGATCCAAATAATGGGGAAGATGGGGAGAAAAATTACTTCTTACTTCTGATACTATAGCATAGTGACCACCATACTACTGAACTTCTTCTTTTAACTCCTTTGGGATTACTTATGCGATTACCTGATGAACCAGATATTCCAGCACAAATTAATATTGTGCCTATGATTGATGTGATTTTTGCAATTTTGACATTTTTTATTATGTCTACTCTATTTTTAACTCGGTCAGAAGGTTTACCTGTTAATTTACCTAAAGCAGCGATAGCCAAATTACAAGCAGCAGCACCAATTACGGTGACTATTGATCAAGGGGGAAAAATCAGCTTAAACCGTGAACCTCTTAACCTCAATGCTTTACTAGAAAGAGTACGCGAGTTAATGAGTAATACTTCAGGAGTGGTAGTAATTATTAATGCTGATGAGAATGCTACTCATGGACAGGTAGTTGCAGTTATGGATCGACTCCGTCAGCTAGAGGGAGCCAAATTAGCTATCGGCACAATGTCTAACGCTTCGCGTACAGCAACTCAAAAACCTTAACTTGTTAATTCGTAGTTACAGGGGTTTAGAAAAACTCAACCCTTATTATCAATAATCATTTATTTTCTGAAAATTTACTAATTAAATAGTATTCTAAAGGAATCATTAATAGTTTTAATCAAAGATTTTGAGGTCATAGGCTATGAACATTTGGGTAAATGAGCAAGTTGATCCATCTGGTATCATTCATGCTTGCATTGCCTGTTGTGATGAGTCTCAGGCTCCAGAATGTCACGAATCCTTTAAAAGAGATTTGACGCAAATCCAAAAAGCTAATGGTTGGGTTGCACAGTTAAGAACTGTAGACTCTTGGGATCTAGTACCCGTTAATGCTTTCAAAATCAGTTAATAGGGAATACGCAAAAATTTAACTAAATACCAATTGCTAATTACCAGACAAAATCCAGTCGTTGATTAGGAGTTTTGAGTTTATGGTTAAAAACCAGGAGAAAATAACAAACCTGCTAAAACTGAATCAATGTCGTGAACTATTCTAGTGTTTGCAGTTCTGAGCAAGGCTTTCCCATAAATTTAGTTGGCAAAACGGGACTAGCGGTGCAAATTTCTATTCATAGTCCCAGTCAATATATCTGTGCCAACTGCGAACAGATATTACCAGATTGGAAACAACAACAGTTTTTGTGGGTGGTGGTTATTTTACAACAATCAAAATTCCCACTGCTAGAAATAACGCGAGTAATAGAGAGAGAAAAAGAATGTTTGCGGGAAAAGTTTATGCGTTTTGGCTGTGATGTGGCATTTAATTTGCGTGATCGCGGTTATTTAACAGATTTAATTGACCCGCGTACTGGTTATCCTTTACTTTCTCATCCCGGAGTACTTCCCCATGATGATACAGCAGTTGCTAAGGCTTTACTAGATTATCCAGTGATTAAAAATAAATGCTGTGTACTAGTGCATCCTCAATGGGGTACTGCTGTTTATCCTAGTGTTTTGCTTTCAGAAGCTCCCCCGGACATGATTGAATTTGTTTGTAAAGCGATCACTCCTCTCCATGGGTGGATAGAGAAGTTAAATTAGTTGTCAACAAGAAGCTTAATTATTTTTTGGTCGTCTCAGTTGCTGAGAATTAATAGGACCGAGAATTTGATTTAAACTCCGCAGTTGTTCAGCCGTACCCATACAAATTAGAGTATCTCCTGACATTAAAATAGTATCTCCGGTAGGTCCACTAATGAGATTAGCATCAAGACGACGAATAGCTAACACTAATGCACCGGTTTGCGATCGCAACTTCGCCTTTTGTAAACTTTGACCCACAAATGGACAGTTAGCTGGATTAAGTAAAAATTCTTCCATATATAATGGACGGTCTGAATCAGAGATAATCCCATCTAAAAAGTCCAAAATCTGAGATCTGAGGGTTCCTGCTACCATGCCCTTACCACCAGTAATATACGGAGAAATCACCGCATCTGCACCGCCCCATTGTAATTTTTGTAAAGCTTCCTCTGTACTTGCCCGTGTGATCACACGAATTCCCGGATTCAAAGTTTTTGCTGAGAGTACAGTATAGAGATTTTCGCCATCAGAAGGTAACGCTGCCACAATACAAATTGCTCGTTTCAACCCAGCCTTTAACAAACTTTCATCCAACGTAGCATCACCTTGGTAAGCAGTATAACCTTGTGACTGAGCTTTCTGCACAGATTCAAACTCAGAATCAATAACCACAAAAGACACACCCTTAGCCTGAAACTCCTTGGCGATTTGCCGCCCTGTGCGACTGAATCCACAGATGATGTAATATCCTGATAGAGATTCCATTAAACGCCTTTGTTGCCTGAGTCTAATTCCTTATTGGAAATAGCCTTCAATCAGAGCTTCTGTAAATCTATTCACAATGTAATCAATATTGACTACACCCATCAAAATCAAGGCGATCGTAAACAACCTCCCCCGACTACCTAATGGATTAGTTTCCCCATATCCTACACTTGCTAAAGTTATTACTGTCATGTAAGCCACATCTTCCCAAGACTAGCTCTCCACTAACCAGTACCATGATGTACCAATTAGGAAAACAAAAACCAGAGCGATCACTCCGGCCATTAACTCTTTTTGAATCCATTGATATTTTTGCTCTAAGGTAGAGTACACAGGCAATTAAAAATTAAAAATTAAAAAATTTCTACTTATCTCCAATTCTCTCCTTAATAAAAAGAAATTTTGAAATATTTTTGGGAAACTGGTAAATATAGGATAAAGGATTTTCAGGAGGTGCGGTAGTGACATTCCAAAGTCTAGTTAAACAAGCCATAATCCCCGAAGAGTCAGGTTTTACGCCACCTACACCCTTTGATGAAGAAAGTTTCAACCAAGTCGTTATGTCCACTTATGGACGGTTTCCCTTGGCCTTAGAACGGGGTGTTGGCTGTCGAGTTTGGGATACCCAAGGCAACTCATATCTAGATTTTGTGGCCGGAATAGCCACTTGTACCTTAGGACACGCCCACCCAGTAATGATAGAAGCAGTAACACGGCAAATCCAAAAGCTGCATCATGTTTCTAATTTGTACTATATTCCCGAACAAGGTGAATTAGCCAAATGGATTGTTGATAATTCCTGTGCAGATCGCGTGTTTTTCTGTAACTCTGGCGCTGAAGCCAACGAAGCAGCAATTAAACTAGCGCGAAAATATGCCCACACAGTCCTAGATATTGCTAACCCCATAATTTTAACTGCCAATGCTAGTTTTCACGGACGGACTTTAGCAACCGTTACCGCTACCGGACAACCCAAGTATCAAAAGAACTTTGATCCTTTAGTACCTGGTTTCCATTATGTAGATTACAATGATATTAGAGCAGTTGAAGCTGCTGTAACTGAATTAGATGAAGGTAATTATCGCGTCGGTGCAATTTTAATTGAACCCTTGCAGGGAGAAGGGGGTATGCGTCCTGGTGAAGTTGCTTACTTCCAGCGATTGCGACAGATTTGTGATGAAACCGGCATTTTATTGATTTTTGACGAAGTGCAAGTGGGGATGGGACGGAGTGGTAAATTATGGGGTTATGAACATCTGGGAGTAGAACCAGATATCTTCACCAGTGCCAAGGGACTCGGTGGTGGTGTCCCCATCGGTGCAATGATGAGTAAAAAATTCTGTGATATTTTCCAACCAGGAGAACATGCTAGTACCTTTGGTGGAAATTCTTTTGTGTGTGGTGTGGCGTTGAGTGTTTGTCAAACTTTAGAAAAAGAAAATATTTTAGAGAACGTCCAAGAACAAGGCGCACATTTACGGGAAGGATTAAAAGTGATCGGACTCAAATATCCTTGGCACATCTCAGATGTCCGGGGTTGGGGTTTAATTAACGGCATGGAAATAAAAGGAGAATCTTCTTTAACTGCTGGTGATTTTGTCAAAGCTGCGATGGATGAAGGTTTATTATTAGTACCTGCTGGTCCAAAAGTCGTCCGGTTTGTACCTCCTTTAATTGTCACTGAGGCAGAAATAAATCAAGCACTGGACGCCGTAGAAAGGGCTTTAGCTAAAGCTAGAACATAATTCGTAATTCGTAATTCGTAATTCATAATTCGTAATTTCAGGATTATCAGTTACGAATTTTGTTATTTTCAATTTGTTATTTTCAATATGAAACACAGTAGTGATAAAAATGCCAGGAAATCGATTATGCCTGGCAATAATATGTAAAAAATTATGACAGAAACAAAATCTAATTATAAAGTTCACAGACGATGAAGATTCCCAGGAATTCAATGGAATCAAGAACAGAAAGATCAATGCCAGGCTGAACGTAAAAGATTGTATGAAAGCTGCAAAATTATTTTTGAGCAGTTACAAACAGAATTAATGAAAACTCACTATAAGTAAAAAAGTTCAAGAACGCAAAACCTGGCAACTTAGCTTAATTCGAAGATTGTATGAACAAGGTTGACAAGAAAAGGATATCCGTAACCTTTACCACTTTATAGACTGGGTTATAATCTTACCAGAGGTATGACAAGCAGAGTTTTGGCAAGATCTTAAGTAATTTGAACAGGAGCGAACTATGGCTTATATTACTACACGTGAGCGCATTGGCTACGAGCGAGGAATAACAGACAGTGAGCAAAATATTGTGGTAAGAAAACTACAAAAACGCTTGGGAGAGCTACCAAGAAAAATAAGAGCGAAAATTCAAACTCTTTCTCTCAATCAGTTGGAAGAACTTAGTTAAGCATTGCTAGACTTTACAGCTATTGAGGATTTATTGAACTGGTTGGAAAATATTCAACAGAATAGGAAATTTACCTCTCATAAATTAATATACCAAGGTAAAAACAACTGTCCTAAGTTTTCAACTGTCCTAAGTTCTCGATAAAACTTTGGTGTTCTGCACTTGCTAACCATTGCTGTAAAATTTCCAACACTTTAGCCAAATTGCCCATTAATACAACAGATTTATCTAACCATAGACCAGGAAAAATTTGAGAACAGATAGCACCCTCAGCATTAGCTTCTAACTGTCAATATTCTCCATCCTCTAAAATAAACCAATCAAGTTCACCATAATAAACTCACCAGATTAAATGTTCTTGTACCTGATTTCGACCATATACTTTAAGTTCATCATGGGCGTCAATAGCCGCACTAATAGCCACAATTTATACAATTAATTCTGGCGCACTTTCAACATAATAATCTGCACTGACCTGCGGCTATCCACCATTTTCAATTCTTAATAGCCTGTCTGGTGGAGGTTCATTATCTATACTATATCAAATCTCACACTAGCACTATTACCTATTCCACTCGGAATGTATATGCAGTTGTATATACAGTGTAAAAACTCAACCAAGCCATAATATTAGTATGAGGTGAGGTTCATTAGTATGAGGTTCACCATGACTTTTATATCTGACAGGTGATGCTATATAAACAGTTCGTTCAGTTAAATCGGCTTTTTTGACATCTATCATTTTATTATAGCGACGTTCAAATTCAATGAGGGTAAGTCTATCGCCGTTTCCCAGAGATGGAATTAATTGCATAGATTTGATAGTATCTTGAGTCAGTTTCATAATTTTAAACCCACTAATTCAACTATTGATTCTATTATTAAATATCTACAGGATGCTGTCCATAATATGGTAATGCTTCTGACCAATGGGGACGTTTATCTTGTTGCCAGTCTAAATAAGCTAATTCCAAAATACTTGTGACAGTGGCTGCTAAACCTGATGTAGCTTTGATTAATTGATATTCAATATGCCAGTTTGCTAAGGTTTCTTGCCATACTTTTGGTGTGAGTACTGTATCTGGTAATAAAGTCATGATTCCTGAATTATCAGCAGCTATTTGATAAATCGCGCCAAAAACTCGTGCTCTTTGTGCTGGCATTTCTACAGCAACAATTGGTTGAGTATTGGGATTTTTGCTGTAGAAATGCCAAGCTACTGCTGCTAAAGTAGAAATTGCAAATACCGGAATTCCTAACTGTTGTCCTAAAGTCCTGGCTGTTACTAAACCAATGCGACTGCCTGTAAAACCTCCTGGACCTTTAGCAACGGCAATAAAAGCTAAATCTGTCCAGGTTTGAGGTTCGATTAAATCAATTAAATGTTGATGGATGAGACTGGATAAATCACGTCCTAAATTCCAAACATGGGTACGGGTATCTTCTCCAAAATTACTAATTACCAAACCCAATTCAGGTGTAGTAGTGTGCAGTGCTAAAGCGTATTTTGTGGGAGGGAGAGCTTCTAGTTTAGTGATCAAAGTGATTTATCAAAGTAACTGCAAATATAGATTATAAAACAAATATAGATTATAAAATAATCAACACAAATTAAAATATAATTACAATATAATGTAGAGATATTTACGTAAATATCTCTACGAAATTGAAAGCAGGTGAAATCCAAAGTCTAGAATCTAAAATTCAATTCGGTACTAATTCACCGGGACGCAATTTAGCCCATTTACCCATTTCTTTTTTAAAGCTGAGACAACGGAATACATCCCACTCCATTTCAATTATTTCGCTTTTTGTGCGAATATTGACGTTGATGGAGGGTTCGTTGGGATCAAAATCTGGGGTTTCAGTCAGGTGGGGTTGTTGATGCTGACTTTCTACAGCATTGTAGGTTACACAACGGTCTACATAGTGGCAGTTCACACAAATACACATAATAGAACCAACTCCAGGAACCTTTATAGCTAATGTAGCTTACGGAAAAATGTTAGGCATTAGTTGGTGGATTGATTTTTATTTTATTAGACCTCTTGCAAAATTGTTTCTGTGGCATAATAGAGAGTTTTAGATTTTATATATTTTCGGTGTTCTTTGCGCTGGCTAATTCAAACATAACCGTGTCACTCTAACTTGTAGTTCAAATAAATAAAACTCTTTATTATAACATAAAATTAATTATGCAAGAGGTCTATTAGAATGAGTGATTCTATTGTTTCTCGTTTAGATGCCCAAAATTGGCCTTTCAGTTTGGAGTTCTTGCCAAAACCTGTTTATATGGTTGGTGGGGGAGTACGAGATGCGATCTTGGGTAGGAGTCAGGAATATTTAGATTTAGATTTTATTATCCCAGATGATGCGATCAAAGTGGCATATGTGATCGCCAAACATTATCAAGCTGGTTTTGTTTTACTCGACACAGAAAGAAAAATTGCCCGTGTGGTGTTTCCCCATGCTACCGTTGATTTTGCCCAACAGGAAGGAGATAGTTTATTCACTGATTTACATAGAAGGGATTTTACAATTAATGCGATCGCCTATAATCCCCATACCCAAGAAATTATTGACCCCCTCCAAGGGTATGCAGACATAGCAACTGGCATACTACGCATGATATCACCTACCAATTTACAAGATGACCCTTTGCGATTAATGCGGGCTTATCGTCAAGCTTCCCAACTTGGCTTTAACATTGAACCATCTACCCAAGCTACTATTCGTACCTTAGCAGCAAATATTAGTCAAGTTGCAGCTGAACGAGTGCGGGTAGAAATTGGTTATCTCTTAGCTAGTTCTGAGGGTACACCGTGGCTAATCAGCGCGTGGGAAGATGGCTTATTAACCTATTTCTTCCAAAATGCCAGACATGAAAACCTGCTAAAACTAACCGCAGTTGATCAAGCAGCACATTTAATTAGTGAAAATTGCTCAAAACTAGGAGAAGAACTGCAACACTATGTTCGTGATACCGTTAAAACAACATGGTTAGGTATTGCTAAACTAGCTTGTCTTGTTCACCAAAATCCAGACATTGCAGAAACCGAACTCCAAGAAATTACTTACAGCCGTGTAGAAATCCGCGCTGTTATTACCGCCCTGCGAATGTTCCCGCAGTTTAAAAGAATTAATCTTTCCCTACGAGAACAGTATTTTTTGTTTCAGGACGTGGGATGTGTATTTACTAGTACAATTACCTTAGCCTTAGCAGATGATATTCTCATAGAGGCGAAATCTAGCGATAATCTGCTATCGGCTTATACACCTTTAATCAACCGTTATCTGAACCCTAATGATCTGGTAGCTCACCCCTCACCATTAGTGAGTGGTAGAGACGTGATTATAGCACTAAATATTCCAGGTTCACCACTTATGGGAAAGATATTGACTGAAATCGCTGTAGCCCAAGCTGAAGGGAAAGTTTCAACAGTAGAAGAAGCAATAGAGTTTGCAAAACAGTGTGTTGAGGGTTAATTTAGCCATACTTATTTGCCTTTCGTTGAATTTGGTAACAAAGATTTTAAAATCAAAAGAAAAAAGAAATTGGATTAACTATGATAGTGATATGAAAGTTCTATTTGACCTATGAACTTACTCATGGAAAGTTGGTATTGGGCATTGAGTTTGTTCAAGTTTTATTTAGGATTATTATATGACAGTGTTATTGTGTGGATAAAAATATATGGCTAATTAGTAATTGAGAATAACAGTGGTAAGAATTCAGGAGTCAGGAGTTAGGATATTTGAGAAATTGGTTAATTATCAAATAGGTATTTTTGGCGTTAGTCAGAAAAATCTGACTGCTGATGGCTGAATAGCTACTAAGTAGGTTGGCATTGAAAATTGTCCTTATGACAGGCAAAAGGCAAGAGGTCAACCAGCGGGTTCTTGGGGGTTTCCCTCATCAGCGACTGGAGAACCCGAAGGGCAAAAGGCAACAGGGTTTTCGTGACTTTACTGTTTGTTACATAATTCTGTTGTTTCCCGCTGACTTACTTAACCATAACAAACTATACCAAACTTATGAACAGTAAATTAGCAGGAAATTCCTATTAAATAGGATTGGGTGTGAGTAAGTGAGGGATAAAGTCATTATGTTTCGGAGAAAACACATTTAAAACCTTAAAAATTACACAATGCAAGGACAGGATAATTACCAAGAGCAAGAGGAAATTAATTCTACTGATGAAGAGGGGATGATCTTCCAGCTTGCTGATACCACTATACAGGCGTGTAATGCTGCTGCCGAGAGAATGATTGGATATAAAAATGAGCAAATATTGGGAAAAACTCCCTTTAAACCTCCATGGCAAATAGTTCATGAAGATGGAACGATTTTTACACCAGAAACAGTTCCACCTATAGTTGCTTTACAAACAGGTAAGCCATGCAAAAACGTCGTCATGGGGATTTATCACCCAACTGGTCAGCTAGTTTGGTTATTGCTCAACTCCCAGCCTTTATTTCAAACCAACAAATCTACTCCCTATGCAGTTGTCACCACATTTACCGACTTTACAAAAGTTAAACGTCGGCAATCTAGGAGTGATGCTTGTATTACCAATGATAAAAAACTAATAGTAACTTGGAATCAAGATCTAGCTGTAGAAATTCCTTCAAATACGGATAAGCAAAAGCTAAAGCAACCAGTTGCAGAACCTATATCTGAAGATCACACTAAAGCTTTCTTATCCATGCAAAACCATATTTTAGAACTAATTGCTACGGGTAATTCACTCTCTGAGATCCTAGAAAAGTTAGCCCAGTCAATAGAATCTCAGTTGGCTGAAGTTTTCTGTTCCATCATGTTACTAAATGATACAGGAACAAAATTATATCCTGGCGTAAGTTCTAGTCTACCAGAAAAATATATTCAAGCATTAAAGAATGGTGTTCCTGTAGGTGCAGATGTAGGTAGTTGTGGTACATCGGCCTATACCAAACAAACAGTAATAGTCTCAGATATTGCGAGGGATCACAAATGGGTAAAATACCGTGACTTGACATTGACGAACAACCTCAAGGCTTGTTGGTCTACACCCATTTTGGACAGTCAAGGCCATGTTTTGGGAACATTTGCACTATATTATCCCACAGTTCGCATTCCTCAAACATCAGATCTGCAACTCATTGAGAGAGCATCTCACCTAGCAGGTGTAGCAATTGAACGTCAAAGATGGCAACTAGCTTTGCAACAAAGTGAATATCAATTGCGATTAATGACGGAAACAATTCCCCAACAGGTATGGACAGCACAACCTAACGGTCTGGTTGATTATTATAACCAGCGGTGGTGTGACTTCACAGGCAAAACGCAAGAACAACTCAAAACTCAGAGTTGGGAGCAAATTATTCACCCAGAAGACCTACCAAAGGTAGAAGAATTGTGGGCTAAAGCAGTACAAACTGGCAGTGACTATGAAGTAGAAACTCGGATGCTCTCTGGAAGTGGAGAGTACCATTGGATTTTGGGACAGGCACGTCCTTTGCGAAATCAACAGGGACAGATTGTTAAATGGTACGGTACCAATACCGATATTACAGACCATATCCAAGCCAGAGAAGCTTTACGAGAAAGTGAGCTAAACTTCCGTACCTTGGCAGATACAATGCCGCAGATGATCTGGACTGCTAAAGGAGATGGCTGCGTAGAATACTGTAACCAACGTTGGTTGGACTACACTGGCATGACATTGGAGGAAACTCAAGGTTGGGGTTGGCAACCTGTACTGCATCCCGATGATGCACAAATATGTATAGATATTTGGAGTGAGTCAGTTCGCACAGGTAAAAACTATCAAATTGAATACCGCTTACGTCGTGCTAGAGATGGACAATATCGTTGGCATCTAGGTCGAGCCTTTCCACTACGCAATCAAAAGGGGGAGATTATCAAATGGTTTGGTTCCTGTACTGATATTGACGACCACAAGCGGTCTGAGGAAGCACTGCGAAATGCCCTCCAAGAGAAGCAAGCAGCTTATGAGGCCGCTGAAACAGCTAATCGCGTTAAAGACGAGTTCCTGGCTATCCTTTCCCACGAACTCCGTACCCCGCTTAATCCGATCCTGGGATGGTCTCAACTGTTAAAAACTGGCAAACTGGATAAAGATAAGACAGATGAAGCCCTCAAAAGTATTGAGCGTAATGCAAAATTGCAGGTTGATCTGATTGACGATTTACTAGATGTGTCACGCATCCTCCGAGGCAAACTAACTCTGAATGTGACTACAGTTAATTTGGCAGATATAATTTCTGCAGCATTAGAAACAATGAGTTTAGCAGCCTCTGTTAAACAAATTGCCGTTCAAACCCTAATTGAACCGAATATAGGAAAAGTTAGAGGTGATCCAGCTCGCTTACAACAAATTGTCTGGAATCTTTTGTCTAATGCTATTAAGTTTACACCTCAAGGCGGAAGGGTAGCAGTACAGCTAGAGCAAATTGGTTCAACGGCTCATATTATAGTTAGTGATCAAGGCAAAGGTATCAACCGTGAATTTCTACCTCATATATTTGAACACTTCCGGCAAGAGGATGGCTCAACTACCAGAAAATTTGGTGGTCTGGGATTGGGACTAGCAATAGTCCGCCATTTAGTAGAATTACACGGTGGTACAGTGGAGGCCGATAGTCCAGGAGAAGGACAAGGCACAACTTTAAAAGTGATACTACCGTTAATATCTTCCTTGCCAGTGACAGTCACCAATCGTAAATTTGAGGACGTAGCTTTAAGTTTAAAAGGAATTAAAATTTTAGTTGTGGATGATGATGTTGATTCGCTGGCTTTTGTCAAAGTTGTGCTGGAATTGTATGAGGCAACTGTCACTACAGCGGCATCAGCAGCAGAAGCATTACAAATTGGGGTACAATTAAAGCCTGATGTTTTGGTAAGTGATATTGGAATGCCGGAGATGGATGGTTATGAATTGCTAAGAACAATGAGGGCTTTGTCGTCAGACTTGGGTGGACAGATTCCGGTGGTAAGCAAAGCTATACCGAAGGCTATCGCTCTAACAGCATTTGCTGGAGAACTTGACGAACAACAGGCAATGGCCGCAGGTTTTCAAATACACATACCTAAACCAGTAGAACCAGAGGCATTAGCAGCAGCTGTTGCCCAAGTTCTGAAAATAAATGTTTAGTACCGCTGTGAATTAAAAGTTGAAACTAACTGCCTAGTACTAGCGTGAATTCAAAGTACTTCTTTCAGAAGAGCTACACTAAGGATAGTGGATTAAATAACCTTTAACTCTGGTTTAGGGGTTTAATTCCATTGGGGTAAGAATTTATCAACAACAATCTTCAGATTTGATTTGAATTCAAGAGCCACTTTTCGGCTGGTTTGATACGTGTTATAGAGAATGGTCCTCAAGA
>ERZ1034419.149-NODE-149-length-13016-cov-39.441093_pt1 | contig 13016 bp, 23 predicted proteins | sample MGYA00520531_ERZ1034419 | MGnify/ENA primary metagenome ERZ1034419 (study PRJEB33736, sample SAMEA104288485) | Azolla nilotica | place: Sudan | collected 1982 | study: EMG produced TPA metagenomics assembly of the PRJEB19522 data set (Is there foul play in the... | reverse complement strand
TCTGCTGTAGAAGGTTTGGTTATTTCTCTAATTCTCCGATACCTGCTAAGTAGATAACATTTTTTATAACTACACTATTTTGCTACTTTGTCAATGCGTAAGTCCTATATCCTATAAATTTGATTCAAAATATCGCTGTTTCCCCTGTTCCCAATCCTCTATGAATCGTGGTAAAATTTGTCAAATCAAACCTACATAATAAGCAGAAAAAAGGTCAGATGTAGATAGAACAAGAAAATAATATGATGAGTATAAATATGCCCTAACTAGGGTGCTAAAAGATGGAGGTTAATCTATTAACGCAATGTATATATTATGAAGCCATACTGCTGCTGGTGCAATATCAACAAAACTGCTTTCTTCTAACTGTGTAAATGAATAATTAACAAGTTAATTTTCTACTTCCACAACTAACATAATTGCTCTTGGGTTGGTCATTTATTCTTCAAAAAGATCAAAAGGCTGTTGTTCGTAACTTTCAAATTCAACAAAGCTGAGTGGATTGAAATCTTGATGTTGATGAACTAATTTGATAGCGTATTTTGTCACGCCTTGATGATCATCTATAGTTGCTTGTCTAATTATAATATCTAATTTCTTCATTTTCTCAACTTTCACTAATTCATTATGCGCTCAATATTTGTTCTACCGTTAACACTAATTCAGGAAAAGTCATAGAAGCAATTTTTTCATTATCTTTAAATTCTACAACATTGTAGAATCCCTCATTTAATAACATAGAGCTCTTGCAGAATTGTTTCTGTGGTATGATAGGGAGTCTTAGATTTTATGTATTTTTGGTTTTATTTGCGCTCGCTAATTCAAACATAACCGTGTAACTCTAACTTTTGGCTGAAACAAAGACAAATCCCTATTTTAACATCAATCGAATTAATTTAGAATTCATAGGATCAATAATCCAATATTCAGGGATTTCTCGATTAGCATATTCTGTACATTTACGCCGATAATCAGTTAATGACTTTGATATCAGGAATACGACATTGTTTGTAGTGATTCTCACTCCAATAATTCCTTGCCTAACTATCCAGTCTAAACGCAAAGGTTTAATTTCTAAATAAAAGGCCATGTAAAGAAAGTTGACAATATCATCATCTTTAAATATAGCAGGTGGTATTAACACTAACTCCCCATCAACTAATTCATATTTATTATCTGTACCATCATCGTAGGTTAGCTACTCTTCAAAAGTCAGACGCTTCAAGGTTGTTGCCATAATAAATCTGTAACTAGATTTGGGGTTTATAACTATTCTATCGTTAACCAAAACTAGGAGCAGAAATAGTAATTATTGTGATTGAATATTTATAATTGACAACATTGGACTATAGTTGCACCATATGAAATCATATCTTAATTACATTAAATCTAACTATGGAACGAGAAGCTGTAAGTCTTTGTATTCCTGCGGACTTGCTGCAACAAGCAAAGCAGTTTATAGAAAGCAGTGAGTCTTTTAATGAGATGGTTGTGGATGCCATCACCCGTGAAGTGCGACGACAGCCGGTTTTGGCAGCCCATCAGCGGATTGTAGCTCGTAGTGCGGAAGTAGAAATCAGGCTCAGTAGACTTAACTCGTCAGTTACGAGGAGGTTAGGGAAGGCGTGACTAAGTGTATTGGCACCAGTATTTGGATTCCCTATCTTCTGCCTGAAACATTACTACCCCAAGCAAGAAACGTGATTATTCCCTTGTTAACATTGTTAACATCAGATATGCATTTAGTTGCTCCCGCATTTGCATGGTCTGAAGTTGGGTCAGTGTTGCCAAAAAAAGTTAGATTGGGAGCAATTACCGCACCACAAGCAGAAGGTTTTTATGATGATTTCTGCCAAATACCCATTGACTACCTCGATAGCGATGATATCCGTACAAAAACCTATGTGATCGCTGAATAATTCTCTCTGGCAACTCTCTATGATGCTGGTTTTTTGGCATTTACCGAACTAGAATCTGCAGAATTTTGGACATCAGACCAATCTCTGCTCAACACGCTTACATCATGTCCAACATGGCTCAAAAAGCTGGAAGGATAAAAAAATAATTTTTGATTTTATCATCTCGATCTATATCTAACAACCTACACAATCTAGAAAAATGACAGAAGCCAAAAATGTACTTGGTACAAAACTAGAACTTTGCTACACATATGCCATGACTGGATATTACCGTGACGGTTTTTGTAAGATAGGTGGTCAGGATTTTTGGATGCACGTTGTTTGTGCTCAAGTGACAGAATAATTTTTAAAATATACATATACAAAATCCCAAGGCAATGATTTAAGCAGACCTGCACCTCATTTTAACTTTCCCTGCTTACAACCTGGAGATTGTTGGTGTTTATGTGCAGCCAGATGGTAAGAAGCCCTAGCAGATGGTGTTGCACCTCCAGTTTTTCTAGAAGCTACACACGCTAGAGCTTTGGAAGTTTGTAATTTAGAGGATTTGCAAAAACACCGTGTAATTCGTAATTATTAGACCTCTTGCAGAATTAACTTTATGTTATAATTAGGGATTGTTTTTGTCTTAGCCAAAAGTTAGAGTTACACAGTTATGTTTGAATTAGCGAGCGCAAATAACACCAAAAATACATAAAATCTAAACCTCTCTATACATACCATAGAAACAATTTTGCAAGAGGTCTATTGATTTTCTCCTCAACTCTCCAGTTTCCCTGGATAGAAACAGCAGCCCAATCATCAGGTGCTGAAAAATTCAGATATTGTCACATCTGCCTGTTCGCGAAAACTGAATAACTGACCCACACTCCCCAAATATGGCAAAATAAAGAATTGTAATAAGAAAAGTATTGTTAAGGTAATTTAGTGACTCCAACTGCTCAATCTATGGCAAGTGCGCGTCGCGTGATCTTTCCGTTTACTGCAATTGTCGGCCAGGAAGAAATGAAACTGGCGTTGCTGTTAAACGTGATTGACCCCAAAATTGGTGGTGTAATGATTATGGGCGATCGCGGCACCGGCAAATCCACAACTATCCGCGCTTTGGCAGACCTGCTGCCAGAAATCTCCGTGGTTGCCAATGACCCCTTCAGCAGTGACCCCAGCGACCCGGACTTGATGAGCGATGAAGTCCGTCAACTAGTATCGCAAGGGGTAGAAATTCCCATAGCTCACAAAAAAGTACAGATGGTAGATTTACCATTGGGAGCTACAGAAGATCGAGTTTGTGGCACCATCGACATCGAAAAAGCTTTGTCTGAAGGTGTAAAAGCTTTTGAACCAGGGCTACTAGCCAAAGCGAATCGGGGTATTCTCTACGTCGATGAAGTCAACTTGTTAGATGACCACTTGGTAGACGTACTTCTGGACTCTGCTGCTAGTGGTTGGAACACGGTAGAACGGGAAGGAATTTCTATCCGTCACCCAGCGCGGTTTGTTCTGGTTGGTTCAGGAAACCCAGAAGAAGGAGAACTCCGTCCCCAACTACTCGACCGCTTCGGAATGCACGCCGAAATTCACACAGTGAAAGAACCAGCATTGCGGGTGCACATTGTGGAAAAAAGGTCAGAATTTGACCAAAACCCCCCGGATTTTCTAGAAACTTACAAATCCGAACAAGAAGGATTACAGGAAAAAATCGTTAAGGCTCAAGAATTGTTACCCCAAGTTAACCTTGACTATGACCTGCGGGTGAAAATTTCGGAAGTTTGTTCAGAATTGGATGTTGATGGTTTGCGCGGTGACATTGTAACCAACCGCGCTGCTAAAGCCTTAACCGCCTTTGAAGGAAGGACAGAAGTTACCGTTGATGATATCCGACGGGTAATTACCTTATGTCTGCGTCACCGTTTACGGAAGGATCCTTTAGAATCAATTGATTCTGGGTACAAAGTGGAAAAAGCTTTTGCTCGCGTTTTTGGTGTAGAACTTTCAGAAGATGATGCTGCACAGAAAAACGGGACAGGAATCAAAGGTGGGGCGCGTTAGTTATAGCAGGTGACAGGTGACAGAGCTAAAAATCTGTTTGTGTCTCAGTTCTATCATCTAATGTAGAGACGTTCTATGGAACGTCTCTGCAAGGATTCTAGAAGATTCACATTTGACCACTGACCACTAACAAATTATGTAATTGTGGAACTTTTGTGTAAATACCCTGATTTTATCAAGTCAATATAATCCACCGCAATTTATTGAGTTATTCATGCTGACGTTAGCGAGCGCTATGCTAATAATTGCGACACTTGTACCAGAGGAACCTTATTTAGTGCTGGGCTTGAGCTTTGTAGTGGGTTCATCGATTTCGATTTTAGTTCAAGAAGCGATGTCTACAACAGATCACACTCACCCAGCATCACACCAAAGATGCATCACTCAATTTACAGCCTTACTTTTACTCGGTATCAGCATCTACGGTTTTGCTGATTTAATTCGTTCAAGGTAAAGATAAACATTCATCATCAAGGCTAAAGGCAAGTAGTAACGTTCAAAAATTAAATATTTTTGCCCATAGAGACAATTTTCAGCTTAAAAAAGGGATAAATAAAATAATTCCATCCTCGGTAATAATTCCATCCTCCGTGCATATTCCCTTTGTTTCTATATGACATATAGCCTCAGAATCGCCGACTTACCTGAAAATGAGTCTCCCCGTGAAGGATTGATGACTCATGGACCGAAAATACTAGCCACTGCGGAATTAATTGCCATTCTATTGGGAACTGGACAAGAATCGGGTAAACTCTCCGCAGTTGCTTTAGGCCAACATACTATTACAAGAATTGAGCCAGAATCAGCCTGACCCCTTAGCTGCTTTACGAGAAGTTACACCCGCTGATTTGATTGAAATTCCTGGTGCTGCCCCTGCAAAAGCCACAAGAATTCTCGCCGCTATTGAATTAGGTGAACGTGCTTCTTTATGCTGTCCTGCTGATGGAACAGTAATTGACAGTCCTGTAGCTGCGGCCGCAACCCTCAGTCAAGACTTAATGTGGCAAAATCGAGAAGGTTTCGCCGTCTTACTTTTAGATGTGAAAAATAAATTTCTGGGGACAAAAGTAATCACTATTGGTACTGGGACGGAAACTTTAGCTTCTCCCCGTGATATTTTCGAGAAGTCATTCGTCACGGTGCAACACGGGCGATAGTTGCCCATAATCATCCTTCTGGTAATCTAGAACCTAGTGAAGCAGATATAGAAATAACACGGCAGTTATTAGTAGGGGTGCAACTTCTGAGTATTCCGTTGTTAAATCATTTAATTTTAGTTAATAGCACTCATCAGAGTGTGTGAGAAATTACAACCTTGTGGAGTGATTGCCCCCAAGGGGATTGATAAAGAGGAAAAAGTCCCATGACTTATGCACCATCAAAACTTCTTAGCTTAGATGATTTTATTACCCAGTACCGCGATAATCCCCGCTATGAATTGGGTGACGGAGAATTAATTGACAGGTCACTCACAAGATGCCACGAAACCGTCGGTGGGAAACTGGCGACTAAAATTGGTGTTGCTATTACTAACGCCCAACTACCTTGGTTGATTCCCCCCACTTACCTGATTCAGCCCTTTGCTGATGGGATCACCGCCCACAGACCTGATATTATATTGTTGTCCTGGATGAAACTGTTCTTCTCAGTGAACCCTTATGGGAACAAGAACCAGTAATCACTCATGGTCATTCAGTTCAACTCGTTGTTGAAGTTGTTAGTAGTAACTGGGAAAGAAACTATGCCCGCAAGGTTGAAGAATACGCTTTTTTAGGAACCCCTGAATACTGGATAGCAGATTACCGAGGACTGAGAGGTGTCGCTTTTATCGGTAGGCCAAAACAACCTACTTCACAGTTTGCCAGTTGAGTGGTGATGACTATAGGCAAAAACAGTTTCGTCTTGGTGAATCCATCATTTCTGGTATTTTGCCGAATTTACAACTTCAACTTGATGACATCCTACCTCGATGAATGATGGTTGCAGAAAAATCAATGTCTAGTTCAGTATCTTCGGGTCCAAAATTTTCAGCATCTGGTACAAATGGTAGAGCAGAAAACACCTCTAAATAACCCGGTGTAGCCAAAAAACTAGCGAAAAACGGACTAGAATAACTCCCACTAGTAGTAGAATATCCAAAACCGTCACGGGTTAACTGTGGACTATTCAGACTAATTAAATTGTCAATATGATTATGATAAGGTTAGTTTCCTGGTATTGCAGTCCCGGCAGATAGCAGACCAGTAATCGTTTCACGATTTCGTGTACCAGTAATTCCAGTAATTAGGTAAAAACCCAAATGGTCAGGTTTATCATTAGTTGTGAAAGTACCGCTTGCCGTTACGCCAGTAGCAGAATAATTCCAGTTCCAACTTAAAGCAGAGGCGGTTTGCATTGTCCCAAGAACCAATCGAAATGTGGCAGTGAGAACTGTCATACATAGTAGAGCTGAATTTTTCACAGAGATACTTAGGTTTGTAAAACTTCCCCCAATCGATAGACAAATATTACCATTAATTGTCATTGTCATCCGATTTTGGATCTTGGATTGATTCCACGGATAAATGCGGGGGCTGGTATCAAAACAGCATAGCCATACTAGAAATGGTGGCAAGTTGAAATTACACCAATGAATGAACAATCCAACACAGACTCATTAAAGACACCAACTGATGAAACAAAACCCAAGTCAGACAATGATTCTTGGAAAAATAGCATCACTGCTGTTGTTAACAACACTACAGCTAAATTAACCCAACTCCTACTTGTAGACCAAGTAACACAGACCATAGGACAATAGTTTAGTGGCAATGATGCCCAAGTCGCAGAGATTTTAGCAACTGTCCGTACTCAGTTACCTACCACAGAAGCCTTACTGTTAGGGAAAGCCCAAGCGGGTAAAAGTTCTATTGTTCGGGGTTTAACAGGCGTTTCTGCGGAAATTATCGGACAGGGTTTTCGTCCTCATACTCAAAATACCCAACGTTACGCTTATCCTTCTAATGATTTGCCGTTGTTAGTTTTTACGGATACGGTAGGATTAGGAGATCTTAATCAAGATACAGAAACAATTATTCAAGAATTAGTTAGTGATTTACAAACAGAAGCTACAGGGGCTAGAGTTTCAATTATCACTGTTGAAATTAATGATTTTGCTACTAATACTCTGCGGAAAATTGCTCAAAAATTGCATCAGCAATATCCCAATATTCCTTGTTTGTGAGCCGTGACTTGTTTACATGAAATTTATCCACTGGAAACAGATGATCATCCTAATGATCGGCCGGATTTCGAGGAAATAAATAGAGCAGTTACAGAAATAAAAGAGAGTTTCGCTGGTTTATATAATCGTGCAATTTTGATTGATTCTACTTTAGAAGCAGATGGTTATGATCCGGTCTTTTATGCTTTAGAAGCACTGCGAGATAATTTAGCTGAACTGTTACCCGAAGCAGAATCAAAAGCAATTTATCAATTATTAGATAAACAAGCTGGTAAGAAATTAGGTAATATTTATCGAGATGCTGCAATACGTTATATTTGACCTTTTTCGATTATGGCAGGTACTTTAGCCGCAGTACCTTTACCTTTTGCAACCATGCCTGTTTTAACGGCTTTGCAAGTCTCAATGGTGGGACTGTTGGGTAAATTATATCGTCATATGTTGACACCATCTCAAGCTGGGGGTATTGTGAGTACCATAGTAGGTGGTTTTATTGCTCAAGCCGTAGCAGCGGAGTTAATTAAATTTATCCCTGGTTTTGGTAGTATCATTGCAGCATCTTGGGCAGGTGCTTATACCTGGTCTTTGGGTGAAGCTGCTTCTGTATATTTTGCTGATTTAATGGGTGGGAAAAAACCCGATACTCAAAAAAATTCAAAATGTGATGCAAGAGGCTTTTGAAGGGGCAAAAGAACGGTTTAAGGGAATGAGAAGTTAGAGATTCAAGAATTCAGGAGTCAGGATATTTTAATACCCAGATACCAGACGTATTTGAGAAGTTGGGAATCTATTTCCAAAGAAAACGAAACTGAGAATTTTAGGAAAGTGGGTTACTCTAATTTAGAGTAATCATGTTAGCTTGTTAACTGCATAGTAACGACACTTCCAGGTGGCAACAGGAAAAAATGCTAGTATTTTTATATGGCAATGATAGCCGTTGACTTAACAAAACTATAAAAATTATTTTTCTAAAAGGTGAACGCTAGGAATCCAGAATAAAATCTGATTCCAGATGAACTCACACAATTCATAGCTGATGGTGAAACTTTGACTATAGAGTTTAAGAGTGATTCTGCTTGTCTGAGTGATCAAGATTTATTAGAACCAGTAGTGTGTTTTGCCAATACCAGTGGTGGTACATTATTAATTGGTGTAGAAGATGATGGTAAGCTCACAGGTTTACATAAAAAAGATTTAAAATTTCCTCCTAGTTATTTATCTGCAATGGTAGCTAATAGAACCGTACCGCCATTAAGTGTAGATACACAAATAATTAATTTATCAGAAATACCATAGCTATAGTAAGAGTAGCTCCTCCTACACAATTAGTGTAAACCAGTGATGGAAGAACCTTAAAACGAATTTTAAATACTCAATGACAACCTGAATGTAGACCCCTATATCCAAGTGAAATAAATAGTTAGTATGCAGATAGAGGTCAACGTGATGTATCAGCAAGAGTAATGTCTGGTACTACTTGGAATGATTTAGATCTATTAGAATTTGTGCGATTAAGAAGATTATTAACTGAATATAGCGGTGATATCTCCCTTCACGATTTATCTGATTTAGAGTTAGCAAAAGCATTAAATTTAGTACGTGGAGATGATACAATTCCTAGCCTTGCAGGTTTATTAATTATTGGCAAAGGAACGGTTATTAATGAATATCTTCCCACCCATGAAGTGGCATTTCAAGTTTTACGAAGTCAAGATGTTGCTGTTAATGAATTTTCTCGTTGGCCATGATTGCCTATTTTCTAAAGGCTAATGGAGGCATTTAGTCTAAGAAATGAAGAATATGAATTAACTGTTGATTTATTTCGGGTTGGAGTTCCAGCTTATGACCCCCTTGTATTTCGTGAAGCTTTTAATAATCCACTTACCTATCGGGATTATAATCTCATGGGAGCAGTTCACATTCAAATACATGATAATTTTTTAAGGATTATCAATCCAGGGGGCTTTGTAGAAGGAATTAGATTAGATTCTTTGTTGGTTAGTAGACCCTTGCCAAGAAATCTATTACCTACCGATATTTTTAAGAAAATTGGTTTAGTAGAAGGTACTGGAAGGAGAATAAGACTGATATATTCTGGTCAATTAAGAACTTGACATCAACTACCAGATTATTCAACTATTAGCAATATAAAAGTTACTGTAGGTTTAGCAGGTGGAGATGCTGATTTAGAGTTTGTAAAAATCATGTTATCTGAAGGGGAACTTCGAAATCAACAGTTTAATTTAGATGAATTAATACTACTCAGTTATTTATTGCAAGAGAGAGAACTTAATTCCAATTAAGCAGCACAGCTAATCCAGAAAAGAGAAGATCAGGCTCGACATTTACTTGAACAATTAATAGAAAATTGTTTAGTAGAACGTATCAAAACTGCACGACAGGGAGAGTATCATTTGAGTGCTTCTGAGTGCTTCTGTTTATCGTCAAATGGGTCGTTCATCTGCATATATTCGTCCTCGTGGTTTTGATGAACTACAAAAGGAATAAATGATTGTGAAGTATATTAAGACTAATGGAACTATTACAAGAACCCAAACTGCTGAATTATGCCGCATGAATGGTAAGTAAGCAAGTTACTTACTGAGTAAACTTGTTCGTAGAGGACTGTTAGTTAAAATGGGAATCGGAGGCAGAGGTGCTTTCTATACTTTAAATGAATATTCAAATATACCTGCCAACTTACTAGACAATAGTCCAGACATGGGAAAATATAATCCGAAAAATAAGAAAATTATACCTTCTAATATACAAGAGAAATCTCAACAGATAAAGGAGACAAAATCTGAACAGTCAATACAACTTCAACTAGATCTAGTTAAGAATACTAACAATCAGCTACCTAATACAACTGACCAATAAATATTAGACATCTCTCATCACTGGCTTTAAACCCTCTCCCTTGCAGGTGGCACAATACCAAATCTATTCAACTCCTGATCAATATCTCGCAAGACCTGAAAATCATCCTCCAGTAAAGGATAACTATTACTATTAAATAAACCCCCACTGGGATTTTTTTCCAAAAAAGAAAATGCTTGCCGGAATTGTTGCGGTTCAGCTTTAATAGGTGCGTCAAAATGACAGGGAATTATCCATTGAAAATCCCATTTTGCTACTTCATCAGCCCAATTTATTGTTTCCTGCGGTGCGCGGTTAAGAATTAAACTCTGTAAAACCGGTGCAACAAATATCCGTCCATTTCCTCTTAACGCTTCATAAGACCTTTCCCAGTCTTGTCGCCATTGGAAGGGGAAAAAGCCAAAATATGTTTTTCTGTTGCGTTGTGGGGCTCTCCAGGCATCTGTAAATACATCTTTCCATTTGGGTAAGTCTACCACACTGGGCTGAAAGTAAAAGGCAAATAAGGTGATGCGTTGCCATCCTTTACGGCGGTTTTCTTGGGTATCAGCTACGATATCATAAGCTTTATCTTTGGCGTGGTACAGCAAGGGGTAGGGATCGAGTTGGACGATCGCAGGTGGATCTGCTGGTACTGAAACTATGGTATCTGTAAGTAGGAGTATGTGCGATCGCTTGTGGAAAAAAGCCACCTCTGCAAACTTACCTGGGCCTAGAGCAATCGCTCCCAGTATTGCATAATCAAACTCATCTGCAAAAGGGGTTTTTTGACTATCTTCCGGTAAAATCTGAGTTCTTTTCTCTGGTAAACCCAACCAACTCAAAGGTAAATTTACCGGAAAACTCCACTGTTCGGGTGCAACAAATACCTGTGCAGTGGGAAAGCATCGCGCAAAGGGTCCAACAAAAACCTTATGTTCTATTCCCGATATCGTTGGCAAAATAATATACTTAACATCACCATGTTCTGCCACCAACTCATTTACTAAACAGATACATTCTCCTGTTGGTGCGACAGGTGCATAAACCAGCAAACCGCCATTTTCTAACTTTACCACTGTCATGCGGATCGGCACAACTACATAGAAAACCCCCTGCATTTGATCAAAAATCCAGATAGTATACTTCACTACCTCTTTGCGGATAGTGCGACGTTTACCGTAAGGATAAAGGGGGACAACAGGCCAGAACCTCCATTCATAGTCCTGGGGGTTGATGTTTTCTATATTGATAGAACTTTCACCTTGAGTCACAGTGCGATCACTCCCAATAACCAATATTTTATTAATCTTTCCCGAATCTGGAGTTTAGCAAATATTAGCAAATAATTGATCTAAATTATCTGTGTGATACATCTCAACTTAGTCAAGGAAGACGACCCACACGAATTACGATGAGTTTTAACTGTTACAACTGCTCCTTGTTCTAAATCTTCCTTACATTGACCAATAACTTTTGTTAACAATTCAGTCAAGGATTGAGCGCGTAATCTTTCAATCCGAATACGAATTACCGAGGGAGAAGTTGCTTCAGAAAGAGCTAATGATGCATGAAAATCTGCATACAGAGTATGAACGACACGCTTATGCTCTTCGGCCTTTTGGAGTATTTGTGTATATTCAGCTGCTGACAAACCAATATCAGCAACATGAATAATATCACAGCTTCGCATAACAAAGCTGCCGCAGAACGTGGTAATCCTTTATTAACCAACAGTTTCATAGTTTAACGGCAGTTCTATAATGCGAGCTTCTAATTATGTAGAAGCATAAATTATGGCCTGTTGAATATCTTCATCTTCTAGTTCTGGAAATTCTTGCAGTAACTTTTCCCAATTTGGATAAGTTGCTAATAAATCTATGAATCTCTTTACTGTCAATCGTAAATTGCGAATACATGGTTGTCCATTCATACGATTAGGGTTTGTGGTTATAAGGTCTAGCTTCATAGTCATTAAGCCCATACTTATTAATAGTAATATAAAACCCTTCTTTCATGTGCTAAAATATCCCCACCTTTAGAATGCAAAAGGTGAATTATCAGTAATATATATATTAGCATTAGTAATAGTTACTGTCTGGGTAATATTCAACATATTCCCATGTCCATATATTCCCATGTCCATGTTGCAAATCTTCTACCGCACCTCCTGGACAATAATATCCAGATGCTTCTAAGACTTTTACCAATAAGTCTATTTGATTTGGTGTGATCTCTATAACTAAATCTAAATCACGATTAGAACGAGGTTCTCCATTAATAGAACTCGCAACACCATCACTTACATAGTAACAAATATTGATTGATTCAAAAATTTGGTGCAGTTCACCTACTAAAGAGACCTACTAAAGAGATTGAATCTTGAATCCATATATTTTCATCAATACATTTTGGTTGAAATCAGGAATAAATTTGTCTCCTAATACAGCACGAGTAAATATATCACGAATTTCTTCTATAGGAAGATTCCGATGTCGAGATTTAATTCTTACAAGACATAGTTTTTTACTCCCGGTTCATGGGAAACAAACATTTCCATGCGTTGTTTCAATGTGAGTTGTCGTAATCTATTAAATAAGTAAACATCAGCTAAATAAGTAAACATCAGCTTCTATTGTTGTATCTTGACTTTGAGGTTGATAATTAGACTTGGGGATTTTGGGAATTGTTGGAAAAAATGAAGATCATTTTTTCCAACATAGTTTAGATATTGGTGATATAATAGAATTCATTGACAACAATATATAATCATAAATTACTCTCTTCTCTTCACACAATAATATCTAGTTATAAGTAGCATGGCGAGGTACAAAATATACAAATAAATTGATGAAAAACACTCATTTCTTCGTAAGGATGCAAGTCTAAGCTAGAGGGATTAAAGAAGGTATCTGCAAAGCAGAGTTAACCATTGCTTTGATAGGTTGGTCAAAAAACTCAATTAG
>ERZ1034419.148-NODE-148-length-13018-cov-38.906040_pt1 | contig 13018 bp, 10 predicted proteins | sample MGYA00520531_ERZ1034419 | MGnify/ENA primary metagenome ERZ1034419 (study PRJEB33736, sample SAMEA104288485) | Azolla nilotica | place: Sudan | collected 1982 | study: EMG produced TPA metagenomics assembly of the PRJEB19522 data set (Is there foul play in the... | reverse complement strand
CCAACCCTGATTCTTTCCTTGGCTCTCTCCTAATCTTAACACTATGGAAAGCCAGGCACAGACTCCTTTGTAAATTTTCAGCCGTCTCTATTGGTAATTAAGACACACTGCTAGTAGAGTATTATTGTTGTTCCATTACACCCACTAAGGATTGCAAGTCAAAATCGCGATCGCGTCCACTTAGACAAATACCAGAACTGACAACAGTCAAGTCAATTTTAGTGATCGCACTACTGTGACGAACACCATCTGCAGTTGTCCAATCAACTGTCTAATAATCACCGCAATCATGGAATTGGCGTAATTCACCACCCCCCATCTGCAACGCCTTTCTCAGTCGCCTTTCATCCTGTTGGGGTTGAGGAAAGCCCTCAATCTGCTGACTTGCTAATTCATACACCGTGCGGATTTCTGGAGTAATGCCTTTGAACTGCAATTCCTTTGTAGGAATGAGTTGTTTAATTGCAGATTGCAGAGTTTCCACCATTGTCGGATCGGTACGGCGATCAACTTTCTCGAACCAGGAAGATTGCCCATGCCAACAAGCAGTGATTTGCTCAAAGGCAACACCTTCAACGGTTGACGCATATCTGCTTCATTCACAGGGTATGCTAACCAAGTTTGTGGTTGCAGTTTATGTGCTAACCGCAGTCTGATTTGGGGAAAGTTTTGCAGCTATTCGGCAACTTGGGGTACATCTGCTTCTTCTACCAGCTTTGCTGTCTTTTCATCCACAGCCTCAAAGATGCCCCAACCTTCAAATTTACTAGGCTTTGGCGTGAAGGTGTAAACCATCCCGGCTACCCGTGTGCGGACTCGTCCACCCTTGACACAAGGCGCAAGGAATTGGGTTGCAGATAACTGTGCTTCTGCGATCGCAATTTGGTTGATTAGCTTAAATATATTAGTCATAAATAATACCAATTATTCAAAATAAGCTACAGATGCAACCTAGAAACTGGAATGAAATCTAACTGTCTGAATCACGAACTAATATAGTTTCCTGCGTGTAAGTTGGTGAAGCATTGCGTTTTCTCAGTTACTAGAGGGACTCCCCTAATGAGTTGTTACACACTCTTTAAAAGATGGCTACTTTTGTTACCGAATCAATTTCAATGACAATATTGCCATCTTTATAACAAAATAACAATAAATATTAGTACTAAAATTCTCAATTTGCTGTTCGTCATTCTCATGCAGTGTCTTTAAAGTTCCAACAAAACTAAACTGTCTATGAATCTCCATAAATCTCTCTTTTCTAATATCAAGAGTTACCTACTGAATAAACATTGCTCAAGATTTTTACTGGCAAGCAATACTACATTATAACCTTATTTATCTGCCCTTACAGGCAAAGGCATATCCAGAATCTCCATCAGCAAATCCAGACGAGAGGGGGGCGTCAAGAGTGGGACAACTTTCGGCAAACTGTAGTAGTCCTCCGCAAAGGTAAACGTATCTACAGGTGCTTGTTGCTGCTTCAGTTGAGTTTCCACTCAGTTGTAATGAGAACCAATACGGACAGTCACTACATTACCGAAGTAAGGATCAGCATTTTCACCTTCACCCGTCACCAAAATAATCTGGTCAACAACCTGCTTCTTGTTCCGCATGGCTTGCAATGCACAACCGATACTAGTGCCACCACCTGCATTGATGTACTGAAAAGTACGCTCCCAGTCAGTCAACTCCTTACCCTTTGCCGTAATATAATACGGAATAGTATCGAACGCATAGACAAACAGTTCTGCCTTAGTGATACCAGAGATTAAAACAGTGAGTTGCGTACCAACTGCGATCACATCCTCGATTGAGCCAGATTTATCAACAAGTATGTTATTAATGAATCTGATCGGGATTGAACCGATACCCTGCCTGTGTGAATGCAACTCACACCTTGTGTAAGTTGAAAAAGCTGTGGTAACACCGCAGGAATTGAACCTGCATTTATCATTTCAGATGATCGCTCTACCATTGAGCAAGTATGTAAGCTTTTTCGTTAGAGAACTGCACCGTGAATCACGGGCTCAAAACGAGACATCCCCCGACCAGAGATGACCAAAGTTGATGACCAAAGTTAAGGTGAACGACCCACAGTGACCTAACAGCTTCCTGTCCAACAGAAAGCACAGTAGTAGATTTCTTACTGTGTGTACACGGTAGCTAGTTGAACGGGGCGATCGCTTCCACAACTTCCCAACACAAAATCCCGCTTCTGTATTAGCCAGCTTTCGTAAAAAATGGGTCGCCCGGGATTCGAACCCGGAACTAATCGGTTAAAAGCCGAGTACTCTACCGTTGAGTTAGCGACCCTTTTGCATTTCGCAACTTTCTAAGAGTAGCAAACTATCTCTAGAATTGTCAAGGGTTTTTTAGAAAAAATTCACCGTTAATCTCACAGAGGTAGTTTTGCTTGCTCCTGGCTCCAACACAGTCAGGTTTTCACCAGTATTTAGCGAATTACGCCCAGCCGTCCAGGGTTCAAGACAATAGAAATCTTTGCCCTTGAGAGTCCAGAAAACGAGCATAGCATAGATATCATCATAATTAAGAGTCAATTTCAATTGACGGCTATTATCTGTCACCGTAGCCGACAGACTCTGCAAATATCCAAAAGCAAAATCTATTTCATCGCGGTTAAAGTCGAAATTGCCGCTAAATGGCTGCATTTCCTTGGTTTTCTGGTCTAGATACTGTCCAGAGGGAATTTCAAAGTCTAATTGTGACTTATCACCACACTGGAAATAGGGATGGAACCCAGCCGAAAAGGGCATTGGTGTGGATGACAGGTTTTGATAAACTTGGTCAATCACTAAAGTATTACCTTGGAGGGTGTAGGTAAAAGTTACTTGAAAATCAAAAGGATAAACACCGCGTGTTGATTCATTGCTCTTGAGAACTACGCTTAAACTTACCTTGCCTTCTGTGTTTTGTTCAGTCACTTCCCAGGGTAAATCTCGCCCAAAACCATGTTGTTTGAGAGTATATTGTTGTCCGTTGTAGGTGTAAGAATTATCTGGCAAGTTACCACAGATAGGAAACAAAATTGGTACACCACCACGAATGCTTAATTCCGGGTTAGCAAACCTTTCCACATCTAAATAGAGCATTTCCTCTCCCTGAATCCGCCAACGGCTAATAATGGCACCTCTTTCTGGTACTACTTCCAGTTGGGAGTTAGCTGTATTATCTGTGAGGATATAGGTTTTGTATTGTTGCTGTTGTTGAGTAATAGTAAACACAATATTTAGTGATTGGTGATTGGGCATTGGGCATTAGGAAAATTACTTCCCCATCTCCCCTATTTCCCTCATCACCCCCAGTCCCCAGTCCTCAACTTACTCGTCTTCTGCAAAGATGAAGCGATATAATTCGCTGGCATCTGGTTCAGGACTGCTTTCGGCGAATTTGACGGCTTCGTCGATGACTTCCTGAATTTTCTTCTCAATAGCTTTGAGTTCTTCTGCTGTGGCGAGCTTTTGTCCTACTAAATAAGTGCCTAATTTTTTAATTGGGTCACGAGAAAACCAATATTCTTTTTCTTCTTTGCTGCGGAGTTCATCTGGGTCAGCTAGGGAGTGACCACGGAAGCGATAGGTCATGGCTTCGATGAGGGTCGGTCCTTCTCCTGCACGGGCGCGGGCTACGGCTTCTTGGGCGACTTGGCGAACTGCTAAAACGTCCATTCCATCTACTTCTACGCCTACCATGTTAAACACGCTGGCTTTTTTGTGAATTTCCGGATCTGATGTGGCGCGATCGTGTGCCATGCCGATCGCCCATTTATTATTTTCTACCACAAATAAAATTGGCAGTTTCCATAACGCTGCCATATTTAATGTCTCGAAAAATTGACCGTTGTTGGCAGCACCGTCACCAAAGAAACAAGCGGTTACTTGGTCGGCGTGTGTGTCTCCTAATACTTCCCGCCGATATTTGCTTTGAAATGCTGCACCAGCCGCAACAGGAATACCTTCAGCTACGAAAGCATAACCACCTAATAAACGGTGTTCGGCTGAAAACATATGCATGGAACCACCGCGCCCTTTGCTGCAACCTGTGGCTTTACCAAATAGTTCTGCCATGACTTCTCTGGCTGGTACACCTGAACTCAAAGCATGAACATGGTCACGGTAGGTGCTGGAAACGAAGTCTTCCCCTGGGCGCATTCCTCCTTGAATAATACCTGTGGAAACGGCTTCTTGACCGTTGTACAGGTGGACAAAACCAAACATTTTGCCTCTGTAGTACATTTCGGCGCATTTATCTTCAAAAAACCGCCCTAATGTCATATCTTCGTATAACCGCAACCCTTCTGCTTTAGTAATTTGGACGGTGGCAGAGTTGAATGTCGGTAATGTGCGTTCTTGAACCATGCTTGTGAAATATCCCTGTCGTACAAGTTAAAGTTACGGTCTTAAAATTAAGTTGCTCTTATATAACGTTAGCTACAAATAGGCCAGTGTTGACAAGATTCCCCAGTCAAATCTTATTTATGCACTAAAAAGCTCTGTAGGGAATCGGTAAATTGTAATTTTTCCATGTTTTATGTTTATGGATTGTTGGTGCTTGATCAGCTTAAAAATCGCTGCTTTTGGTGTTCGTCTCTTAATTTAGCAATCAGGATGGCTGCATTTCTGCATAGCCATTAACAATTTAGGTAAACTGGGGTGATGAGGGGGATCGAGAAGATGGGGAGGATGAGGGAGAGAATTAAAATATTGTTCGTGCCTCCTGATAACTGATAACTGATTGCTTAAGTGCTGGAAAGAAATAAAAAGAACTGTTAAAATATACACTTGAATTATATAACGGACACGGTATTATTAAAGCTATGATTATGGCACGGTTTTACATACCTGGAATAGTCTAGGTCAATTATGCCGATCTCTATGAGACGCTACGTAAACACGGTGCAGGGGAAGTAGGCTGTGCGAATTCCGCTAGATTACTACCGAATTTTAGGACTACCGTTGGCGGCAAGCGAGGAACAATTGCGGCAGGCTTATAGCGATCGCATTGTTCAGTTGCCCAGACGGGAGTATTCGATTGCAGCTATCTCTTCTCGTAAACAACTCATAGAAGAAGCTTACGTGGTTTTATCAGATTGCAAAGAACGCGCTATATATGATCAGCTTTATCTGTCCCACGCCTATGATCCTGACCGGGCAGGGACGAAATCGCTGTTGGAAAACCGTGCCGAAAAGAACAATCGGAATCACGATGTCCAAAGTCTCAGCATCGAAATTGCCCAAGAGGAGTTAGTAGGTGCTTTATTACTCCTACAAGAGTTGGGAGAATACGAACTGGTACTGAAATTAGGCCGTCCATACTTGGTAAATAGAAATAGGAAAGTTGGGGTGAGAGTAGGTAGTTATCTGGCAAGTGAGGAATTCTCCTCCAGTCCTGAATTACCTGATATTATTCTTACGGTGGCTTTAGCCTGTTTAGAATTGGGGCGGGAACAATGGCAGCAAGCTCACTATGAAAATGCAGCTATATCTCTAGCAACTGGGGAGGAATTACTCATGCGTGAAGGTTTATTTCCCAGTGTGCAAGCGGAAATTGCTGCGGATCTTTGTAAGCTGCGACCATATAGAATCCTAGAATTATTGGCGCTTCCTCAAGAGAAGACTAATGAACGCCGTCAAGGGTTGGAATTATTACAGAATATTTTAGAAGAGCGTGGAGGTATTGATGGTGCTGGTAATGATAAATCAGGTTTAAATATAGACGATTTTCTACGATTTATTCAACAGTTACGCAACCACTTAACTGTTGCAGAACAGCACAAATTATTTGAAGCTGAAAGCAAGCGTCCTTCTGCTGTGGCTACATATCTAGCAGTTTATGCCTTAATAGCCAGGGGTTTTTCCCAACGTCAATCGGCTTTAATTCGTCAAGCTAAGCACATGTTAATGCATCTAGGTAAACGCCAAGATGTACATTTAGAACAATCTTTATGTGCTTTGTTACTGGGACAAACGGAAGAAGCAACCCGTGTTTTGGAATTAAGTCAGGAATATGAAGCTTTAGCTATTATTCGGGAAAAATCTCAAGATTCTCCAGATTTGTTACCAGGACTTTGTTTGTACTGTGAACAGTGGTTACAACAAGAGGTTTTTCCTCATTTTCGAGATTTAGGCAGAAAACAAGCTTATTTAAAAGAATATTTTGCTGATAGACAGGTACAAGCTTATTTAGAAGCTATACCTACGGATACTCAAACCTCTAATGAATGGAATGCAGTTAATCATCAAGCTTTTCCTGGTTCACAAGTAAATAGTCCCCGCTATCGTACTCCTGATCATGGAACTAGTAGGCAAGTTAATCATCACCAGAATTTTGAACCTGAGTTACGGTCAGCAGTAATTGGTGAAATACCTGATTATAGCTATGTTTCTCCACCTCGATGGAATGCTTCACTGGGATACAGTGGAGGTCAAATACCAGAAATGGCTGGAGAACAGTCTGCTGCGGGAAATGTGGCAGCGTCGGGACATAACCAGCAGATACCTGTCATAACTCAGATAGACGCGCCAAAGCAAACCCAAAGACGTAGGAAACGCAATCCTACTCCTGCTAACAGTCGAGATAGTGGTTCAAAACATCATCCTTCTTCACCTCGACGACGACGCGGTTTTGCTGGCAACTTAGATGCAAAAACCCGGTTAGTTTGGCAGGTGTTTTTATCTATGGGAGGTTTATTGTTTGTTTGGTTGTTGCTTTCTACAGCTTGGGGATGGGTAAGCAATGCGTTTTTCCCTAGGCCATCTTTACTGGGAACACCGTTGGCTATAGAACTGAATCAACCAGTAGTCAGCATTCCTGACCCGAACAGCAAACTAGAAGTGGATGACGGGATGATGACAACTGCAATCGCAAAACAAGTGATTGAAAATTGGTTATCTACCAAAGCGGCAGCTTTCGGACCTGATCATGAAATGAATCGTTTAGATGAAATTTTAACTGGTTCTGCATTATCACAATGGCGAGCAATTATCAAGCAACAGGTAACAGAAAGCAGTTATCGCAAATACGAACATGATGTGAAGGTGGAATTTATCAATCAAAAAGAGACGGTTGCAGATAACGCCGTGGTCGAAGCTACAGTTAAGGAAATTACCCAGTTTTATGAAAATGGTGTGAATAAAAGGTCTAATGAGGATCGGTTACGGGTTCGTTATGATTTAATTCGTAAAGAAAATTCTTGGCGAATTCAGAATATGACAGTTGTGAAATCAGTTATCAGTTATCAGTTATCAGTTATGAAGGTAGAATAATCAAGCGTTTGGGAATATGCCAACTTTAAGCAGCCCATAGCATTTTTGACACAGATAATATTTCAATATGAACGCTACAAAAGAAAAATTGAAACTGAAATTAGCACAGGCTTTGGTGGCTGCATTTGGTGCTGAATACACCGGAGTAGACCCGATTTTGGTAACTGCGAGTAATCCTAAATTTGGTGATTTTCAAGCCAATGTGGCTTTATCACTGAGTAAAAAATTGGGAATGCAAGCGAGGGCGATCGCATCTGCTATTCTAGGAAAATTAGATGTATCTGATATTTGCGAACCACCAGAAATCGCTGGTCCTGGTTTTATTAATTTAAAATTGCAAACATCTTACCTAGAAGCACAAGTCAACGCCATTAAAACAGATTCTCGGTTAGGTGTGCCAAAAACGAAAAATTCACAAAAAGAAATTGTGGATTTTTCCAGTCCAAATATCGCCAAAGAAATGCACGTTGGACACTTACGTTCGACAATTATTGGTGATTGTATTGCAAGGATTTTAGAATTTCGTGGACATGACGTATTGCGTTTAAATCATGTTGGTGATTGGGGTACGCAATTTGGGATGTTAATTACCTATTTGCGGGAAGTTTATCCAGAAGCACTGACAACCGCTAACGCTTTAGATATTGGAGATTTAGTTACTTTTTATCGTCAAGCTAAACAACGGTTTGATGCAGATGAAAAATTTAAAGAAACTGCACGTCAAGAAGTTGTCAGATTACAAGCAGGTGCAGAAGATACACTTCATGCTTGGAAGTTACTTTGTGAACAATCACGGCGTGAATTTCAGGTAATTTATGATTTACTGAATGTCGACTTAATTGAACGGGGAGAATCTTTCTATAACCCATTTCTGCCAGCAGTGGTAGAAGATTTAGAAAAAACTGGATTACTAGAAGAAAATCAAGGTGCAAAATGTGTATTTTTGGATGGTTTTACAAATAGAGAAGGTGAACCTTTACCCTTAATTGTCCAAAAATCCGATGGTGGATATAACTACGCCACTACAGATTTAGCCTCCCTTCGTTATCGCATTGAAAAAGATCAAGCCAAGCGGATAATTTATGTAACTGACGCAGGACAAACAAACCATTTTGCTCAATTTATACAATTAGCAAAGAAAGCGAGTTGGATACCTGATGATGTGGAATTAGTTCACGTTCCCTTTGGTTTAGTTTTAGGAGATAACAGGAAGAAATTCAAAACTCGTTCCGGGGATACAGTCCGGTTAAAAGATTTATTAGACGAAGCAGTTTCTCGAAGTCGTGCAGACTTAGAAGCGAGATTAACAGAAGAAGGTAGAGAAGAGACTGAAGAATTTATTAATAATGTTGCTGAAGTGGTTGGTATTAGTGCAGTAAAATATGCCGACTTAAGCCAAAATCGCACTAGTAATTATGTTTTTAGTTATGATAAGATGCTTGCCTTAAAGGGAAATACAGCACCTTATATGCTATATGCTTATGTGAGGACTCAAGGCATTAGTCGAGAAGGAAATATTGATTTTGAAAGTTTGGGAATAGATACCAAAATTCTTCTGAAAGAAGATGCAGAATTAACTTTAGCCAAGGATTTGTTACAACTGGATGACGTGATTAGCGAAGTTGAACAGGATTTATTACCAAATCGTTTATGTGATTACTTATATAATCTCAGCGAGAAGTTTAACAAATTCTATGAAAATTGTCCGGTGCTGAAATCTGAAGAACCGACCAGAACATCGCGGTTGATGTTATGTGATTTGACAGCTAAAACGCTGAAGTTGGGATTAAATTTGTTGGGGATTAAGGTATTGGAGAGGATGTAGAGGGAAGAGTTCTTAACGCAGATTTACGCGGAGAGACGCAGAGTTTTTTGTGGCTTTGCGTCTTTTTTGGTGTGAGGCACTTAATTTTAGGTGGAATAGGTATTAATTATTAATTATGGCAAATAGTGGGGAGGAAGAAATGAAATCAGCTGTTATTATTAAAACTCTTATCACTTCTCTGGGTTTATTTGTGTTTTTGAATCCTGGTCAAGTATCCGCACAAATTGTCCCCCAACCTTGGGTTTCCCTGGGTGCTAAAGATGGTGATGTTGTGATGTTACTTATGCTGTGGGTGCTAAAGCTTTAAGTTTAGGTGTGGGGGAACTGGTGCTGATGGTGCGACAGGTGTAGATGTCTTAAAATTTATCAAATTAGCTGTAATTTCTCCTTATCTTGGAGTTGGCTTCTATTCAGAAGATAAGGGTATTGCTTTTTCTGGTGGTGTCCAAGCAAATGCGACTGAACACATTTTTCTTGGTGCTGGTTATAATTCTGTGCCTGGTTTTAATGGATAGCTAGGAATCAAATTCTAATTTTCAGCTATACTAAAAACGTTTTAAAAGTGTCATTCTGAACGTTCGCGGAGCTTCTCTGAAAGAGATGGTGAAGAATCAGGGATTTGTTAAGTTTTTCGAGATTTTACTCAACCTACCTATGTGTCCCATTCTTTGTTAGAGGTTTGTTGGGTTTCTCTGCATTCTACCCAACCTACTTTTCTGGTATTATTTATATTTCTATAAACAAAAACTATGCCTTAAGATAGTAGTATAGTTATTATCTATTTAATTTATCTATTAATAATAGAGGTTGGTAAAGAATATTACTCAACTTTTTATTAGGCTGTTAATGTAATTTATTTGACGGAAAAATACTTATGCAACCGGGTTTAAATTTACTAATTCAACTAGTATTAGAGTTTGCACCTGTGATGGTAAACATCATCCAAAACCAAACAGAAGGTAATTTAAAAAACAATACTTCTCCAATTCCCAAAGTAATTCAAGATTTTATCAAAACTGTAGATAACGTTACGCAAATAGATATTACTGAGACTGAATTTACTCAGCAACAGCAATTAGCTATTTACCACCACGCAACACAACTAAAAATAGCTAATCAAGAAAGAGAAACAGCTATTAAGCTACCAGAAGTGCATAAAATTCTGGATAGTTGGCCTTTGCGGTTGTATCCTTCCCAACTTTTAGAATCTTTTCCCAATTATAAACTTACTCCATTAAAATTGTTTATTGCAGCACCGCAAATTCAGTTTGATAAATTTGATTTGCAAAATTTACAAATTACTGATGAAATTGAGTTGAAATTGGCTGAGGGTTTGCGAGAGTTTATCAACAATCATTATTCTCTACATGATCCAGAAAGACCAATAGAATTTTTAGCCGGTGCTTGGGATAGTAAGCGTTTTCATAGTGAATCTAGTATCAAGGCTTTATTTAGTGGTTTGGAAAAACAGCCAACTTTAATTTTAGAATCGGAAAAAGATGGAGATTATTTTAATTTTCGGATCGCTTACTGGGGATTAGGACAGGAAAATTATTACTATAAAACTATTTCTAGATTACCTTATCGGCAAATTTTACAAGAGTCTGCTAAAAATCGGGCTTGGGAATGGAAAAATATTAAAAATCAACTTTTATCGCTGGGTGAAAATTTAGAAGTAGTTAACAATTTAGGTAGAGAGAGAAATTTCAACTTAGAAATTTTAGAAAAGGTAGAAAGATGGCAATCTCAAGGAGTCGATGTTAATCAGTTATCCTTGGAATATCAAATTGGTAGTCAAGATTGGCAGCATCTTTATCAAGTTTTAATTACTTGTCACTGTTTAGTTACTGCTTGGGTGACTGATGCTTATTACTTGGTTAATCATGGTGTACATCCTTTGCTGCCAGAATTATTACCAAGTTTACTAAATGAGGCTATAAATTTACAATCATTACAGGTAATTACTGATAGTTATAAACAAGTTTACCAAGCCTTGGAAAACGAGCAGATTGCTGAAATTCCAGAATTAGCTTTGCAATTAGCTCAAGGTTTATCTCATGTTTCTAATTGTCATTGCTCACGAGAACAAGTAGATTATTCTATTGATACTTGGTTACAAATACGGCAGGTTTCAAGAACAGAAGTAACTCATCCTTTAAAGGCTATGCAATTAGCAGTAAAAATAGAGGATGAGACTTATATTACTAAATTAAAAGAATATTTTACTGCTGTTGGTGATGCTGAAAATCTTGTTTATGTGGAAAGTATTTTAGAAGAAATATCGATTCTAAAAGCTAAATGCAATTTAGATAAGATTCATCTTCACTATACTCTAACTGGACATTCTGGTAAGGTTTCTTCTGTGGCTATAAGTCCAAATTGTGAGGCTTTAGTGAGTGGATGTGCAGACAAAACTATCAATATTTGGAATCTGCAAACTGGTAAATTAATCCGCACTCTGACTGGAAATTCAGGTGCAATTTCTTCTGTGGCTGTGAGTCCTGATGGTCATTTTCTCGCTGTTGGCAGTTGTGAACATCCACAAGGTAATGTTAAGGTGTGGAATTTGAAAACTGGTAAACTTATCCATACTCTTTTGGGACATCAAAAACCAGTTAATGTGGTGGCTATTAGTTCGGATGGGACAATTCTGGCTAGTGGTAGTAATAAAATCAAAATTTGGAATTTACAAAGAGGAGAAAGAATTTGCACCTTATGGCATTCTTCAGCAGTTGAAGCTATTGCTACCAGTGCAGATGGGATAATTCTTGCTAGTGGCAGTTCTGATTATAAAATCAGATTGTGGAATCCCCTCACGGGTGATCCTTTACGTACTATGATCGGTCATTTAGGTGAAGTAACTTCTATAGCTATCAGTGGAGATGGAGAAGTTTTATGTAGTGGTAGTGCTGATAAAACTGTTAAAATATGGCATTTGAGTACAGGTAAATTGCTAAGGACTTTGAATGGACATACAGATAAGATAAAATCTATTGCTATGAGTCCAAATGGGGAATTTCTGTTTAGTGGTAGTGTGGATAAGACTATTAAAATGTGGGATATGTCTACAGGTGAAGTTTTACAAACTCTCACTGGACATTCTGGTGTAGTAACTTCTCTTTCTCTAAGTGCAGATTGTAAGTTTCTAGCTAGTGGTAGTGCTGATAAAACTGTTAAAATATGGCAGGTGATGAAATAAGTACTTATGCAAAATAAAGTACACATTTCGGCAAGGAAACAGGGAACTCTTTTTAGTTCATCTTGGTTCCATCTTTTGGAAAATTGTTTTGATTGAATTGCGTAACCAACAATTTGCTTCATCTTGATCGCTCAATGCACTCCACAACATCGAAATCATCCATGGTTTTGTAGGAATTGGTAGTTCAAAGATAGTCAAATTGCAGATCATTGTAAAGCGGAGAGCAATGCGGTAAGGAAGTCCTGCTACTAAGTCACTGGATGCAATCGCAAAAGGTAAGACCAGCATATACGGCGTGGTTAGTGCAATGCGACGTTCTAAATTCTGCTTATTTAACGCTTTATCAATTTCGCCAATGGTATCTCGTCCCAAGGTGGTGAGGGCATGGGAAAAGGCCATGAATGCTTCTAAACTCATTTTTCCATCCCTGATCCCTGGATGTCCTTGACGGCCAATTCCCACAAATCGTTCTTCAAAAATGGGTTCCCATTGGGTTTGCCGGGGTGGCTTCGGGAAAACGCCTAGTGTAATATCAATCACTCCCTGTTCAAACAAATCTCCAACACTGTCTTTCTCAAATCCAATCATTTGAAAATTGAGCAACGGGGCCTTTTGATAGCTAAACTCCAATAGAGACGGCCGAAAATTTATAAAGAAGTCTGTGTCTGGCTTTCCATAGTGTTAAGATTAGGACAGAGCCAAGGAAAGAAT
>ERZ1034419.145-NODE-145-length-13127-cov-38.043375_pt1 | contig 13127 bp, 14 predicted proteins | sample MGYA00520531_ERZ1034419 | MGnify/ENA primary metagenome ERZ1034419 (study PRJEB33736, sample SAMEA104288485) | Azolla nilotica | place: Sudan | collected 1982 | study: EMG produced TPA metagenomics assembly of the PRJEB19522 data set (Is there foul play in the... | reverse complement strand
TCAATTTATGTCGCTTTATACAATATATTCGTGGGTCTGACATCGCAGCAAAATGCTCAGCAATTATTGTGATTTTGGGCTTGACCGTCACGCCTTCCTTGGGCAATATTGCTCATCAAAGCCTCATTGCTCAACCTCATACAGTCAGCGATCGCTACCTTCATCTCTCTTAGTATTCATGTACTATATTTATATGCTTTTGCCCTGCCCAAGCACCGGGTTTTACCTGGTGATTTTTTACAGACCAATCCCCATAATCGAGAATTTGTTTGTCTATTAACCATTCTCCAGATTTGACTATTCTGAGATGATCTGGTGCTAAACCTGAATTAATTAAGGAGCGAATTGCCCAAGTTGTATACCACATGGGAGAAACACAAGGTTGGACACAGTAACTATTTTCTGTTTCAATCGTAACATTATCAACTGCTTTTAAAGCACGATATATAATTGGGTCGTTAGCATGGTAATCTAAACACTTTAAGGATCATAAGGATCATAGAGAATTTAACATAGCGGGAATAATTCCCCCCCAGTTACCGGTGGCCTCTTGCCGTTCTAAAATCCACTTTTCTGCGCCTTTAATTCCTTCCTTTCTAAAAGGTATGAAGTTTAACATTTCTGCTATTTTAAACCCATTATCCAAGATGTTGAATATATCTGACCAATCACCATTTTTTGGTAATTCCCATTTGACGTTATTCACACCTTCTAGATATAGTTCATCTAAATTTATGGGTTGTTCAATTTCAAAGACTGGTTTACGATCAAAGACGATTAATAATGTAACTGTGCTAGAACGCACCCAGCTAGAAAGTTCATAAATATTGAAGGGGAAGAAATTATTGGGTAGTAGCATCACCCAAGGTGGTAATGATGGTAGACGGCGCCAATTATAGCAACCAATTAAGTCCAGATGTAATTTGGTGAAAATGCGTGTTTTGCTAATTCCACCTTTTTCAAGTATCAAAGTTTTAGCGCGAATTAGGGCGGGATCTGTGGTGGGTACACCTAATAACTGCAAGTCCATCTAGGCTTCTACAGTTATACTTAGTTCTCCCCCATCTCCGTAGACTAGTTCCCAGCCTCCATGTTCTCGTTGTTGCGATCACAGATAGGTTTCAACTTTATGCAAAGGTCGAGTTTTATCTGTTCCCCAAATTTTATGTAGCAGTACAGCTTCGGACGCGATGGTGATATTAGATTCTAATTCTGCCCACCAGTAACTATCTGGTTTTTGAATTGACAAGATATATTGTTAAATAGCTGCAATCGCTTCTGTAATTTGCTTGACTTTGCCCATATCTTATGTTCGCATAAATTATTTACCTCAGCAGCAAATAATAATTAAGAACATAACCGTGGGTAGAGAACATTCTTCCCCAAAATTAACAGACAATGTATTTTGTCTGAGTTAGTGAGAACTTGCAAGTGTCATGGTAGAAATTTTGTTGGGGTTGATGGTTTGATCTTTAGCAATATGGTTATTTTTACTCTTGTTTTGGGGGCAGTTTTGGCAGGTAGATCAGCAGTTAGAAACCAATAAAGACTTTGTATAAAAACCCTCTACAAAACAATCACTACCTACTGTGTGTGTGGTAGTTCCAGCGTGGAATGAAGTTGATGTCATCCCCATTACTTTGCGATCGCTTCTTCTCTAAGACTATCCTGGTAATTTCCAAGTCTTTTTGGTAGATGATCAAGGTACAGATGGTAAAGCAAATTTTGCCCAGGGAGTAGCTTACGCAGTAGACAAACTGCCATAATTGCATATAGTCTCTAGTGCAGATTTGCCTGCTAGTTGGACTGGTAAACTTTGGGCAATGGAACAAGGTGTACAAAAAGCCAGTCAATTACAACCTGATTATTTTTTACTTACCGATGCATATATAGAATATGATATTAGTAATCTGCGCCGATTAATTGCCAAGGCTGAAGAAGAGAATTTAGATTTAGTATCTATCATCGTCCGACTGCGTGGTCAAAGTTTTCAGGAACAATTATTGATACCTACTTTTGTCTTTTTCTTCCAAAAACTCTACCCTTTTCGCCTGGTAAATAACTCCAAAAAAGCCACTGCCGCAGCCGCTGGTGGTTGTATTTTAATTCGGCGTGAAACTCTCAACAATATTGGTGGTGGACTGCAAGTTATTCGCTAAGCTTTAATTGATGATTTTTCTTTAGCAAAGGCCTTTAAATCTAATCCGTTAAATCTAATCAAGGAAAAATTTGGTTAGGATTAAGTGCGTTAACTTATAGTGTGCGTCCTTACAATTCCTTAGATTCTATCTGGAATATGGTAGCCCGTAGCGCCTACACAGAACTAAATTATTCACCCTTGTTATTAGGAGGTAGCGTGTTAGGAATGACCTTAGTTTATATAATACCAGTGATGGTAATTATCTTGGGTTTGGTATTAGGAAATTTGCTAATAACTCTCACAGGTTTATTAACCTGGCTATTAATGAGATTTGCATATTTCCCCATCATCCGTTCTTACAAATGCAGCCTTTGGCTAGCATTTTATTTACGCATAATTGCCTTTCCCTATACCTTGATGACTTTAGACTCTGCTAACCGTTATTGGCAAAGAAGGGGAGGAGCTTGGAAGGGTAGAGTTTATCAAAATTAGGATTATTGAAATTCAAAGTAGTTTTTTCTTATCAATTTCATAATACCAAATATTAAATTAAAAGTCAACATCTAATACCATTTTGGATTTTAGAGAATGTTTGTAAAATCTAGTCTTCTATCGAGATCCCCCCAAACCCCCTGAAAAGGATAACCTGATCAAAGTCCTCCTTTAGAAGGAGGATTTAGGAGGATCTAAACGACTATGCGAGAAACAACAAAGATGTGGTTTATTTACTTGAGAATTGCTGTAAATAATTGGGGGATTTGAGCTACTAAAGAATCAGATAACTATGCCAAATTGAAGGAGGATTCTTATCATTTTTTTCCGGCATTAGTAAACGCCAACTTTTACCTTCTCGTTGAATTTGCAGATAAATGTCAAAGGGTTTTTGTAGCTGAGAGATTTCTTGGTTTGTTAATTTAAAAATTAAATCATAAGTTCCTTGGATATGATAAGCAGGTAAGTTGCCAATATTCAAAGGCTTTTGTTGAGTGATTGATACTCCCTTAATATCAAACTTTTGAAAATCTAAATCCACTTTTTGCTGAAGTTCCTGTTGGGTGTGTTCCAATTGTAGCGCAATTCCTTTCTGAACTAAGTCATAAGTCGGTAGCAATGCTAAACTAGTACAAGCTGTCACTAATAACAGCAAAATTCCTGTCATAACAAACCGGGTCATGTTTTTTGTATATTCATCTTCAGAGGTAATTTTAAGAGTTTCCTATAAAAAGAATCAACTTGTCTCCAGGTTTCTTTACAAATGGGTTAGGATTTTCATGGCTATGAAAGCACAGATATATTTACTCGTGTACTCTAGTAACAGAAAAATAAGGGTAAAAGATGTGTATAGTGTTAGTTTTTGTAGTTAATGATAATAACAGCCTGAATAAAAATTTTTACAGTGAATTACTACACATAATTGGTTTAACCACAATTCAGGAAAGTGGTAAAAAAATAATTAGGCGTAAAAAATAAGGATAACATTATTCAGCTTCATTGATCGAGAATACCATTAGTCAGCCAGAATTTTTTCTAAGAATTACCAGACTAGAAAACCTTCACCAATTTGGTAACACCTACCAAGAGCAGATTTTTGAGATCCCTTTAGAATTAGTAATTACTTGGATTAATAGGATTATTTTCTTAAATTCCTTGAATTTCAACTTTTAAAATTCCACAAGAACAATACAGCATTTAAAATGCTAAACTTGCGAAAATAGGGGACTTTCACGAATTAAACCACCTTTATTTGAGAATTTCAAATTTTCAATATAGTGAACGCGACCAAGATTTAAAAAATATTTTTAATCATATTGCTTAGTTAAACAGCTCATTTTCTTAAGTAAAATATCTTGAACGATTAACTATTATAATCAGCAGCTTAAGTATTGATAAGAAGCTGTCTATTTTCCCCGTAACTATTCTTAAAGAGAATAATGGTAATAAACGCACTGGAGAAATAAACGTACTAGAGTATATTTTCGAACTTCTCAATGCTTATGATTTTAGTGATAAAGGTGCAGAAGAAATATAAACAGAACATCAAACATTGATTAATGCTTCTGTTCTGCGATTAATTTTCGAAAAACTCAATAATTATAAAGATGCTTCTTTCTTTACTCCTAGTTTTATTAGCATGTATATATGTCGTGAAACTATTCGTAGGGTAGTTATACATCAATATAATCAAATTAAAGGTTGGAATTGCCAAGATATTCAACAATTATATGAAAAACTTGAAAATAAAAAAGTAGCCAATAACATTATTAATAGTTTAGAGATTTGTGACCCAGCCGTAGGAACAGGATATTTTTTAGTTTCGGCTTTGAATGAAATTATTGTTATCGGAAGCGAGCTTAAAATTTTATTATACACCAAAGATAAGACATTAAGTAATTATCAGATAGAAATAAATAATGATGAATTAATTATTTGTGATCATAATATGCCGCCATTTGAATATCAACCCAAAAATCCAGAAACTCAACGTATACAGAAAACGCTTGCTTATGAAAAGCAGACAATTATTGAAAATTGTTTATTTGGTGTAGATATAAATTGAAAATTTGTAAATATTTGTCGGTTGCGGTTGTGGATTGAGATCTTAAAAGATGCCTTCTATACAGTAGAAAGTAATCCTACTCAATTAGAAACATTACATAATATTGATATTAATATCAGGTGCGGAAACTCGTTAATAAGTCGGTTTCCTTTAAATTGGGATTTTCGTCTGATTTGAAAAAAAATCAATGGAATATTGAAAGCTACAGAAATGCTGTAAAAAGATACCACTGTGCTGAAACTAAAGAACAAAAACACAAAATAGCGAAGTTAATAAATGATATTAAAGAGAATATTTGCTCAGAGAAGAGATTAGTAATTTTGTACCTAAATAGATTAAGCTGAATCAGAAAAAGAGAGAAATTGAAGATTTAGATAATCAAATACCACTCTTTGCAGAAAGTGATACAAAAAAACTCGTCAGGAAAAGTGGAAAGGGTTAGAAAAAGAAATTCATCAACTTGCCGCTGCAATTAAAGAAATAGAACATAGTAATCTTTATCAAGATGCTTTTGAATGGCATTTCAAGTTTCCTGAAGTGGTAAATTATGAAGGAAATTTCGTTGGATTTGATGTAATAATCGGAAATCCACCTTATGGATTATTCAATAAAAAGCAGAATCAAAAAATTGCTCTGACAACTGAAAATCAAGTCATAGAATTAATCAAAAGAGATTATCCACAAGCAAAAGGTGGTGTCATCAACGCATCTAAGGTATTTTACTGTTTAGGTGTAAGAATGTCAAGACATAAAACTTCTTATAATACCAGAATATATTTATTAGCTGAAAGTTTAATTATATTAATTGATGTTTTTCCAGAAAGAGACAACATCAAAAAGAGAATTTTTGAGGATGTGAAAATGTGAACGGTAATTCTTCTTACTCAAAAGGTATTAATCACATAAACCTTGACTATGGGTAAATCTTAGTTATAAAAAAACTAGATCCAATACTGATACGACAGCATTAGAACAAGAAATAGATCAACTAGTTTATCAACTTTATGGATTGACAGCAAGGGAGATTAAAATTGTAGAAAGTACAACAGGTTAAAGACACTACATATTTAAATTATATCGGAATTCATATTTAATTATGCAATTTTCCTGCTAGAAGTTCTCCGGTTTATTCAGGTGTTAGGACTAGATTAGTTAGGATTGAGAAGATTTATAGTTAAGTAGCGGCTATATTGTATTGTCAGGCGATCGCTCTCCTTTCCACAATCGCACTACCATCACCACAAGCGATACCTTCGGTCAGCCTCCCTATCGCATCTCTCACAGCAAGCGATCACACTGTAAAATTTTTGAATCGCTATTTCAATCGCTATTTCAGTAGTTTCTGTAATTCCATCTTCAATTTATTTCTTCTCTTTTCAAAAAAATATTCAAAATCTTTAAATTCAAGACTTTGATTTATGTAAATATAGTTATCTGTCAAAAATTTATATTTATCTGGTTGACCTGAAAGCCAATCTTTAAAAGGAGTATCGTTATTCGTAATATTTTCTAAACCTTCCATAAGTTGCAAGTTGGGTAATTTATATCTCAGATCTTAAAACACTCTATGTTTATCGATATCAATATTATTTGCATTTAGTTTAGCATCGGTAAATTGCGACGCTGGGTATATGTGGCCTTGATGGAACTTTAAGTGACCATATTTTAGATTTGGATATAAAAAAGATAAAATAAGAAACTTATAATTACCTTTTTCATAATCAAGAAAGTCATCTATATCGTCATCAGTCACTTTTAAGGTTCTATTTAATGGGAGCTTTATTTCTGAAATTTCTGCGAATGAAAACTCATTACTTTTCAAGATACAATCATTTGTTAATTCATCTTTTCATGCTAATGAATTAATAAAGATTGTCAATAATCTTACTTCAGAGGGTGGGTTGCAAAAAGGATCAAATAAACATTGAGTTGTCGCCATTTTTCCTAATAAACCCAAAGGTAAATTATTCTGATTCTAAGAAGGAAATGGTTCAATCCGAACATCAATTTCTTGAACTTCAGTTTTAACTTTTTCGCTCCTTTTAATTGTTACTAGAAGTGTTGGTAACTCCTCTCAATATTCTTTTGCGAATTTGTTATGAGATTGACGAGTCGTTAAAGTAAGAAAATATTTGTATATGATTTTATATTTGAAATCCCTGATTTCTTCAAGAAATCGGGGATTATGTTGTTCAGTGTTTAAACTTGAGCTACAGGTTCTTTTGCCAAAAACTTCTCCAACTCAGTCAACGCATCAGCATCAACCTTAGTCTGCATTGGACAGAACTTCGGTCCACACATAGAACAGAACTCAGCAGTTTTATAGATATCTGCGGGTAAAGTTTCATCGTGATATTCCTTCGCTCTTTCTGGGTCTAAAGATAACTCAAATTGACGATTCCAATCGAAATTATATCGAGCTTTTGAAAGTTCATCATCTCTATCTCTAGCACCTGGCCGATGTCTAGCAATATCCGCTGCATGCGCGGCAATTTTATAAGCAATTAACCCATTTCGCACGTCTTCAGCGTTAGGTAAACCTAAATGTTCTTTGGGAGTCACGTAACACAGCATTGCAGTACCATACCATCCAGCCATCGCTGCCCCAATTGCTGAGGTAATATGGTCGTAACCAGGAGCAATATCTGTTACTAAAGGACCGAGAACATAGAATGGTGCTTCTGAACACTCTTCCATTTGCTTGCGGACGTTGAACTCAATTTGATCCATTGGTACGTGACCAGGACCTTCTACCATGACTTGGACATCATCTTCCCAAGCCTTGCGGGTGAGATTTCCCAGGGTTTTCAGTTCTGCTAACTGGGCTTCATCTGAGGCATCATGGGTACATCCAGGGCGCAGGGAGTCGCCTAAACTAAAGGAAACATCATATCTTTTGAAAATCTCAATGATGTCGTTGAAATGGGTATACAGGGGGTTTTGTTTGTGGTGATGCAACATCCACCGCGCTAAAATTCCACCACCGCGAGAAACAATACCTGTAATGCGGCTTCTGACCAAGGGTAAATGTTCTATTAAAATTCCCGCGTGGATGGTTTGATAGTCTACTCCTTGCTGGGCGTGTTTTTCGATGATGTGGAGAAAGTCGTCAGCAGTGAGATTTTCAATTGTGCCGTGAACGCTTTCTAACGCTTGGTAAACAGGAACTGTGCCAATGGGAACAGGTGAAGCGTTGATAATTGCAGTGCGAATTTCATCTAAATTACCGCCTCCTGTGGACAAGTCCATGACGGTATCTGCACCATATTTTACTGCTAAGTTTAGTTTATCGACTTCTTCTTGCAGGTTGGAATAGTTGGGAGAAGCGCCGATATTGGCATTTACTTTACATTTAGAAGCGATACCGATCGCCATCGGTTCTAAGTTGGTGTGATTAATATTAGCAGGGATAATCATCCTTCCGCGTGCCACTTCTTCGCGGATAAGTTCAGCAGGAAGATTTTCCCGCTTGGCTACGTAGTGGATTTCTTCGGTGATCACACCCTGACGGGCGTAGTGCATTTGCGATACGTTGCTTTGTCCACGTCGCTTGGCTACCCATTCTGTACGCATATTACAGTCCTCAATATACAGCTTCCCTCCGCTGGTATTACCCAGACTCAGGTGTTAAGGGTTTGTTCTCAGCCTTGTTGTGCAGGCACCCCTAGCATGGTGTAGATTGTAGCATTTTGGTTTTGAATGGGGCGAGAGGCGTTATAAATTGTGAGGATGTGGGGGTAGAGCTTGTAGTTGGTTACACAACCCTTCTTGGGTTAAAGACTCGATCGCATCTATATCTGGTTAAATATTATGGTACTGCTGGGCGATCACCATTTTGGAATTACTACGGACTAATGAGTAATGACTTTAAGTATTTTATTTTTCATAAACCCTATGGAGTTCTGAGTCAATTTACTCAAGAATCTCCCAAACACATTACCCTCAAAGACTATATTGATGTTCCTGAAATCTATCCTGTGGGACGTTTAGACTGGGATAGTGAAGGGTTAATGTTATTAACAAACGATGGACAATTACAGCACCGTCTCGCTAACCCCCGATTTGGTCATAAACGCACCTACTGGGTACAGGTAGAACACATTCCTGATAGTGAAGCTGTCAATAAGCTATGCACAGGGGTAGAAATTCAAAATTACCAGACTCGTCCTGCTCAAGTTAAGCTATTTCTAGAAGAACCTACGGTCATTGAACGCAATCCCCCAATTAGATTTAGAAAAAATATTCCTACAGCTTGGCTGGAAATGACTCTCACAGAGGGAAAAAACCGTCAGGTGCGGCGCATGACTGCTGCAGTAGGGTTTCCGACTTTGCGATTGATTCGGGTCAGTATTACCAACCTACAATTAAATGGTCTGCAACCAGGTGAATGGCGCTACCTCACAGCCCCAGAAATCCAAATTTTGCAAAAGTCTCGGATTTAAGTTACCTACCTAGTATCAAAAATCAAAGCGGATTCCTATATATCTCTTAAGGCTGGTTGTAGATTATGGGGAAAAACTAGGATTGGTGAATCAATTATTGAGTTATTTAGAGCTAGAAAAGTGAAGAATATAACATATACAAGGTAGTTTTTATCTAAAAATGCCTTGAAAATACCTATAAATACCAGAATATCTTCCCAATGACTTATCTCCACCGACAGGTTTTGGATCCACCGAGTATGGCTATTCTTAATGATTCATAAGAATTTCTATTGGCAATTACAATTAATACTGTCACCGATCTTCTGTGGTTAATCCATATTCTCTTGTATATCCACTATAATCAGGGTTAGCTAATTGTGGCACTTTGAATCTAGTGGCTATAAGCATCTTAGAAGCAAAATCAAGGAATTTCTACTATGCTGATTTGCCCTCACTGTCAATTTGAAAACCCGAATGACAACAAGTTTTGTCAAAATTGTGGCACGTCTTTAACTCATAGGGCTTGTTATAAATGTGGAGCTGAAGTTTCTTTAGATATACAACACTGTCAAAACTGTGGTGCAGAATGCGGCACAATTTGGTGGGCAATTATTACCCAAGAAACACCTGTTATAGTTTCAGAATTTGGGGATGCACTAACACAAATGCAGGCAAATATAAACTCTCAGCCACAATATGCGGTAGGCTCATTTTTAGATCGAGAACAACGCTATCAGTTACTGGCACCATTACCCAGTCCAGAGGTTATGGCGACTAATACTGAAGTTAAAGTTAGGGTTTTAGATTGCCAACCCTATCAAATATCACCTATTGAGGCGATGCTAGAAAATCAACCACATGGATTGATTGTGCCATCCCTAAGTGTGATTGGAATTCCTAATTTAGCGAAAGCCTATGTGGTATTACAACCAGAAACTCCACCAGTAGTACCACTAATTCACGATGCATGGCAGCAAGATAATATACAGGTGATTTTGATTGAAGACCGTTCTCATTGGCAGTTGTTATTGGATGCGTGGCAAGATCAGACAACCCATCCTTTACAAATTTTGCACTGGTGTTATCAGATGATTCATCTTTGGGGAGTGCTGGAACGGGTGAATTGTCGCCAAAGTTTGTTGGAATTATCTAATTTGCGACTGGATGAGGATCAAACATTGGGATTACAACGGTTGCATCTGGAAACACCTGGGAGTAATTTATCAGAAGATGCGGAGCAACCCTTAACCATCAAGACGTTGGGACGGGTTTGGCAGACTTTATGTAAACAGTCCGAACGCACTCAAATTGGTTCGGTTGTAAAGATGTTGGAGGATTTAGAAATTGGTAAGATTGAAAATTTGGAAGAATTGCAATCGCGATTGGAAGAAATAGCCACGGAACTAGAACCACCTGGGAATCTTGATTTTATTTCTGCAGAGGCAAAATATCCTTCTGCATCCACCATATTGCAAGATCATGATGATGGTGAAGAGATCGACAAAAACGAAGATGCACCAACAATTATATTGTCAATGCAGTTAAGGAGTGTGGAAAATACAGGACGCACCGATGTTGGTCGTCAACGAAATCACAATGAAGACTATTTTGGCATTGACAGCAAGCAGCAAAAACTCGAATTGCCCAGAAGTTGGAATTTGCAAGCACGAGGTTTGTATATTTTGTGTGATGGTATGGGAGGACACGCTGGTGGTGAAGTAGCCAGTGAGTTAGCTGTAAATACTCTGCGACAATACTTTCAAGAAAACTGGGTGACAGCAGAACTCCCAACTGCAGAAACTATCCAAAAAGCAGTTTTTTTGGCTAATGAGACGATCTACAATCTCAATCAACAAGGACTGCGTTCTGGGGTGGGGCGCATGGGTACTACCTTGGTGATGTTATTAATGCATAATACCAGAGCCGCAGTTGCTCATGTTGGTGATAGTCGTCTTTATCGTTGCACACGCCAACGCGGACTAGAACAAATAACTGTAGATCACGAAGTTGGCCAGCGGGAAATAGCCAAAGGTGTAGAATCTGCCATTGCTTATGCTCGTCCAGATGCCTACCAACTCACCCAAGCTATTGGACCACGAGATGCAAATTTCGTCCATCCAGAGGTAGATTATTTTGAAATTAGTGAAGATACGTTGCTGCTGTTAGCTTCGGACGGTTTATCAGATAATGATTTAGTAGAAAAGAATTGGCAGACTCATCTAGAACCTCTGCTTAGTTCTGGCGCTAATCTAGAATCAGGTCTTAACAACTTAATTGATTTAGCGAACGAACATAATGGCCACGACAACATTACAGGTATACTAATACGGGTAAAGGTTTCTCCAAATCAGCAAAGTTGGCATTAACAATTTCCATCTCTTAACTCTTAGGCTTTCTTGTGGTTACTCTGACCCTGTTAGACATGCAACATAAAACGCCCCTTAACCAGTGGCGCTTTGAGGGTTCTACCATAATTCGTATTGGTAGAGCAGTGGATAATCACGTTGTTTTAAATGATAGTTTAGTTTCTCGCTATCATCTCGAACTTAAACAATTCGGTACTGGTAACAAGGGTGATGCTTGGCAGGTCATTAGTCAAGGGACAAATGGTACTTTTCTCAATGGTGTTCTGGTCACGAAAAGTACATTACCAGATGATTCCCTGCTGCAATTAGCACAGGGCGGTCCCATACTCAAATTCCAACTTCAGGATATACCAGAACCGACAGTTGCTCCTTGGCAGCCCATACACCAGGAAACGGAAAATCTCTCTGTTTCTCGTTGTACTCACGAAGGAAACTCGCGAAACAATATATTTTGTGTTCATTGTGGTCAACCGCTGACTGTTCTCCAGCGAATTCGTCATTATCAGATTTTGAGAATTCTGGGACAAGGAGGGATGGGTACTACTTACCTAGCTTGGGATGATACAGGCTTGAGTACGGGAGTGCCGCAGTTGTTGGTCTTAAAGCAGATGAACGCGGATATGGCTAAAATAGCCAAAGCACAAGAGTTATTTGAACGAGAAGCGAATGCTCTTAAATGTCTTAATTATCCGGGAATTCCTAAGTATTATGACTTTTTTGTCGAAGGTGGTAAAAAATATTTGGGAATGGAATTAATTCATGGACAGGATTTAGAAAAATGGATATATAACACTGGACCTGTTACACCTAATCAAGCGATCGCTTGGATGATTCAAACCTGTGATATTTTAGAATATCTCCATGGACAAGAACCACCACTGATTCACCGTGATATTAAACCTGCTAATTTGATGGTGAGGAGTGCTAATAATCGTATCGTGGTATTGGATTTTGGAGCTGTCAAGGAAACGGGAACCGCACCGGGTACAAGAATAGGCGCAGAAGGTTATTGCGCTCCAGAACAGGAACGAGGACAACCTTTGATACAATCAGATTTATATGCGATCGGTCCAACTTTGATTTTTTTACTCACAGGGGAAAATCCTTTGAAGTTTTTCCGCCAAAGGGGACGAGGCTTTTCCTTTGATATTAAAAGTGTGCCGAATATTACACATCGACTCAGAGAAATTATTGAGTGTATAACTGAACCTATACCACGTGATCGCTATCAAACTGCTCAAGATTTAGCGAAAGCGCTAATGTCAGTCACCAGCTAGAAGAATCTGATTAGCTGTTAAACCCAACTCTGGGAAGGTAGATGAAATTACCCGTTTATCACCTCTTAAATTGGTTAATTTGATACTCATCTTTAACCAGACAACAAACGAAAATAGTAGCCTGTTTAGGCTCGCCAACAAATTTATTAGCACCAAAAGGCTGATAATCTACAATCCAGTATTCTTTAATTCCCATCTCCTGATAATCACTAGACCTCTTGCATAATTAATTTTATGTTATAATTAGGGCTTGTCTTTGTTTTAGCCAAAAGTTAGAGTTACATGGTTATCTTTAAAATTAGTGATCGCAAAAAACACCAAAAATACATAAAATCTAAAACTCTCTATCATACCACAGAAACA
>ERZ1034419.144-NODE-144-length-13262-cov-39.258802_pt1 | contig 13262 bp, 16 predicted proteins | sample MGYA00520531_ERZ1034419 | MGnify/ENA primary metagenome ERZ1034419 (study PRJEB33736, sample SAMEA104288485) | Azolla nilotica | place: Sudan | collected 1982 | study: EMG produced TPA metagenomics assembly of the PRJEB19522 data set (Is there foul play in the... | reverse complement strand
GTTTGAAAAGTTTTAGGAGGTATAAATTGTCATTCTGAGCGCAATGAAATGGAGCCTATCCCTTGGGGATAGGCTCCATTTCATTGCGCTCCGCTGCCTTCAACATAATACAAGGACCGACTTTTCAAAAAACCTCTTACACGCTTACCTACTATCGGCTTCAAAAGTTGCCTTCTTTTCTAACCAATCTTTACCCACTTGGATGCTGATATCTGAACCGATATTTCCTGTGCTTTCTACTCGCACTTCGCCAAATCCTAAAGTATTACGAATTGATTCGGCGCTTTCACTGTCTCCTTGTTGGGCAACGACGTGGGTAATTTCCAGAGGTTCACCCCATGGTTTAGAGATAAAGATGTTGCGATATCCGGCTTTTTCCAAGGCTATAATTAGGGGGCGGATTTGAGAGCGATCGCCACCTGTGCTATCTTGAATCGCTACTCGCAATGCACCAAGGTCTATTGTTTCGGTTTCTAATAATTCCGATTCTAAACCAAAATTCTGAACCATTAATTTGTTGATTGCTCGTTTCTGGGGTATCCAATAACTGGCATCATACTCACTTTTTCCACTAAAGCGTCCGGGCAACATCAACATCTGCATATTAGAACGATTAGTTCGTGAACCAAAACCAACTAACGCAACTAATTCTTCAACTGTTAAATTAGTGTCAATATTATCTTTAACTACATTCAAAATTTGGGGCAATTGCGTTAACTTTGAGGGATTGAGAGTTTGTTCAATCAAAGAACGCAAGACCATTTGCTGACGCTGAATTCGTCCAATATCACCTAGTTCATCATGGCGAAAACGCAGCAACTGTAAGGCTTGTTCACCTTTAAGATGCTGTTTACCTGCCTTTAAATTAATATATAAATGCTGTGAATCATCCTGATATTTCATATCTTTGGGGACGTAAACTGTTACCCCACCTAAAGCATCTATCAGCTTGGCAACCCCCAGGATATTAATGCGGACATAACGGTCAATTCCCACTCCACCCAAGAGATTACTGACGGCTTTAGCAGTTAAAGCTGGTCCACCATCGACATTGGCGGCGTTAATTTTTTTGGCACCAAACCCTTCTATTTCTGCACGAGTATCTCTAGGAATAGAAAGCATGACAATTTTTTTCGTCTCTGGATCAAATTTGATTAAGAGCATCACGTCAGATAGACCATCAAAAGAATTGATCTGGGGTAGATATTTAAGTTCTTTGGTATCACTGGGTGGGTTTTGAACATCTGGTGGCAGTACACTCATGCCCATAACTAAGATATTGACTGGGCGAGTTAATTGGGAAAATTGTAATCCATTTCCCGAAATGCGATCGCCATCAAAAACTGCTGCATCCTTGGCACTCAACTGCTCTTGCTGCAAAGGTGTACTGTCCCAAGAAACTGCCAACAAAGCTCCCGCCATACCTGAAACAATTGCAATCCCACCCATACCCACTACAAACCATAGCCAACGCCCTGATTTTGATTTACGAGAGGTTTTACTTCTGGTTTTGGCTTTTGCTGATTTATTATTTTCTGCTGATGTTCTTTGACTAGTCACAAATTCCCTCACACTGAGTGATACAATACCGTAAATTTGCCGAATCAATATATGTAGGTAAACCAGACTATAATAGATAAATCTTAATTAAGAGTGCTGATTTTTTATGATCTTGGGAAGTACAAGACCTTTACCCGGATTTCGATTTATCTGTTGACAATCCGGAGAGGTTTCTGGAAGTACGGCAATAATAAACCAGATTTGATCATATTGGTTATGCATTAACTCTAAAGTTGTGTATCAGCAATGAACATCTTAACGGGCTAATCACTTAAAAAATGAAGATTTAATATTTACGCAGTATGCGTTCAGCAAAACTGCTCAATCCTGGTAAACGGTAAGACCTTCCTCGGATAACACGGAAAATTAGCCAAATGCTCACCAAAAAGTAACCAGATGTGAAAAAACTGTTAAGAATCAACAAACGGATTGCCAAAAAATCGGAAGTAGCCGCCCCAGATGATAACAAAAAGTATCCCAACATCCATGTAAAACCCAAGGTAATGGACAGACGACTTACTGCCAGTTGTTCCCGGCTACCTTGACGGCGATAGAGAGTCCAGAGGGAAGGGAAAAAGCCAAACACGGGAATTAAGTATAAAAGCAAAAGTTTGTTAGAGGTAGCTGTGTCTTGAGGATGTGGGTAATTGTCAATTGGTGGTAGATTGTGCATGTGGTGGGTCTACTTATAAACTAGAGGAATGAAAAAGACTCATATAGTTAGAGATAATAGTCTGTAAAGAAGAATTTAACTGAGTTCTATTTAGTTTTATCCCCAATCATCTGAAAATGCAGACACGCAAGCTACTCGACTGGTGGCAAACACTTACACCAATAGCGCGAATCGGGGCGATCACGCTATTCGCTCCTCTATTAGTTCTCAATGGATGGGCTATCTCGGCAATTTTCAATTATTTTCACTCTTTGATAGCTATTTTAGTCGGAGCCTCAGTTCTAGCTTTTCTCCTCAACTACCCAGTTAGTTGGATGGAAAGGCGCGGTGCTAGGCGAGAACAAGTTGCTATCTTAGTATTTTTATTAGCTTTGTCCATTTTATTGGCGCTGGGTGTCACCCTCTTTCCTCTAGCCCTTACCCAAGCCCAACAACTTGTAGCCCGCTTACCAGAGTTGATTGACTCCGGGCGATCGCAGTTAATGATTTTAAACGAAAAAGCCGAAAGTATGGGCTTACCAATTAATCTTGATGCGATCGTGGTACAAATTAACGATCGCGTCAAGGGACAATTACAAGCTATAGCTGGACAAGTTTTAAATCTAGCAGTTGTCACCGTCACCAGCTTGTTAGACTTTCTGTTGACAATGGTGTTAACCTTTTATCTATTGCAACATGGTGGTGAACTCTGGGAAAGTTTAGTAGAATGGCTACCCACAAGATTTCGTGAACCCTTTTCTAAAACAGTACGCCTCAGTTTCCAAAACTTCTTCATCAGCCAATTAATACTATCTATCTGTATGGCATCTGCCCTTATACCCAGCTTTTTGTGGTTGAAAGTGCCTTATGGGTTATTGTTTGGCTTAACCATCGGTATTATGGCTCTTATCCCCTTTGGAGGTTCTGTGGGTATTGCTGCCACAACTTTATTAGTATCCCTCCAAGATGTTTGGATGGGAGCTAGAGTCTTAGCCGCAGCCGTCATAGTCCAACAAATTTTAGAAAACTTAATTGCACCCCGAATTTTAGGGAGTTTTACGGGGTTAAATCCCGTTTGGGTCCTAATTTCCGTCTTAACAGGAGCGAGAATAGGCGGACTTTTGGGTGTAATCGTAGCGGTTCCCTGCGCTGTTGTCATTAAAACAATAATTAGCGCTATACGTCCTCCAATAATTCGTCATGATCCCGAAGAATCCTCATCAGGAGAAATAGTTGCACCCATGACACCAGGAGAATCTGGAAAAGCTGAAGTGAAAAATTCCCTTAGTGTTTCTGATAACTTAGGTTGAAAATTTTGGATTTTGGATGCAACTATCTACAATTTAAAATTACAAATCCAAAGTTGAAGAGACAACCGAATTTTAGACGTTGTTTTTTGGAAGTCCCTTAGATTCACAACTAAGTAGAGGAGATTTAGTCATAAAATTGTTATTATTAGCAATTTGCGAACATCCAAACACACTTAACATCACAACACTAGCTGCGGCTAAAACGTAGCGTCTACCCAAACTTACTCCATACCGTCTCTGTAAGAAATTTTCCTGCGCAGCACTAAATTTATATACGTTCATCTATTACCTCATTCGTTGTTTTAGCTATCCATCAAATTAGACGCTGAGTATGTGTCAGATGTTCACTATCGCATTTACCAGCACAAAAACAGTTGACCGTTACAGTTTTGGTAACAGATCATGAACCACATCCTAATTTTGGTTTTGTGTGCTCGCGCATTTCTACAGAACACTACACGAACAAGATTTCGTAAAACTAAACGCAAAAAAATCTATTACTTTACTTAAGATAGTTAAGAACAAGCCCGTAGATTATCAGAAATGTTAAAAAAGTTAGGAGTCGATCCTGAAAGTTTGATGTGGAAAAAAAATTGGAATATAAAATCTTAAACATTCAGCTAATGCCTAACGGCACGCTACGCGAACAGCCATCAGGAGTCAGCTTTTTCAGGCTAACTCCAAAAATACCTATTTTATAATTAACCAATTTCTCAAACATTCTGACTCCTGACTCCTGAATTATTACCATCTAATTTACAGGCACAGTCCACCAAGCTAAAGAATATGATTGAGTTGGTTCATTGACTTGTTCTTTAAACCGGACCCGAATTTTATAATTACCATTAGCAGGAATAGGACAGAAAATATGCTCTACATTATCTATTTCACTCAGAGAAGAACAAGTAGCAACTTCAGTTCTGAGATCGTCTGCTTTGAGTAGATCAAGGTCGAGATTATTTAATCTCTTATCTATAAAACTTTCATTCAGATCATATTCCTGATTTTTATTTTTATCTTCTAATTCAACCAATCTGTCCCAAGTTAAGGTAATAGCTACAAAACTATTGTGTTTTAACGGTTTAGCTAAACTATATTCCACAGATGATGCAGTATTAATAGTATTGTAATCCCAACCAATTGCCGGAATAGAAGTTGCAGGTTGCCATTGACCAGGAAGAAATTGTTGATAAGCACGAAAAGCATTTAAATGACCTATCCCCATTTGATCATCAAGGGGAATTTTTGCATCTTTGTAAGCATCAGAAGCAAACCAATCTCTATTTTGTTTATCAACTAAAGTCCTAGTCATACCCAACCATAAACCATCACCTCTATCTTGAATTTTATCGGCTGAATTTAATAATACAGCTTTCATAACTTGATGATTTCGAGCATCAAGAGTCCAATGTGGTTGTTTAATTCGTAATTGTCGATCAGCAAATTCTTGTAATAAAGCCACAGTCGCTGTAACATGAGGTGCTGCAAAACTCGAACCTGTAGATTTATTCAACTTGCCATCAGGATTAAGTAAAGGAATATTACTACCGGGAGCAACTAAACTGATTGATCTGCGTCCACCAATATTAAATTCCTTACCAACTAAGCGATCACCCACTCCTTGATTATTACCTGCTAGATTAGAAACATGAACTTTATTGAAAATCCCTGCTCTTGGGGATGAAAAAGCCACGTTAATTCCGTTAAAATTATCTGTAGGAATGGGAATCCCTCCTTTGCCTTGGTTACCTGCGATCGCATACACTACATCATGAACCCGACTCGACCAGTCAATACACAAAGTTAGTAAAGCTTGACCATCCAAAACAGCCTCTGGTCTGGGGTCACGGTTCAAAGGTTCACCAAAACTAAAGTTAATAGCGCGAACATCACCGCTATTTTGTAAAGCTATATGTTGTGTTGATAAACATTCTTCCGGTTGACCCATATTTTTCGTAGAACCCACAGCAGAAGAATATAGCCTTGCATCTGGTGCAACTCCTGGCCAAGCTTTATCTTGACTTACCATTACTGCAGCTACATTATAAGCATGGGGATCAACACCACTATTTGACTTAGCTAGTGTAGTGCCTAAAAAAACAGCTACAGGAGAAATCGCACGATTTTTAGACACGGCTTTATCCAAGCCAAACATACCAGGACGACCAATTTCTACTTGACCGATGGCGATTTTGCTACCAGTTAAATTGTAAGGAGGTTGATGTAATTTCAGCACATCAATACCACCGCTTCCTAGAGAACTGCCAAACTGCACAGATGCTAATACTGGCACAGTCAAACAGGAAACACCCAAACCGCAAATTATCCAGATTTTGTTCATAGTCAGTTTTTAGGCAAGAGGCAAAAGAAGGAGTTTTATAGAAAATTTTGAATTTTACAATTTGAAATTAGAATGGATTTCTCCATATTTTGTTACAATGCTTACAGACGAGGACGCTTAATAACCCACTAGCCATGACCCAAAACCCATCTAAAAAGCCTATAGTTATCTCTCCATCTATCCTATCAGCCGATTTTAGCCGTCTGGGTGAGGATATTCGCGCTGTAGACAAAGCGGGAGCAGATTGGATTCACGTCGATGTAATGGACGGACGTTTTGTACCTAATATTACAATAGGTTCTCTGGTTGTGGAGGCGATTCGTCCGATTACAACCAAACCGCTGGATGTCCACTTGATGATTGTGGAACCAGAAAAGTATGTAGAAGGTTTTGCTAAGGCTGGTGCTGATATAATTTCTGTACACGCTGAACATAACGCTTCACCTCACCTCCACCGGACTTTGGGACAAATCAAAGAACTCGGTAAACAAGCTGGAGTTGTGCTTAACCCCGGTACACCTTTAGAATTAATTGAATATGTACTGGAACTGTGTGATTTAGTGCTGATTATGAGCGTTAACCCCGGTTTCGGTGGACAAAGCTTTATTCCTAGCGTAGTTCCTAAAATTCGCCAACTGCGTCAAATGTGTGATGAACGCGGTTTAGACCCTTGGATTGAAGTTGATGGTGGATTGAAAGCCAATAATACGTGGCAAGTTTTGGAAGCAGGAGCTAATGCTATTGTAGCAGGTTCTGCTGTGTTTAATGCTCCTGATTATGCTGAGGCGATTAAGAATATTCGTAACAGTAAGCGTCCCACATCAGAATTAGCAGCTGTTTAATTTAGTCAGATTTAGTTTCAATTAGATACAGTGACAAAAAGAGTAGGGTGATTAATCTTCATCCTACTTCTTTATCTTAGACTGGGGAATAGGGCTATTTTGCCTGTTTACTAGAGAAATATGCAACAATAGTTATATGACCAGGGTTTATCTAGATATCAGTATTTATAATCGTCCATTTAACGACGAAACACAGCCCAAAATATTTCTAGAAACACAGGCGGTTATTTTCATTTTACAAATGGTAGAAGTTCAATTACTAGAATTAGTTAGTTCTTCAGTTCTAGAATATGAAAATAGCCATAACCCTTTTATGCTTAATAAGCAATCAATGGTTCGATATTTACAAATAGCCTCATTAAGAGTATTAGTAGACGAAAAGATTAGAACTAAAGCCAAGCAATTAGAAAAACAAGGCATTAAACCTATTGATGCACTTCATGTAGCTTGTGCAGAAGCATCTCAAAGTGATTACTTTATCACTTGCGATAAAAGATTAATTAATCGTTGTCAATATTTATCACTCAAGGTAATTAACCCAACAGATTGAATTCTGGAGATAGAAGATGAGTATTAAAGTGATTAACGAACAAGAAAATTTACAGGAAGTGATGCAGGTTTTGCTTGCTCACTTAGAAATAGCAAAAGTAATGAAATTTTGGGCAGCTTGTAAAATAGGTGAAGGGGATTATTTACAAGTTAAAGAAAACCTATTTTCTGGAGAAACAGTTGATAGCTGATATGACAAAATTCAAGAACATCAAAAGTTGACTGGTAAATAATCAACGATTATACATAAAAAATAAATAGCTCTGTAATTCTGTAACTTTGATGACTGTAGTTACTGCTAAACGCTTCACTATAGCTGAATATCACCGTCTAGCGGAACTAGGCTTCTTTAAAGAAGATGAGCGAGTTGAATTAATTAAGGGTGAATCATACAAATGACTGCAGAAGTTACACCCGATTGTGTTTGTAAAACACTGTTATGTCAGCAATTGATTCAACTTTTACTAAGCCGTGCTATGGTCAGAGGACAAGAGCCTATTATTATTGCTGACCATAGCGAACCAGAACCAGATTTAACCATTGTTCGTAATGTCAATGATAATTATCTTTCAAGCGATCCTAAACCATCTGACATTTTACTTTTAATTGAAATTTCTAATTCCATTTAGAAATATTACCAAGAAGTGAAATTACCTCTTTATGCAGAAGCAGGTATTTCTGAGTATTGGATTTTTAATTTAATCAATCATCGTTTAGAGTTTTACAGTGAGCCTTGTCAAGATTATCAAAGTAATTTTGATTATCTTTGATAATCGTCGTAAATTGATTTTATTGCCTAGTGAGTCTGTTAAATTTCCTTATTTCCCTGATTTAGTTCTGGATTTATCTAAGGTGTTTCCTGGGTAAATATCGAACATTCGATAAGATAAACACATCTATAATAAGCGAATTATATTTATCCTAAATAGGATAATAAAATTATTCAAGCCCGCAAGTTTAAGAAAAATGTTTTTATTTACCAAATAACTCAACCTGCATTCAGGTAATATACCACTTGTAAGTTTTTTTACTGAAATATTTAGTTTGTTTTTTGAACCAGAACAAAGCCATTTTGATTGATTGGTTAAAATCTCATTCAATTATTAATGATGATAGTTATTCTCAAATAAAAGTTTCATCTCAACAAAGATATAAAAGACTACTAAACCACAGCAAAAACAGTATAGTGACAGTTGATAACAACAAAACATTATATGAACAAGATTTTTAGCTGTAGTAATTACAGTTATTATGCTGTAGAGTGAGCATTGCCCACCCTACATAATTATACATTATTACTTCCGAATACCCAACCATTTAGCCGCCGCAATCCCAATAATTCCTGCCACAATAGGATTACTGAGAAACTTGATAATTCCTGGTTGTTCCGCTAACACTTCACGGAAAATATCAGGATGATTATGATAAGCAAAAGATGCAAGATTACTCACATCATCAGCAGTCATATGGTTAGGGTTGTGAGTGGAAAGACTTAACTGTTCTTGTAAACGATTTCCGTCCAGTCCTCTTTCTTTTAATTGTTTGAAAAAAGCCCGTGCGACATCATCCCGTTCATTGGGTTTAATTTGAGAAATTGCTTTTTGTAATTCAGGCTCCATTTGACTAGGAGGAATGCTTTCTAGATGTAAAGATCGACTGAATAATTGCCGACGTTGATCTGTTGTTGTCCTTTGAGCAAAATCATCAAAAGTCTCATATTCATTTGTGGTATCGGCTGGCATATTATCCAAAGATTCGACATTTCCGTGAGCCAAATCTTTCATGATATCGCGTTTATATTCTTCACTACTTCTCACGTGATTTCTCTCCTGTTTTATATTTACACAATCCAACTTTATTTTGAACTTTCAATAACCTCTTATGGTTAGCTATACCTAATTTGATTTGTCTGAGCAATATAATCAGCAGTCAAAATTAATTTCTTATCAGGTGCATATATCAAAATCTTCAAGTCTTGATTAGGGAAATTCTTTCTAAAACCTTGCACTAAAGAGTTTGCTAGTGGTCGCACTTCATTAGGACTAACTTGAGGAGAAATAACTACACCTAGTTTGTTATTATCCCTAACATAAGCATCTGTAACTAATCCTTTAGAAGTTTGCACAACCCAGTTGCCAAAATTCTGCCCTCCGGGAGTATTACCACGTTCTAATTCTGCATAGGTAACATCTCTTCCTACTGCTGATGGAGTAGTTGTGCGGTCTGATTCTGCGACTCTTCCACCACCGCAAGCGGTAGTTAACGTTAACACCAAAATCAAAACTAAAGATATCAAAATTTTACGACTCTGTTGAATTAGAATCATAATTTTTCTCCTCAGACAACTCAAAATTTAAGTTGTATTTTTGATAGAAACAGGACTTACGCTTACGCAACTGGCATATCATTACAGTGCGTCAGGTGCCAAAAATCTGTTGATGTTAACCAATTTATAGGTCTGACGCACCCTTCAATAGACTTGAATGTGAAACTTCTGTAAGTCCTAGGAAAGATGAAAATACAAAAGTTCGTAATCAGATATACAACTCTTTAAAATTTTGGAAGTGAGAGAAAGATCTCTCACTATGAACTGCACACTATGAACTGCATTTTATTCAATCAATCTTTTTTTAGTCAAGCTTTTGCTTCACATTATCTTTGACATCTTCTACAGAGTGACGTACTTCGCTTTCTGCTTGTTTTCCTTTACCTCCGGCTTGATCTTTGGGATCACCAGTAATATTTCCTAAGGCTTCTTGTCTTCTTGTGCTTTACCTTCAATATTTTTACCTGTCGCTTTAGCCCGTTCTTCTAATCTCATTTGCTTTACCTATAATTATTAATTACCATACTAAATTAGCGTGAATATTAACTTAATACTTCCACCACAAGGTATACAAGATATATTAAGTATCTGTGTAAAAAGGAATATATAAAGTAGACTTAAGAAGTCAGAATTTCACAAGGAAGAATAAAGCAGGAAGAATTTCTATTAGCTATCTTCACTAGATAATTTATTTTGCACAGCTGCTATTTAAAAATAATAAAAAAACCCAGTTTCATTAGTAAACCGGGTTGTTAAGAATATGGGAATAATGTTTGAAATTAGTCTAGAAAACCCATCAAAGTCTCAGAATCATCAACAGTATTTGATGCTATTGGACGATTACCAAATATTGAATAGTTTTTCGAAACCACCAATGCACTAGAACCGATAGGACGAATACCGGATAGATTAATGCTGCTCACAACTTGGAAGGTGTTAGCACTAATGGGACGAATTCCCATCGCATTGTAAGTTTCAACTACTTCTAAACTACTTGTACTAATAGGACGTAAGCCAGCGATTGATACTGTTCCCGAAAATTGTAAGTCGCTGCTGCCAATAGGACGCTCTCCAGCAACTACTATTGTCCCCTCAGAACCCTGTTCTGTATTACCTTGGTTATTTTCTTCCACTTTCTTATCTCCTTTGCAGCTGAGTGCTTTGTAAACTAACGCATCCAGCTTTTTACATGAATTTTACAATAATTAAGGCAAGGTTTATTTTTTGCTATAATATTAAGAGTGTAACCTTAAAAAACCACACATAGATATAAGTTTCTTCAAAACTGACACATAAGTAAATTAAAAGAGTAAATTTTTGTGAACAATATCTGACTTACAGGGATAGGTGATTGGCTACGCCAGTGCTAAAGGTGATCGCATCGCCACTATCGCTCGCTACTATGGGAAAGGGTATGTTCAGCAACAACGGTCATGACAGAATTTAGTCTTCAAGCTCCTTTTAGTCCCACTGGTGATCAACCACAGGCGATCGCTCAACTTATAACCAGCATCGAAGCGGGTAATCGTTACCAAACTTTACTGGGTGCGACGGGAACTGGTAAGACGTTTTCTATCGCCGCAGTGATTGAAAACGTTGGTAAACCGACCCTAGTCTTAGCCCATAATAAAACCCTTGCAGCACAACTATGTAACGAATTCCGGGAATTTTTCCCCAATAACGCCGTTGAGTATTTCGTCAGCTATTACGACTATTACCAACCGGAAGCGTATATTCCCGTCACAGACACATATATAGAGAAAACAGCAGCGATTAATGATGAAATAGATATGTTGCGACATTCTGCAACTCGTTCTCTATTTGAACGTCAGGATGTAATTGTTGTTGCTTCTATTAGCTGCATTTACGGTTTAGGAATGCCGGCTGAATACCTCAAAGCTGCAATTCCCCTACAGATAGGTATGGAAGTTGACCAAAGGCAGATTTTACGGGATTTGACATCTGTGCAGTATAGCCGCAACAATGTAGAAATGGGTCGGGGAAAATTTCGCGTCCGGGGTGATGTGTTAGAAATTGGACCCGCTTACGAAGATAGAATCATTCGTGTTGAATTTTTTGGTGATGAAATTGACGCAATACGTTATATTGACCCTGTAACTGGGGAAATTCTCAGTAGTTTGCAAGCGGTGAATGTCTACCCTGCGCGTCACTTTGTCACCCCAGAAGAACGTTTAGAAGTGGCTTGTAAAGATATTTCCGCAGAATTAAAACAGCAAAAATTAGCATTAGAAGAATTAGGTAAATTAGTCGAAGCACAACGCATAGATCAACGCACCCGCTACGATTTAGAAATGTTACGGGAAGTCGGATATTGTAACGGAGTAGAAAATTATTCTCGTCATTTAGCAGGTAGACAAGCGGGAGAACCACCAGAATGTTTAATTGATTATTTTCCTAAAGATTGGTTATTAGTAATAGATGAATCTCACGTTACTGTTCCGCAAATTCGCGGGATGTATAATGGCGACCAAGCGCGGAAAAAGGTTTTAATTGATCATGGTTTTCGGCTTCCTAGTGCGGCGGATAATCGTCCTTTAAAAGCAGAGGAATTTTGGCAAAAAGCTAATCAATGTATTTTTGTTTCTGCTACGCCGGGAAATTGGGAAGTAGAAGTTTCTGAAGATAATATCATTGAGCAAGTAATTAGACCTACTGCAGTAGTAGATCCAGAAGTTGTTGTTCGTCCCACGGAAGGACAAGTTGATGATTTATTAGGAGAAATTAAAGATAGAGTCGAACTACAAGAAAGAACCCTAATTACCACGTTAACTAAACGCATGGCGGAAGATTTAACGGAATATTTGGAAGATAAGGGAGTTAAAGTTAGATATTTGCATTCGGAAATTAATTCGATTCAGAGAATTGAGATTTTACAGGATTTACGAAATGGTAAATTTGATGTTTTGGTGGGTGTGAACTTACTACGGGAGGGTTTGGACTTACCAGAGGTTTCTTTAGTGGCAATTATGGATGCAGATAAAGAAGGTTTCTTGCGTGCAGAAAGTTCGTTAATTCAAACTATTGGAAGGGCTGCGCGTCATATTCGAGGTAAGGCGATTATGTATGCTGATAAGTTAACAGATAGCATGATTAAAGCTATTGATGAAACTGATAGAAGAAGGGGAATTCAAACAGCATATAACGAAATGTACGGAATTACACCAAAACCAATTGTTAAGAAGTCAAGTAATGCAATTTTATCATTTTTGGATGTATCGCGGCGGTTAAATGCAGGTGATCTAAAGGTGGTGGATGAACATTTAGATGAATTATTGTTAGAAGATATTCCAGAGTTAATTACGCTGTTAGAAAAACAGATGAAGGAAGCAGCGAAAAAGATGGAATTTGAAGAAGCAGCAAAATTGCGCGATCGCATTAAACATCTCAGGGATAAAATGTTGGGAAAATAAATTTATAATTAGCGCACTACTAACTTCTTTTGGACAGCAGCGTCTTGAATGACATATTTATTGCTTGTAAAAACCTGAATACCTGGAATAACACTATAGTCCATGTCATCAGTAATAATCTTAACTGTTCCTGCTCCTGCTCTGTTAATAGCTTCGAGCAGTAGGAAATCATAAGGATAGTGGATTAAATAACCTTTAACTCTGGTTTAGGGGTGTAATTCCATTGGGGCAAGAATTCATCAACAAAAATC
>ERZ1034419.143-NODE-143-length-13273-cov-37.922379_pt1 | contig 13273 bp, 13 predicted proteins | sample MGYA00520531_ERZ1034419 | MGnify/ENA primary metagenome ERZ1034419 (study PRJEB33736, sample SAMEA104288485) | Azolla nilotica | place: Sudan | collected 1982 | study: EMG produced TPA metagenomics assembly of the PRJEB19522 data set (Is there foul play in the... | reverse complement strand
AAGTTTTTTATGCTGCATTTCAGCTTGGGCTAACAAGTCTTGAAACTGATGGTTAATTATTCCCAGTATTTGTTTTCTACGATGTGGATATTATTGAATATAATTAAGTGGATTTTTCCTTCTGGTAGACGGTCAAAATTCCCTTCTACTATTTTTGACACCAAGTTAATTTTCCGGACAGGTCTAATACCCGTCACCTGATGTAATCTCGTTTTCAGAAACGTTCTCTTTCTGAGACATTCATTATCTTCTAATTCAGCCAAAGCTTCTAGAAAATCAATTTTTAACTCCTCTGGCAGAATTTTAATCGCTTCACGAATCACACCATATTCATCTAGAAGAGGTTTAATTTGTGCCATTAACAACAATGGATCTCTAAATCTTGATTTTCTTCTACCGTGAAATCCTGATAAATAAACTCTGCAATGGCGTTATATGCTTGTTGTGCTTCTTCTGAATTAACTAATCTAAATAAAGTGATTAGTATACAACGAGAAATCGGATCATCATCAGTAGTTAAAATTATTCTTTATTCCTCATTAATTTTTAAACAAAATATAGTCATGATTTAATTTAATATTTCTGAGTTGCTCGCTGTGTTCATGAAAAGAATTATTTTCAAATGAGAGAAGTTAAAAATTACGATTTATTTCTTTAATAATTGTAAACTTCTCCGTATCTGTAAATTTTTTTAAATCTTTCTCAAAATCCTTGGTCGATTCAATGAGTATATCCATCAACTTAACTCCTGAATCGAAATTATAAGGCTAATTTAAATTACCCATACTTATATAAAATTGCAGATAGTAATTGTGAAATAATCAGAAATTAACTTTCCATAACTTGTATCTATCAACTGATCATTTGCAACACCATAGCTTTCTGGAAAATTCAGACTTATGCAAATTAGTCAGCTAAGAAATAAAGTCATTAAACCTGCATTCATAGTCATATCAGGACGTGCTATTACTCAAAGCACCGGATGTACAAAATTTAATTCAAATTGAAACGAAAATATAGCAGATGCCCAAACGCCACCTAAACCAGCACCTCAAGAAATTGTCCAAGCTGGAGAAGTGCGTCCTTGACCTGGTAGCTTGGATAAAATACCTGTTTTTAACAGTAACAGTCCTGAATGGGTCAAAACTGAAGGGATTTTACTTTCGACTTTTGCACCTGATGGGAAAAAGATTCCAGCAGCACATCTGAATCTTCCCTGAAAGGGAAGATTTGATTTATTTGCTCATCACTATACTCATACTCCCTAAAATTTGCAAACCCTTTATTTCGGTGTAATTTTGTATAATCCGGGTAAAAAACCTATTACTGTAGATATTTTACAAGGTGCAAGTTATTTGATGCTAGATGCACCTTTTGTAACTTTAGCGCCATCTATTGAAAATAATGATGGTAAAGTATTTTCAGGCCCAGGAGCTAGGGCTGTAGCTGATGTGTTGCAGCGAGTAGGACAAAAGGATTTTCCGGCTAAATTGGTAATTCCTGCTGGGGGAAGTCGGATGTTATTAAATCATCCCATTCCAGTGCGAAATTTAGAAAAGCCTGTAAATGGTCGGTCTAGCTTTTTCCGTTTCCGTAGTAGTGGTAAAGTTTATACGGCTAGTTTAGCCTTGTTTGCTAAAAAAATGCTGATGGTAATGACCGTGCTCCAACTTTAGCCGAATGGCAAGATTTATTAAATAACGGTAATTTTCCAGATCTCAGGGATAAAATTCCCTCACAGACAGATGTGAAAGGAGGTCAATTAATTTATGGAAGGGTAGCTGGTGTATCTGAAGGTGCGACTTGGAAAGTAAATCTGATAGATAATACCAAAAGTCAAAGTTTGACTATTCCCCAACCGGGTAAAGCTATTTCTTATGCGATCACAACTTTACGAAGTGGTAGATTAGGTACACAACAAAGCCAAACTGCGAAAATATTGGTACGTTATCCAGACACGGCTTATGAAGCACATGGAAATTATGGAGTTGAATATAATCTCAGTTTACCTTTAAGTAATAAAACTAATATGAACCAGGCTGCAACTGTCACTTTAGCAACACCATTAAGGGAAGACAAATTAGCTCAAAATGGTGTGAGTTTCCGAAAACCATCTTTAAATTTTCGATTTTTCCGGGGTACAGTGCCGCTAAAATACACCGATGATGATGGGAAGCAATAAACACACTACTACATTTATGCCATTGTACTGGTCAGGTTTTAGATCCTTTAGTGAAAGTGGTGTTAGAATCGGGAACTAAACGCATGGTGCAGCTAGATGTAATTTACCCACCTGATTCTACACCCCCGCAAGTAGTGAAGGTAAGAAATTTGGAAATTGAAAGTAGGTGACAGGGAACAGGTTATAGTTGACAAAAGGAAACCCAACATTCCCAAAGTTTTTGTTGGGTTACGCTGTCTATACAATTCTAAAATCTAAAATCCACATTCTAAAATTGTATTATTTACAGCCGTAGAAAAAGGCGATTTCTGTTTCTTTTAAAGGTGCAAAACCAGCGTCTGCAAGCTTTTAGTCTAGTTCCGATTGCGGGATATGCTTGGCACCAATGCGAACAATCCGAGAACGCATGGTGTTAGATACACCGCCACGTTGTCTACCTGCTTCTAATCCCATGACTTGGTTATACAATTCTAATTTAGCTGGAGGAATAGGAGAACCATCAAAGTCTATCCGCTGTGTGATCGCAACATCAATAGCATCAGCACCTGTGGTAGTTTGATTCCCTACATTAATTTTAGTGGTGATGGGGATATATTCTCAAGGTTATTAGATATATTTTACCAGTCAGGGGGTAGAAGAAGCAGGAGGGGGGGTGAGCAGGGGTGCAGGGTGCAAGAAGAGAAGAAAAATCAGTAGTCCCCATCTTCCCTATTTTCCGCAGTCCCCATTTCCCCATTCAGACTTGCCACTTTTGGAAATTTTGGTTTAATCTCGAACCAGCGGTATAGCAATTTAGGTGATGCTATGTCTGACCCCCACACTCCTCGTAATAAAGACCGCAACCTCGAACAAGCTCTAACTAACAAAATTATCGACGATTACTTCGAGAATTCTGAAAGTTGGCTGAGAGCAATTTTGCGGATGTGTATTTTCTCCCTCGCTAAAATTAATGGAGAATCCGTGTTTATCGTCGAATGTCCGAATCAAGCCGTAGCAAAGCGCCTTAGTCGTAAAACTTATCCGTTTCGAGGAATGGTGTACTTTTTAACTGATAATTTTGATGATCGGGATCGCAGCTTATTTTGCTATAGAGATGAACGTAACGGAAAATGGCGCTGTTTTGATACCAGTACAAATACCTGGGAATACCTGAGTGATTTACAGTCATCTATTACGCCAAGTGAATAGGGACTGGGGACTGCGGAAGATGGGGAAGTAATTTTCCTAATACCCAATGCCCAATGCCCAATCACCAATGATTAGATTTGTGTGTGATTGAACCACTAACAAACGCCCCTAATATTGTGCCTGTCCAAACTCCAGCTATGCTACCTTGCCAGATTGATCCTGGTGTCACCCAAGTATTACACATCTGTTGGAGGCCCCAAGCTTGGTTTTGGCATTTCTGACTGTGAAGCATTGAGGTCATTTGTACACCCATCAAACCGCCAAAAAATCCAGATGACAATGCCACAAAAGTACAAATTAGAATGCGTTTCTTAGTCATGGTGATTGGGGACTGATAGTTTATGATTGGTGATATGGAGACGTGGGGAGATATAACAATATCTTCTCTTACACCCTTTCTTTCTGTCACCTGTCACCTTCTTCAACCTGTATTTCTCATTCCTGCGGCAATACCATTAATGGTTAATAATGCTCCTCTAAGCAACTCCCCTTTGCTGTAACGGGAGTTAATGACTCCAGAGGTCGTGGTGTTTTTGTAGTGTCTTAAACGCTTCAGGATAGAAACTTGTATAAATCCTAAAGGTACAATTGTGCCGTTACGCAACTGTACGGAACGCTGCAAGATGGGATCACCGTCTAAAAGTCTTTGGTGTCCAGTGATATTTAAGACCAAATCTCTAGTCAGATAAAATTCACTAGAAATTTGCTCAAATACTTTATCAAACCGGGCTTTGTCTTCTGGGTTGGATAGTTCCTGGACGTAATGATGTGCCATTTCAATATCTACTTTTGCCAAGGTCATTTCCGCCTTAGAAATAGCCATTTTGAAGAAAGGCCATTTAACATAAAAATAGCGCAGCAGTTTCAGGTGTTCTTCTGGCTGTTCGTTCAGGAAATCTTGTAAAGCTGTACCTAAGCCATACCAAGAAGGTAACAAAAATCGGGTTTGTGTCCAGCTAAATACCCAAGGAATAGCCCGCAAACTGCTTAAATCTTTTTTACCAGATGGTCGTCGCGCTGGACGGGAACTAATTTGCAGTTGGCTGATTTCTTCAATGGGGGTGACTTGGTGGAAGAAGTCGATAAAATCAGGTTGTTCGTAAATTAGACCACGATAATGTTGGCGAGATCGCATTGACAATTCTTCCATGATCTCATTCCATGGTTTAATATCATCAAACCCTGTCCGCAACAAACTAGCTTGAACTACCGCAGTTGTGATAGTTTCTACATGATATAAAGCCAAGTCCAGCAAGGAATATTTAGAAGCTAAAACTTCTCCTTGTTCAGTAATCTTGATGCGTCCATTAATACTGTTACCAGGTTGAGCCAAAATTGCTTCATAAGCAGGGCCACCACCCCGACCCACAGAACCGCCGCGTCCGTGGAAAATCCGCAGGTGTAAGCCATATTGTTCAGCAATTTTCTGGAGTGATTTTTGGGCTTTGTGAATTTCCCAGTTGCTGCTTAAGAAACCAGAATCCTTATTACTGTCAGAATACCCCAGCATCACTTCTTGCAAGTTGGGGTTAAGGGTGGGTGAAGATGGAGAGTTGGGGGGTTGGGTATCTGGGGGAGTGTTTTCGGAGTTAAGTGCTTCATAGCCACCAGCTAAGAAGGCGCGATATAGGGGGAGTTCAAAAAGTTTTTTCATCACGCTTCTAGAGCGTTGTAAGTCTTCTACAGTCTCAAATAGCGGGACGATTCTAATTGAACCTACAGCGATCGCTGGATCAAATAGTCTGGCTTCTTTGGCTAAGAGCAGAACTTCCAAAACATCGCTGACTTCTCGGCACATACTGATAATGTAAGTTTGACAGATGTTGATGCCAAATTCTTGTTGTAGCGATCGCACAACTCGGAAGGTTTCAATTACATCATTAGTTTTTTCTGAAAATGGCAACTCTCCAGGAATTAACGGCCGTCTTGTTTGCAGTTCCCCAGTTAACCAAGACACTCTTTGAGCTTCTGATAGTTGGTTATAAGATAGGGGTAAAACTTGCAGGTATTCAAGAATCTCATTCAGCGCATCAGAATGACGAGATGATTCTTGCCGAATATCTAGCTGAGTCAGGTTAAAGTCAAAAATTTCCACTTGACAGATGAGATTTTCTAACTCTCTACAGCTTAAACCCGTTTCCGTCAAATTGCGTTGAACCAACCGCAGTTCTGATAAAAATTCAGCCCCTGAACGGTACATGGGGGAATCTTCATTTGCTGGTGTTTCTCGACTATATAAAGCCAGATTGCGATCGCGTGTATTTTCCAATCTTCTCAGCACATAGGCCAACTTTAAGCGATATGGTTCTTGACGATAGCGCAACGCCAGAGCATCATATACATCACTCATCGTAGACTGATCTAACTCCAGTGACTCCAGCAAATCTGGCAACACATCACTCCACTGCATGGACACACTTAATAATTCAATCAGCTGCTTCACCGACTTAATATATCTTCCCAACACCATTTTCCGCTGATAACAAGCGGTTTTCCATGTAACTTCTGGTGTCACTGATGGATTTCCATCCCTATCTGAACCTACCCAAGAACCAAAGGAACAGAAATTTTTGCTTGGTGGTTCTAACCAAGGAAATGTTTGTTCTAGGGAATATTTGAGACGTTTATACAGTTGGGGAATACCATCAAATAAGACTTCTTGGAAATAGTGCAGAGCATAATCTACTTCATCCAGCACCGTTGGTTTGAACTGGTGCAGTTCATCTGTACGCCACCAGAGGCGGATTTCTTCCAATAAATGCTCTTTCACTTCTTGAGCTTCCCAAGGATAGCCACCAGAGTGATTTTCCAAGCTATCCAGATGTTGCAAGAGGTCTACTACCTGTCGCTGTTTATCTCGGATCGTATGACGGACAATTTCCGTGGGGTGCGCCGTGAAAACCAAGCGAATATCTAGTTGAGAAATCAACCGTTGAATTTGCTGGGGTGGTACATTCAGTTTAAACAACAGGGGAAATAATGCCGCAAATGTGCCTTTTTGTTTAATTGGCGTAGTGTCTGTCCAACTTTGTGATAGGTAATCTGCTCCTAGTTCCTTAGTGATAGGTAAATCGTCTTCTCTTTGGTTAGTCGAATAAATAATATTGGCGAGATGTTCCTGATCGATTGTGCCTGAATCAGAATAGCGGGTTAACTGCTGCTTTTGTTCGTATTCCTGCTCTATGATATTAATCAACTGAAAATAAAGAGCAAAAGCACGAGCAGCACGAATAGCCTCGTTGATATTCAGTTGTTCAATTAACTCCACCGCAGAGGAGGTTTGGTCATGAGTAGCTTGTCCTTCTGGGGAACACAAATCGCGCAATTGTCGCAATAGATCTACCATCTTTTGACCACATTCTTGCCGAAGAACTGACTCCCACAATTCCTCTACTACCTGTAGACGATGACGCAAGAATAATTCCGAGGGGTAAAGATTCACTGCTGGGGATGAAGAGTATAAAAGGGAACCCATATTCTTCGCTCTTATAAAGCCAATTACTGTTGACAATTCTATTTTTTTACTCGTAGCTCTATAGGACTAACCAGAGCCAATAAATAAATGGTTATAAATAAAGGTTAGCTTTGATTTAATTCCTGTTGATCTTGTGGATCTGGAAAGTGGAGAATAGGAAGGCGATCGCCTCTAAATACTTCTTCACTGGCTTCCCCTAAAGCTATCAATCCCTTACTAGTTGCTTTCTCTGCTATCAGTAGGAGTAGCATAGACGCAGTACCTATTTCCAGGAGACATGATTGGGGAATCCCAAATAAAACCAGATTTAATCCGTTGGTTGGTGAAGGGTTTTGAGTGACAAGTGACATTGCTAATTCTTGATAATTGGCAGATGAGTAGAATAAGAGGAAGCAGAAGGTACGAGTTTAGGAGTTACAGGAGTATGGCTATCGCCACGCTATACCTACGGCACAATGCGTGTAGCTTGCTTTTCGTAAGGTACGCTATCAGAAGTTACAGAAATTACAGGAGTAAGAATAAGAAATTGCCCCACACCCTACACCCTACACCCCATTTAGGCTCATAAGACTATCTTTCCCCATTTTGCAAGATCCAAAGGTAACAAAATTGTTAAAAAAAACTGCAAAATGTGATAAATCTATGTTTCTAGCTTACAAGTACAGGGAAAATCCCCCAATACTCGCTTTCTGTTAAAGTTGACTTCATAATGAAAACATTATTACTAGATCGCCAGCAAACCTTAGTAGAGTGGGTAAGCCAAGCAACAGGAATCAACACTTTCGGAGTGAAAGTCCGGTTCTTGGGAAATGACCTACATATCCTTTGTGAAGATACCGACTGTCCACAACGTTGGCTAACTCTGTCTGACTTGCTACAAGCACTAGAGCAAACAGATTTGGATAGCTTAACCAGTGAAGAACAATCCCCAATATACCAAGTATTGGTTTACGGGCGAAAAAAAGGAGAGCATCGTCCTCAATGGTGTCATCAGGTCTACTTGAATCAGTTAGATCGGCATCTAGAGCAGGTACAGCAGGCACTGTTAACAGAAGCAGCCAAATCTAAACCCATGGGGGTAAGTGGGGCGCTGATTGTCTCTAATGAAAGTTTGGCACGTCAGGGCAACCCGGATGCTATTGCTCGCTATCTTAGCGAAAACCTCAGTCAATTGGGTGTGGCAGTCCAAGTTAAGAATCGACCTTATGATTCCAAAGCTAACTCTCAAAAAATACGTAATCGTCTGTGGATTTTGTGTCAGTCCAGTTATAGCCCTGATGCGACCTTGTTAGCAGAACCAATAGCCGAACAGTTGAGACATCTCAAGCTTTCTGGCTATGAGGATGCAGTCATTGTTTCTCAAGTCCGGGGTGAGCATGATCCTGATTGGCGGTTGCGGGTGGATTTGACACCACCAGAAACAATGCTCAAAGAATGGGCGCGTTGGGGAGATGTGCAAGCGATCACTCTATTATTAACTGAGGTCTTGTCAGATTTTCAAATTTCTGTCCAAGCTACTCTTACAGAATTTACTCTGCACATTTTTTGCACCCCAGCAGTTGAGTTGTTAAAAACTGGTCCTGCTCCTGACAAGGAAACTTGTTTACCAGTTATTCTATCTCAGCTAGAAGTGATCGCACCTCAAGGTATTCTCACCGCTGCTATCTATGGACAAAAAACAGGTGATTTACAACCCGCCTGGGTAGATTGGGCATCTCTACCTGCTTCAATACATCCGGCTTTGGCAACATCCACACTAGCATTAGGTAGTTCTGGTGACGAACCAGCCCTAATTTTTTTGCTAGAACGTCTGCTCAATCATGACATGGATTGGCGGTTAAAAACAGGTGGTATTCGCGTTTTACTACTTCGTAAAGGTGACTTACTGCACGTCATGTGTGATGCACTCAATTGTCCCACACGCCAGCAAGTAGCCACCAAAGTTACCCAATTTATTCGCCAACTTAACATTATTAGTATTGTTGGTGTGAGAGTTTACGGTCGTCGTGCCGGTGATAATGAACCTGTTTGGCATCACGGACTTGATTTTGAACAATGCCACCGCTTAGTGCCAGAAGCAACACCAGAATTTGCTGCTACTGCTCAATATGTTGATAATTTGCTCACCAAGGAAACCGACGAACCAATTGTGCACCCTGATTTAACAACCCAAGAAGTTCAAAGTTTCGTGACTGAAGCCGCACAACATTTGCTAGAAACGGCTCACAAACAAGTCAAAAATTTGTTAGTGGGAACTCAACTGTTTGCAGAAACTAACCAATCAATTGAACAAAACCCTAATGAACAAGGAGTAGCGGGAAGTTTAATTTGGGTAGCTTTGGGACTAATGCTCACACTCCAAAGTGATTGGATGTTGGGTTACGTTATTACTAGTATTCAAAATTCACCCAAAGGTGCTAGTATTTTATCCCCATCATCCTCACAGACCAAGGCATCTTTGACATTAGGAGCAGAACCGACTCAAAGCACCGCATTTTTTACCAGCAGTAACAATATAAAGCCTTCTGAGTCTAATAATTCTGCCTTTAATGCTTCTGGTTTTACCCAAAATGATAGGGCTGGAAATTTACCAGATGCACCATCGAGACAAAAAGCTAATTCCACTGCTATTCTTTTAGCAGCACGCTCTCAAATGCCAAGCTTTGGAGCAAGGCAATTAGACGAACAATTAGCACTTTATAAAAAACGTTTAGCAACAACAGGCAAACCACCAGATATTTTAATTATTGGTTCATCTCGTGCCTTTAGAGGAGTTGATCCTGTTGCCCTTTCTAAATCCTTGTCAACTCAAGGTTATACCAAAATTGATGTATTTAACTTTGGTATTAATGGCGCTACAGCCCAAGTTGTAGACTTGATTATTCGCCAAGTTTTACAACCATCAGAATTACCAAAAATCATTATTTGGGCAGATGGTTCTAGGGCTTTTAACAGTGGTCGTGAAGATATCACCTTTAACTCTATTGCCGCATCAAAAGGCTATCAAGAAATTTTAAAAAGAGCTACAAAACCAGACAATAACAATAAATCATCCCAAGCAACAACAAATAAAACAGAAGATAAAAATAAAACAGAAGATAAAAAGCTCACCAATAAAACACCAGATATTAAGAGCTACGAAGCTGCTAATGAGTGGTTAAATCAAATTTTAGTCGGTAGATCTGCTACCTACAAAAATCGTGATCACATTAAAACCTTATTGCAAAAACAATTACACCATCTACCATTTAGTAACGACATTCAGCCAGTTACATCAAACAACAAATCGACAACCGATCCACAAGAAGATAATACTCAATTATCAGTTGATTTTGATGGCTTTTTACCCCTAACTATTCGTTTCAATCCCACTACATATTATCAAAAACATCCCAAAGTATCTGGAAGTTACGACAACGATTATAAATCTTTTCAATTAATAGGAAACCAAGACTTTGCTTTCAAATCAGTAATTGAGTTTACAAAAACTCAACAAATACCAATCGTGTTTGTGAATATGCCCCTCACCGCAGATTATCTAGATCCAGCGCGGACGAAATATGAACAGCAATTCCAACAATATATGTTATATTTTTCCACTAATAATGCCAACTTTATCTACCGGGACTTAAGCCAAATCTGGCTCAAAGGACATGAATACTTTTCTGATCCTAGTCATCTTAACCGCTATGGAGCTTATGAAATCTCCAAAAAGCTGGCTATTGATCCCATGATTCCCTGGACTGTTAAATAAATGAGGAATAGGGATTGGGGACTGGGGATGATGAGGGTGATCGGGAAGTAATTTCCTAATACCCAATGACCAATGACCAATGACTAAAAAATGAAGTTTATATCAATTTTGTACGGGATTTTTTTACTGAGCATTTTGGGAATTTACTGGACTGTAGCTGAACAAAAGTTACGATTATGGATTCTGCTGATAGCCAGTATTATATTTTATTCTTCTTGGCATATTCAATATTTGCCATTACTATTAGTGCTGACTTTTATTAATTTTCGTCTAGGTTTAGAAATTGGTAGAAATACCTCCCCAGGGAAACACACTCAAGACTGGAAAATTTCCAATGAAGATTGGCAAATCGCTCAATCTGACTGGAATCTTAACCGTTTGAAGATTTTATGGTTCGGTGTAATTTTAAATATCGGACTTTTATTAAGTTTTAAATATTTACCTATAATCATTAAATGGATACTTAACATATCTGTAAACTCACCAGATGCTCCATTTAAATTAGTTACTCCTTTGGGAATTTCTTTTTTCACATTTGAGTGCATAGCTTATTTAATAGATGTCTATCGTGGTGCGCCAGCAACTGAGGAATTTTTGAAATTCGCCACCTATAAATTATTTTTTGCTAAACTAATCTCTGGTCCAATTACTCGTTACCATAATTTAGCAGTTCAATTCAATACACTTAAATTTCCCAATGTTGATAGATTAGCAGAAGGGTTGTGGTTAATTGGCATAGGTGCAGTTAAAAAAGGGATTCTCGCAGACAACCTGGGAATTTTTGTAGATTTATGTTTTGGTAATTTGCAAAGAGCAGGTAGTACAGATTTGTGGTTAGCTACCTTTGCTTATGGCTTACAATTATATTTAGATTTTAATGGTTACGCAGATATTGCTCGTGGTAGTGCTTTACTTTTTGGTTTAGTTTTACCAGAAAATTTTGATTTTCCTTACTTTAGTACCAGCATTGCAGATTTTTGGCGACGTTGGCATATAACTCTGGGTGATTGGTTGCGTAATTATCTATACTTTCCTTTGGGTGGTTCTCGTCAGGGTTTGATGCGTACCTGCGGAAACTTATTGATAGTGATGTTGGTAGCTGGTATCTGGCATGGTTCTGCCTGGGGTTTTATCATTTGGGGAATATTGCATGGAGTAGCTTTAGTAGTTCATCGTCTTACAGATGCCATATTCAATCGCTCAAAAATTTTCACCCTATTTTGGCAAAACCCTGTCGGTATAATTTTCGCTTGGTTGTTAACTCAAATCATGGTTTTCACATCTTGGATTTGGTTTCGTCTCCCGAAAGTTCAAGATTCTGCTTTAGTTATACAACACCTTTGGGGTCATACTGCTGATGCCCAGTTTGCCGAAAAAGTCTATGTAGAAGCCCTAAATATCAGTCAATATCAACTCTCCTATTTACTCCTGGGACTCGCTATAATCATGAGTATAATTTACGCCTTTAAACGGCTCATGAAGTTAGAGTTCAGTTGGCCTATCAAACTTGTTTTTGTCCCTTTATGTTTCTACGCCGTTTGGATACTAGCACCTGAAGGTGGCTTACCTTATATCTACTTTGATTTTTAGCAAACTCTTATAGGGTAAAGTTTGGTTAATTCATTGCCTTTTTAATTGAGAAATAACAACAAAATAGATTATTTATACTGCAAACGGGTGAGACTTGGACTTATGTCATACTGATAGCGCAGCCTAGCGTAAGCCATGGGTGAGCTAGTGCAGCTTATCCCTTTGGGACACTGCGTGAATGCGGAGCGTGCCGTAGGCTCTAGTATCTCGGAGATTCTTCACTATCTCTTTCATAGACGCTCCGCGAACCTTCAGAATGAAACTTTTTAACCGTTTTTAGTATACAAATTAAATACAAATCGTTATATCTCAAAATACCATTAACCATATCATTCATGACCGAAATTCACGGGGTCATAGTCAAATTGACTAGCTTGATAGTTACCATACTTTTTCCTTCAGTCATTTTTATGATCCCAAACGGATGGGATTTCCTTCTCTCAGAGTAATTAATGATGATCCTATTGCACCAGGAGCAGGATTCGCTACTCATGGACATCGGGATATGGAAATATTCACCTATGTTCTATCAGGTGTAATCGAATATAAAGATAGTTTGGGTACAGGTTCAGTAATTCGTCCTGGTGAAGCACAGATTATGAGTGCTGGTACTGGTATCATGCACAGCGAATTTAATCACTCGCAAACGGAAACATTGCACTTGCTACAAATATGGATTTTGCCAGATCAAGAAGGATTAACACCAAGATATGACCAGAAAACTTTTCCTGTAGAAGAAAAACACGGGAAACTGCGTTTAATTGCTGCTAAAGATGGACGCCATGGTGCTGTAACTATTTACCAAGATGTTGATTTATACACATCAATTTTAGAAAAGGGTGATATTGTAACTTATCATGTCCAACCCCGTCGTTATACCTGGTTGCAAATAGCCACAGGTGAAGCAACGTTAAATGGTCAGGAACTCATAGCAGGTGACGGAGTACAAATTACTGTAGAAGAGAAGTTAGGATAGTGGATTAAATAACCTGTAACCCTAGTTAAGGGGTGTAATTCCATTGGGGCAACAATTCATCAACAACAATCTTCAGATTTGATTTGAAGTCAAGAGCCACTTTTCGGC
>ERZ1034419.142-NODE-142-length-13275-cov-40.128669_pt1 | contig 13275 bp, 18 predicted proteins | sample MGYA00520531_ERZ1034419 | MGnify/ENA primary metagenome ERZ1034419 (study PRJEB33736, sample SAMEA104288485) | Azolla nilotica | place: Sudan | collected 1982 | study: EMG produced TPA metagenomics assembly of the PRJEB19522 data set (Is there foul play in the... | reverse complement strand
GGAAAATTTATAACTATGTCATGGCGAATGCAGCAAAGGGGAATCAAGCAATCCCAAGGGTTTCAAGTAATTTACATTTTGTTACATAGTTATGTTTCTTTGTGTCTACCTACTACCGAGAATTAGGACTCAGAGAACGGATACTAGACCTCTTGCAGAATTAATTTTATGTTATAATTTCCGGTTGTCTTTATTCTAGCCAAAAGTTAGAGTTACACGCTTATGTTTGAATTAGCGAGCGCAAAGAACACCAAAAATACATAAAGTCTAAAACTATCTATCGTACCACATAAACAATTTTGCAAAAGGTCTACTGAATTTACCGTTGATCATGGCTGCGGTGTTAACCTTATGGCAACTGGCAAACCGGAAGGGCTCAACATTGGAGGCATTGCATTCTTATTTAACAAGCGTGTTAGACCCTAATGTTTTACCACCTTATGTGGTAGCCGATATAAATCGGCTAGGTTGGCGGATTGAAGATACCTGTAATACAGTAAAAAGACTCTTGGGTTTAAGTTATTTATGGACGGGTTCAATCAATGGAATTCAATTACAAATTTGGGCGACTTGGTTATTTTATACTGTTTTAGTAGATTTAGCTGATGCCGTAGGGAAACAACAGTTCCATTTCACAAGGGACGCGACATTTCACCAACTTTGTTACGTAAGGTCATTAGACCTATCTTTAAAAGGAATTTTGTGCGAAAATAAACAGAAAGAATGTAACTGTGTATATCAATAATGATAAGTCCCCTAGAAGTAATAGAATTATACCCCCAGGAATCAACAAGATTAATTGGGATTAAGTATGAAGACTTTATGACATTAGTAGCATTAGCAGAAAAAAGGCATCTAGAGAAACAAGCAGAAATTGAAAAAAGAAAAATTAGGTTAATAGCGTCTGGAGGAGGACGTAAAGCAGAAATGACCCCAAAGGGGGAGTATGTCTATGCCTAGTAGACCTGAGACAGAAGCGAACATTTGAAACTCTAGGATTATTGTTTGATGTATAGAGGAAAAAAGCAAATAACAGATTTAATTATTGGCTAGAAATTCTGAGGTAAATTTTACCTATCTCCCAAATAGGAGAAGTCAAAAAAGATGGATAAAAATATCAAGAATTATGCGAAGGACTGAGTGAGTATGAATTACTAATAGATAGTGGATAACAAGCTATAGAAAGACCAGGTGACTGTCAAGAACGGAAAAAATATTATTCAGGCAAGAACAAAATACACACTCTAAAAAATCAGTTTATAGTATTGCTAGGAGGCGAAGATATAGTAGATATTTCTATTGGATAATTAGGTAAGATAGGCGATATTAAACTATTTATAAATAATCGCCGAAACCTAGATGCCAAACAAAGATTTTTGGGAGAGAAGGCTTATATAGGAGAAGAACTTATTAATACACCTTATAGGAATCCCAAAAAAGCTGAACTTTCAGAGATTGAAAAAGAAGAAAATAAGGAAATCTCATCCAGAAGAATTTGTGTTGAACATCTCATATGTAGAGTCAAAACTTTTCGAGTAGCTAGTGATAGATATCGTTTAGCTCGACATCGTTATTATCAGGTGATAATAGCAGTATGTGGATTAGTTAGGTTAGATCTAAATTATTCATTTATATTAAGTTATGATCTTTTGTAGAAAGCTATGTTTCTCAAAACTTTTAACAATTTTGATATTTTCATCCCCAAACCCTTATTTTTGCGTTCAGCCATAATTAGTGTTTCATCCCAGTTATAGTTCGTGTAAAGCTTTCACAGTAAGCTTTTTATCTCTTGTGGACAAGTCTATTGGTGACATAAATTTGACAGTTGAGGAAATGCTGGAAACTCCGTAAAAATAAATAAACTTTAAGCGATCCCACTCCATCCCCACATCACGCTATCATCATAGATAGTGTCTAAACTGTGCCTAAAATCTCAGCATCTACCATGACGACTCCGACACCAGAAAACAACCAACCAAATACACCTCTTAGCGATACAAAACTGGTAGAATACCGCAGCAAGCTGAGTAAGATGTATCAGCACTATGTAGAAATGAAGGATAAATATCCTCATGCGTTGCTCCTATATCGCGTCGGTGATTTTTTTGAAACATTTTTCCAAGACGCCGTAACGGTATCCAGAGAATTAGAATTAGTTTTAACCAGTAAACATGGTGGTGAGCTTGGTCGTATTGCTATGACTGGTGTACCTCACCACGCTTGGGAACGCTACACAACCCTACTCGTCGAAAAAGGTTACGCTGTGGTGATTTGTGACCAAGTTGAAGATTCATCGGAAGCAGTGGGTTTGGTAAAACGGGAAGTAACCCGCATCCTTACCCCTGGGACCTTGTTGGAAGAAGGAATGCTAAAAGCAAGTCGCAATAATTATTTGGCGGCTGTGGTAATTGCTGTCAATCATTGGGGGTTGGCTTATGCAGATATATCAACTGGAGAATTTCTCACCTGTGAAGGTAGTGATTTAGAACACTTGACCCAAGAGTTAATGCGATTGCAACCATCGGAAGTGCTGTTTCCTACCAACGCCCCCGATTTAGGTACTTTACTGCGTCCAGGGGAAACTTCGCCATCTCTTCCCCAATGTTTACCACCTACATTTTGTTACAGTTTGCGATCGCAACTTCCCTTTGCTCAATCCGAAGCTAGAAGTAAATTATTGCAGAAATTCAAACTGCGATCGCTCGAAGGCTTAGGTTGTGAACATCTTCCCCTCGCAGTTCGCGCTGCTGGTGGACTTTTGGAATATATTGAAGATACCCAAAAACAAAACCCCGTTCCTCTGCAACTATTACACACCTACACCCTAACCGATTATCTCATCGTTGACCACCAAACCCGACGCAACTTAGAAATTACCCAAACCGTGCGCGATGGCACATTTCACGGTTCTTTGTTATGGGCTTTAAACCGCACTAGCACAGCCATGGGTGGACGAGCCTTAAGAAGATGGTTATTACAACCGCTACTTGATATTAAAGGCATTCGAGCGCGACAATATACCATTCAAGAATTATGTGAAAATACTCCTTTACGTCAGGATTTACGAACATTATTAAGGAAAATCTATGATTTAGAACGTTTAACAGGTCGTGCAGGTTCAGGAACAGCCAATGCACGGGATTTAATAGCTTTAGCTGATTCCTTCTCGAGTTTACCTGAATTATCTCGTATAGTAGAATATGCGCGATCGCCATTCTTGAAAGCTTTGCAAAAAGTACCACCTGTACTAGAAGAATTAGCAGAAAAGTTACACGCTCACATCGTAGAATCACCACCAATCCATCTAAAAGAAGGTAGTTTGATTCGCCCCGGGATCAACCCGCTCTTAGATGAAAGAAAAGCTACTGTAGAAGCGGATCAACAATGGATTGCAAATCTAGAAGTTGATGAAAGAGCGAGAACAAGAATCCCGACTTTAAAGGTAGGATTTAATAAAACCTTTGGCTACTATATTAGTATTTCTCGTTCCAAATCTGACCAAGTACCTGATAATTACATCCGTAAGCAAACTCTGACGAACGAGGAACGATACATTACTCCAGACCTGAAAGAACGAGAAGCACGGATTCTCACAGCGCGAGATGACTTAAATCAGTTGGAATATGAGATTTTTGCCGCTTTGCGGGATGAAGTGGGTTCTCACGCGGAAACCATTCGTAATATTTCCCGTGCTGTAGCTGCTGCTGATGTATTATGCGGATTAGCTGAGTTAGCGGTAGATCAAGGTTACTGTTGTCCGGAAATGGTGGAAGGACGGGAAATTGAGGTTATTGATGGTCGTCATCCAGTAGTGGAACAATCGTTACCAGCAGGGTTTTTTGTTCCTAACTCGACAAAATTGGGGACTGGAAATGAACCTAATTACCAATCACCTGATTTAGTCATTCTCACAGGGCCGAATGCGAGTGGCAAGAGTTGTTATCTACGTCAAGTGGGGTTAATTCAGTTGATGGCACAGGTTGGTAGTTTTGTGCCGGCGCGTTCTGCTAAGTTGGGAGTGTGCGATCGCATTTTTACCCGTGTAGGTGCTGTAGACGATTTAGCAACAGGTCAATCTACATTTATGGTAGAAATGAATGAAACTGCAAATATTCTCAATCATGCAACTGGTAAATCATTAGTCTTGTTAGATGAAATTGGCCGTGGAACAGCAACATTTGATGGTCTTTCAATAGCTTGGGCTGTAGCAGAATATTTAGCAGTGGAGATTAAATCTCGGACAATTTTTGCAACTCACTATCATGAATTAAATGAACTAGCGAGTATTGTTTCTAATGTTGCTAATTATCAAGTTACTGTGAAAGAATTACCTGATCAAATTATCTTTTTACATCAAGTTCAACCAGGTGGTGCTGACAAATCCTATGGTATTGAAGCAGGAAGATTAGCAGGTTTACCGACGGTGGTAATAAAGCGTGCAAAACAAGTAATGGGACAAATTGAAAAACATAGTAAAATTGCTGTGGGTTTGCGTGAAGGACTGTAATTAGGGTTTACTGAAAAAGTCTTTTCGTAAAGGCTATGAGTCAGGAGTCAGGAGGGAGAATTAGAAGGAGGTAAGAATAGTATTGAATCTGGGAAAGTGATTGGCTATGGCTTACGCCACGCTACGCTATTGCCTGGGGCACTGGCAATTGGTTTGTGATGGTTTCAAGGCTTATTCCTTGCACCTTATTCACCTTTTCAACCCCTGAAACTCTTGAGTTATACAGGTTTTCTGTTTATATGGCTTAACGCCACGCTACGCTATCAGCAAGCCCTAATTATATAGTTTTTTTCCACCCCCTTGGGGACGCAAGTTAAAACCCAACCTGACTCAGGAAAGAGCGATTTGTTTAGTCAATCAGTTCAATGGATTTTTTTGGCCTATTAGCCATGTTAGCCCCATTCGTTCAACTTCTGGAGGAGCTTCTTGAGATAACAAAGGTTGAAAATCGTTTGGTTCTTTCATGGATGATATTCCTGATAATTAATCGTAATTCGTAATTAATAATGAGTAATTATAACTTACGAATTACCTATCGCTAAAGCGTTCGCACAGCGTGGCGGAGGCACATAGTGCCTCCGCCACTATTATGAATTACGAATTATTCGTCTAAGAGAGTTGAAATAAGAAAGTTACCAAATCTCCCTTACCCAGACTAATGCGATCGCCTGGACGTAAGCGGTGTCTGTTCCCTGGTAATAGCGGCAAATTATTAATATAGGTGCCGTTAGAACTACCCACATCTTCTATATAGTGAGCATCTCCCTCAACACGGATATCTGAATGAATCCGGGAAACAATTTCTGAATTGGGAAATCCAGCCACATCTATATCTGGGGGAATGCGGTCATTAGGTTTACCGATATGAATCACAGAGAGATTTTGCGGTAATTCAATTTCTTGATTACTCTGAACATGGAATAGCCGCGCTACTACTTGCTGTAATTGGGTTCTAGACGCAGTTACCACAGGTGCTTCTGGAGGTGGAACTGGTACAGGTGGTACAACTGCTTCTGGAGGCAGAACCGGTGCTGGAGGTGCAACTGCTTCTGGAGGTGCAACTGCTTCTGGAGGTGGAACCGGTGCTGGAGGTGCAACTGCTTCTGGAGGTGGAACCGGTACAGGTGGTGCAACTGCTGGAGGTGGAACTGGTACAGCTAGTGCAACTGCTTCTGGAGGTGGAACCGGTACAGGTGGTGCAACTGCTGGAGGTGGAACTGGTACAGGTGGTACAACTGCTTCTGGAGGCGGAACGGGTGCTGGTGGTGCAACTGCTTCTGGAAGTGGAACCAGTGCTGGTGTTGGGATAGGTTGTGGGGCTACTGCTACTACTGTTGGGGGTAGAGTAGAACTAGTAGGAGCGCCTAGTCCCAGGGCATCCGGTTGTAAAAGCTCTAATATTGGATCAGGAGTAACCAACGGTGGCACTTCCAGAGGAATATCGGGCGTCATCGTTGATCCTACTACTGTTGCTTCTACTGCGACAGCATTAGAGTGTAGGTTATAACCACACTGACCACAAAAAGCAGCATCTGCTTGCACGGTTGCCCCACAACTGGGACAGTTAGTAGTCGCTGGTAAAGGTGTGTAGCAAGCTTCACACTGAACAGCGCCGTCTGGATTGGGATGATTGCAATTCGGGCAGACGATCATGGATTTAAGCCTTTGTCAAGGTCATCGTAAAATATATTCTGGCAAGCAGTTATCAGTTAACTGATTTAGGGTCTGAGTTCCAAACCTGCGGCTGCATCTAGCAGCCATAACAATTCTCCTTGGGGTCTAATTAAGCGGGATGGATAAGCAAAATCATCAGCGACTGGTGCAAAAACTTGAGCTAAAGCAGGTCGTTTATTAGCACCAGCAGCTAAGAAAATTACATTCCGTGCAGCGTTGATCAATGGGTAAGTGAAAGTGATACGAAGATTATCATCTTTATTACCCACAGTTACCAAGCGATCGCTCACTTTAAGAGCTTCTGTGTGCGGAAACAGAGATGCAGTATGGGCATCATCACCCATTCCCAGTAAAACTACATCCAAAGCAGGAAAGTTTCCCGGTGGAGAATTGAAAAATTCTTGTAGATGCCGTTCATGTTTAGCCGCATCTACTGCTGGATTGCCTGATAAAGTTGGTATGGCGTGAATATTCGTTGGGGGAATAGCTACGCGGTCTAGCCATGCAACACGCGCCATCAATTGATTGCTATCAGGGTGATTTGGTGGTACATAACGTTCATCTCCCCAGAACACATGAATTTTATCCCAACGCAGGTTTGAACAGCCAATTGCTTCGTACAACGGCTTGGGTGTGGTGCCACCAGATAAAGCAATAGTAAATTGCCCCCGTTCCCGAATAGCAGTTTCCAATTTGGACAGGATCAAATCTAGCGCCCGTGCTACCAGCGCAGGCAGATCCGGTAAAACTTCAACCGTTTTGTTCATGGCTTCATCATCACATAGCTGGCTTCCAGCAATACAATACCTAACTTCTGACTATTTCCCTTTTTAACTTTTGAAACTTTTAAGATCATGAGGAGGCAGGAGTCAGGAGGCAGGAGTATGGTGATCGCTACGCCTACAGTACAATCTGTGTAGCAGGCTTCCCATAGGGAACGCTATCAGTAGTTAAGGACGCAAGAGGTGATTCTTCCCCTACACCCTTTTCTTTCCCCATTACTGTTATAACCAGCAACTTGAGTCTATTATCTTATAACTAATCACTGTTAACTGTTAACTGTTAACTGTTAACTGTTAAAGTATCGGCTTCTCAAATAGTATTAAACCCAGTATAAAATCCATGATAAAAATGGCTACCCACGTAGTGACAATTGCCGTTGTAGCAGATTCTCCTACTTCCTTAGCCCCTCCTTTGGTAGTCAGTCCCCAACTACAACCATTAACTGCAACTATCAGTCCAAAGATTAACCCTTTGAGCAAAATAATAAAAACATCTGAAGGTGTTAAAAAATCTCGGACTGATTCTAAAAATGTTTCTGGTTGAACTTGATAAAAATATGATGCTGCAAAAGCTCCACCTGTGATGCCCATAATTACAGCGAAAATCATCATCAAAGGCATCATCAAACAGCAAGCAATGACTCTTGGTAGGACGAGATAATCAATGGGATCAGTTTTGAGCATATAAAGAGCATCAATCTGTTCTGTTACTCGCATTGCTCCTATTTCTGCGGCAAATGCTGAACCTACCTGTCCGGCGATAATACTAGCGGTCAAGATTGGTGGTAATTCTCGGCAAAAAGCCAAAGCAAAAGCACCTCCCACATTTTCCACAGCAGCAAATCTCACTAATTCTCTGGCTGTTTGAATGGTGAAAATCATTCCTGCAAAACCACTAACGAGGAGAACTGGTGGCAGGGAAGCCGGACCAGCTGTAACTGTATGTCCCAAAACCTTACGATAATAGGTTTTTCCTTGAAGTATATGTAGCGAGATTTGACCAAAGAGCAGCACTGTGGACAAACAGCGGACAATCCACAATTGCTCTGGATTTTTAGTTGGTTGCAAGTTTACCGCCATTAGTCTTGACTTTTGTTATTTGTTAGTATTCAACACAAGTGACCATTGACGGGAAATATTGCATCTTAATTTCCTATCAGAGTATTCCAATTAGTAATGGCATCCCGTTGAGCAATTAATAATTCCTGAATTCCTTGTTCGGCAACATCCAGCAACTTATTCAATTGCTGACGGTTAAAACTACCTTCCTCTGCTGTTCCCTGGACTTCTATAATTTCCAAGTTTTGATTCATAACTACGTTAAAATCGACGGTTGCAGCTACATCTTCAATGTAATTAAGATCCAAAAATGCTTCTCCTGCCAATAAACCAACGGAAACTGCTGCCACTTGTCCACACAGAGGCGATCGCTCTAAAACTCCCTGCTGCAATAATTGAGAAATAGCATGAGCTAAAGCTACAAAACTGCCTGTAATTGCTGTTGTTCTTGTCCCAGCGTCAGCTTGCAACACATCAGCATCTATAATCAGCGTCCGTTCTCCCAACACCTCAAAATCCAAAGCTGCTCTTAAACTGCGTCCAATTAAACGTTGGATTTCTTGTGTTCGTCCCGATAATTTCAATAATTCCCTTTCCTGTCGTTGTTGAGTAGCCGATGGCAACATCCTATACTCAGCCGTCAACCAACCTTTACCAGTCCCATTTAAGAACTGAGGCACACTATCAGAGACGGTAACAGTACAAAGTACCTGCGTATCACCACATTTAGCCAAAACTGAACCAGAAGCAAAGCGGGTGAAATTAGGATAAAAACTTAAGGGACGAAGTTCGTAAGAATTTCGTCCGTCGGGACGCTGCCAAGCCATGGGAATTTCCTCAAATATCAGTTATCAGTGAAAAAAGGTAATAGGTAATAGAATATTCTTCCCCTACACCCCTACCTCGAACTACCCAAGTAAATTAAGAATATTCGGCTGTACCTGTTCTAGGGAATCATCACCATTGATAGTTAACGGACGGCGACGACGGTCATAGTATCCTAAAATAGGACTAGGCGATCTGTAGAATAATTCTACACGCCGCTAGACAATTTCTGGTTGATCATCTGGGAGTGATCGCCCTAAAGAACGACTAACCATCACTGCCTCTGACACTTGCAGATAAATTACCCAATCTAATTTTTGTTCCAAAGTGTCGAGCAAAAAATCTAATTCTTCAGCTTGAAAAGCAGTCCGAGGATAACTTTATAATATCCACCCACAATTAATATCCTCCCGCTTAAGCCCAACTTTGATAAATTCAATCATCATTTCATCTGGTACTAATTCCCCTTTTTCAACATAAGGTTTAGCTTAGCTAACTAAATCACCTATTTCACCATAGCTATTGCTGGAATTACCATCAAATAATATAGCTTCCCGTAAAATCTCACCCGTTGAAATCAGAGGAACATCAAAGTATTTGCAGAGCTTTTTTGCTTGAGTGCTTTTCCCCGATCCTGAACATCCTAAAATTACCAATTTCACAACAATTTACTCCTCATCATCTTAAATTTATTTATTTTCTCCCTCTGTGTTTCGCAAATAGAATGATAAACCTACTATTTCCAGGATTTGTTAGCCCCTATCTTTAATTTTTAATTAACAGCGATCGCTAAAGATAAGTAGGTGGGTGGAAAAATTGATAACTATGTCATGGCGAATGCAGCAAAGGGGAATCAAGCAGTCCCAAGGGTTTCAAGTAATTTACATTTTGTTACATAGTTATGTTTCTTTGTCTCTACCTACTTATTTAGGACATCAACTAATAATAAAATAGACTTACAAATGTAAGCATTCAGCTAATGCCTAATGGCACGCTACGCGAACAGGGATCAGCAGTCAGCTTTTTCAGGCTAACGCCAAAAATACCTTTTTGATAATTAACCAATTTCTCAAATATTCTGACTCCTGACTCCTGAATTCTTACATACAAACAACTTTTAACCCTGTTACCATCTGGCTAACGCTCATGACAAAGCCAATTATTTTCTATATAGACACCACCAATTGTTTGTTTGTATTTTTACAACTACTTTCCAGTAAAAAACTAAAATCTCAATAAAAATCCCTCTTGACTTCAGACTAAATCTAGTGTTTGACTAAGAATGCTAATCAAACAATACACTAGTCATTAAAAAACAAATTGATTATACAGCCTAAATCTGTGTTTACTACTATCAGAAGCTATTTAATTTATTGTCACTTTTTAAACTTAGCCCTATGGTTGCCCAACTAGACACCCCCAGTATTAATTCGACTCTTAGCTTACCATACTCAGTCCAGGGACTAGTGCAGGTTTTCACCAGTTCCCACCGTAACTTTTTTACTAGCGTTATGTCTCAGGTGCTAAGAATCGCTGGTCAAGGTACACCAGTCTTAATAGTGCAGTTCCTCAAAGGTGGTATTCTTCAAGGACAAGATAAACCGATCCAAATGGGGCAAAATTTAGATTGGATTCGCTGTGATTTAGTACGTTGTATTGATACGTCACACCTAGACGAAATAGAAAATCAAGCCTTACAACAATTGTGGCAATATACACAAACAGTCGTATCTGAAGGGAAGTATTCTCTTGTTGTTTTGGATGAGTTAAGTTTAGCTATTAACTTTGGCTTAATTCCAGAATCGGAGGTTTTAGCATTTCTAACAAAACGCCCTCCTTATGTTGATATCATTCTGAGTGGACCGGAAATGCCCAAATCATTATTGGATGTAGCAGACCAAATTACAGAAATTCGTCGTAGTCATCAGCCATAAAAAAATTTGCCAAGAGGATTTCTTAGCCGACCTTAATATCTATTTTGTAAATATATAGGCGAACTTTAGTTCGCCCTAATGTTGATTAACCTACATCATCATGAGCAAAGCAGCTAAACAGAGAGTCTAGCGCATAGTTACGGAGTTGGTAATATTGAGGATCTTCCATAATTCTTGCTCTATCCCGTGGTCGAGAAAAAGGAATTTCCATCACTTCCCCAATTTTGGCTGATAAGTTGGTCATAATTACCAACTTATCAGCCAAAAACAAAGCCTCATAAATATCATGAGTAATCGTCAACACCTAACAAAGGTTATCATTCCAGATTTTCAACAACTCTTCCTGTAACTCTTCCTTGGTGATAGCATCTAAAACACCAAAAGGTTCATCTAAAATGAACACCTTGGGACGAATAGCCAAAGGACAAGCAATAGAAACACGCTGTCTCATCCCCCCAGACATTTGGAGGGGCTTCTTTTCCATTGCATCAGCTAAACCCACCATTGCCAAATGATCAGGGACAATCGCCCGTTTTTCAGCTTCTGGTTTAGTCGGGTAAACTGCATTTAGAGCCAAATAAATATTTTTAAATGCAGTCTACCAAGGTAACAGCGCATAGTTTTGGAAAACCACCATTCTATCTGGACCAGGTTTAGTAATTGGTTCTCCTTCTAACAGGACTTGTCCGGTGGGAGGAAAGTTAAAACCAGAAAGCATGTTTAAAAGGGTTGATTTACCGCAACCAGAGTGGCCGATAACGGAAAGAAATTCCCCTTGTTCAACGTTGAGATTAACACCATCAAGGACGGTAAATAGTCCATTCTTGGTGGGATAAACGTTGCAAACGTCTTGAATTTTTAAAAAAGATTGACTGCTGTTAATTTGGGTAGATGATTTGGTAGAAGTTAGGGTACGGTTTTGCATAGTTTGGTAATTGGTAATTAGTAATTGGTAATTTATTTCTTTCCCAGTCAGAAACTGGGAATGCTATCATGAGGCTCTACCTCTAATATCAAGGAAGGTAGATTCTTCCATAATTCATTCCCATACTCTGTATGGGAACGAGAAATGAGAAATTAAACAAGAAACGATAAATTTTGTTTACCGTAGACAATACAGCAGGAGTCAGGAGTCAGGAGTAAAACTCTCTTGCTATCTAGGTTTCAATTTAGATTCTGTACCTCATTGATATGCAATCTACTGTATTTTGAATTGATTAAGCTGCTATTTTTCTAGGAGTATCAATAACCACTTCCGCCACAGAAAAATTGCCTTTAATTTCTAACCTGGTGAGATAGGCAAAAGGATCATTAGCGTTGAAGAGTTTACCATCAAATAATTGAATAGGTTGACGAGTTTAACTGATATCTAAACCTAGTTCTCTAGCAGCGGTGCTAAACACACCAACTCGACAAACTCTTTCCACAATTTCCACCCAGTTACGAGGAAAGGGAGTTTCACCCCACCGCGCTAACTGTATCATAATCCAAATTTGCTCGGTACGACTGGGGCGGTTAATAGCAGATGTACCGTAAAATTGATGATGGGCATACTCGCGCATGGGATGATATAAATTGCAAGTATTTACACCATCTGGATCTTCAATTTGGATAAAATTAATGTCGGTACTAACATGTTCTCGACCAACTAAAACTTGTCTGACTTCTTGGGAATCGTTGGAACTAGCACAATATTGACAAGCTTCTAATAAAGCTTTGGTTAAGGCGATATGAGTGTTTGGCTAATTATTACCCCAGTCTTCCCGTACACCTAAAACTTTACGAGGATGCCCTAACCAAACTTCTAAATCTGTGGCAATTGTAAAACCTGAATCTTCTATTGCGGCGCGATAGTTCCAAGGTTCACCTACACAATAACCGTCAATAGTCCCGCCTTTTAAATCTACTACCATTTGGCGAGGGGGAATATTTTTCATTTCTATATCAAAATTAGGAGCAATTGCTCCTGCTGCTAACTAATAACGGAGGAGTAAATTGTGCATGGATGCTGGATGTACTACACCCATTCTGTGTATTTGATCGCGGGTTTTGAGAAGGTATTTTTTGAAGTCGGAAAGACTATGTACACCTTCTTCATAAAATCCTTTCGCTAGGGTAATGGCGTTACCGTTGCGACTCATGGTGAAGGAGGTACTGGTAAGGGTTGGTTTTTGTTGCCTCCTAATGATAGCCACATAGGCATTCCTGATGGCATTTGGGCTGGATCTAAAAACCACCGGACATACCTCCACAATACCGCGCCAGTTACTTTCTCTGACTAAGGAAAGTGGATTAAATTAAGAGTGCCAATCAATAATATATATAATATCTATACAGCAGAAGGGTAGATGGAGAACTGGTAGATGATGCGCTCTGACCCTGGTGAAATTGAAGTTAAAATGCAACGATACTATAAATCTTTGTCACAGAAGGATCGCTGTATATCGGCGGCGATTGAAGCGGTAAAAGTAGGGTAGGGCGGGCAGGCATAGAT
>ERZ1034419.141-NODE-141-length-13298-cov-38.811146_pt1 | contig 13298 bp, 14 predicted proteins | sample MGYA00520531_ERZ1034419 | MGnify/ENA primary metagenome ERZ1034419 (study PRJEB33736, sample SAMEA104288485) | Azolla nilotica | place: Sudan | collected 1982 | study: EMG produced TPA metagenomics assembly of the PRJEB19522 data set (Is there foul play in the... | reverse complement strand
ATATTCTGCCTCACCTATCACACTTGTCAATACCCCACCACCTCAATCCTTACGGCGATTTTATAAATATCGGTTGAACCTCCGGGAAACAAGCTTATTTCTTGATGTTGTTGGTGAATTATTTCTGAATATTGGAGTTGATGATAAATTTATATTTCTTAGAAATGTTGGGTTTCCTTACGTCAACCAAACCTACGGTAAAACATAGTTTTTCACAAAAAAATTTTATATCTCTAGTACAGCTTGGCATAAATAAACCAACCATTCCAAATCTCTGAAAAGCTCACGCCATATACATTACCAAGAAGCAAAAAAATCATTTGATGGGTTTTGCTTTTGCTCTACCCATCCTACAAAATCAAGTCTCCTGTTTATCCCTAATTTATACTAACTTTGTGTTTGGGGAACTTGATTAATTTGATTCATTTCATCTCTGCCATAATCTTCTCTTTATTCCGTCTGCGGATTTTGGCATACATCTGAATACTCACAGCCATGAAAATCACCAACCCAAAAATCAGCCAAGCAGTGATATCTGTAGGTAGGTTATTCTTGAAAATAGCCAACATGACAATTACCACCAACAACAAAGTCGGTGCTTCATTTAAAGCCCGCAAATGTTGTCCACTCCACTTACATTCATCTGCGGCTAACTGTTTCATCAACCTACCACAATAATAATGATACATAAGTAAAATACCCACAAATCCTAATTTAAAATGTAACCAAGCTTCTTTTAACAAGTCTGGGTTGGTGGAAATAATACCGATGGCCATCGTTACCGTGACTATCATTCCTGGGATAGTTATAATGTGGTAGAGACGCTTTTCCATAATTTGATACTGATTTTTCAGTATCGTTTTAGCTAGTTCTGGTTCTTGGTTCGCTTCGACATGGTAGATAAACAGACGCACTAGGTAGAATAATCCCGCAAACCAAACCACAAAGCCGATAATGTGAAAGGCTTTAAACCATGAATAAGCCATGAATCCTAACCTACCTTAATCAATTTACAGATGATTGTATTTACTCTCATTATTCAGGTTACGGTAATTGTTGACAAGGATAGAAATTAGGTTAAGAACTCTAAATACTTTGTTATTCTCAACGAAGTTGTCATTCTCAACGCGGTTGTCATTAAAATGGAATAGTAATTTGCTCATTCTCCATACCATTCAATGCTCAGATCTTGCCAATTACGACTGACAGATTAAATTAGTAATATTTTCTTCGTTCTTAACTATCCTTTTATCTGCTTTTCAAGTTCGATAGCTGCTTGAATATCTGAAGTTTTTTCATAGAATACGAGCTTACTATATTATACTCTTCGGTAAATTCTGGTATAAGTTTTTGTTTGTGCTCGTATATTCTGTGATGTAAATTATTGATGACACCTGTGTATAAGGTTTTTGATTTGTTACTCATTATGTAGATATAATATTGGTTCATTTTTGTTAAGAAAACAGGCTCAAAGTACGATATACAAACAAAATCATTAAAAGTGTAGAGACGTTATCCTATGGTAAGCTTCCGCTACATGAAACGTCTCTATAATTAGCTAATTTGATCCTGAACGACGTACAAAGGGTAAAACGTCTTGCAAAATCGTTTCGTGATAATGTTCTTGGGGATAATGTCCAACATTATTGAGTTTAATTAATTCCCCGTCAGGGACAGATTTAACGAAACTTTCGCCAATATCTACAGATAACCAAGGGTCAATCATTCCCCATTGTAATAAAATTGGTTTCTCCCATTCTTTAAACCCAGTTTCTATTTCTATCATTGCTTTGTCCAGTTACAAATTTCTAATTTTCCAAAGCAGACTGCGACCAGATGAAGAACTTTTTAAGAATGGTTTTCTATAAATATCTAAATCTTTATCTTCGATGCGATAGCGACAACCACCTTCTAAGGTTCTATCCACTAATAATGGGTTTTGTGTCATGACTTCACCTGCTAATGGTAATCCCATTTGTTTGATTTCCCAAGGTAATTTAGCAAATGTGAAAACTGGTGTATTTAAAATCGCAATGTTGGCAATTGTTTCAGGATACCGCAAGGCATATTGTAATCCAACTGATCCTAAAAATCCTTGCACAACTAAGGGAAAACGTTCTATTTCTATTGCTTGAATGAAATCATCTAAAGCCTTGATAAATGCATCGGGAGTGTAAGCAAAATCCTGTTTTCCGGGTTTACCAGAAAAGCCGTAACCAATCCAATCTGGTGCAATCACTCTTGTTCCTTGTGCTGCCAATGCCGGTATAATATTTCTCCAGCTATAACTTTGGGAAAGTATGCCATGTAGCAATACCACTGGTAATAAGTCACTTTTACCAATCGGTTCAGCTTCCCGATAAAACCATTATACTGTTATTTTATGTTCTTGAATTGACACTCTATTTTCCTATCCTGAAAATGGAACAGCATCGCACAGATGCCTTAATACTGAATTCTCTTTTATCATCCTACAAATAGGTAAGAGAATTTTTACAAAAAATCTCGCATTATAAGAGAGATACCCTTTGACTTCAATCTCAAAACCTGATCTGCTAGATGTCGATAAGGAAGAACTATCATAAAATATTTTATCTAAATCAGGATTTACAGGGTTTAAGGTTTTACAGAATTCAATTAAAAATAATATTAATTAACCCGTCACCTATCACCTGTCACCTGCTATTAAGAACCTTGAGAAATGATCATATTCTCCACTGCTAAAGCTGTGGCAGGTGCGAGTAAAACACCGTTGCGATAGTGACCAGTAGCCAACAAGACATTGCTAAAACCAGGAAGTTTATCAATCACAGGTGCTGGACTATTTTCGGGACGGGGACGTAAACCAGACCAGGTGCGGACAACTTTGGCTGAAGCTAAATCTGGACAAAATGCGATCGCTTGTTTTTGCAAAGATTCCAGCAACTCTTTCTTTGCAGATATCTCATCTGCATGATTGGGAAATTCAACCGTTGCACCCACCCAATAATCACCACTACCCATAGGTACAAGATGTATATCATTACCAGTAATCACTGGTTGAAAATCAGGATTTCCTAAAATTCGTCCTAAACTTAGGTATAAAGCTTGCCCCAAAACCGGACGGATATGCACCTTGTGATTTAATTGTGCAGTCAGGGCAGTTGAACCCAAGCCAGCAGCGACAATAAACCAGTCAGCGTTAACTGTACCCTCTGAAGTTTCAATAGATTTAAGTTGCTTAGTAACTGTCGGTGATATCTGTATTAATTGAGAAGATGGAGCTTGTTTATTTTTGACAGCCACACCAAATTTAAATTTTACGCCATTGCGTTGAGCCCCATCGACAAAAGCTAATGTTAAAGCTGTAGGATTGAGTTGACGGTCTTGAGGAGAGTAGACAGCACCAATAATAGTGGGATGATTAATTTGTGGACAGAATTTCTGAAGTTTATCTTTGTGCCAAACAGCTAACTGCCAACCTTGAGCTTTACGAATTTCCCGCAACTGTTCCCATTCTGTAATCGCTTCCACACCACTGGCTAAAGGGTGTTCTGAGTCTTCCGACAAAAGCATGACAATTCCCTGACGGTTACAAGGAATTTTCCGCCCTGTAATCCCTTCTAGTTCAAGAATCAAAGTTTCATAACGTTGAATGCTTTCTTGGCGCATTTGCCAAGCTTTACCCTTGATTTTATGGCTGATTACGCCCATTAAAACACCAAGAGCAGCACCTGTTGAAGCTTGTGCTGGTTGGTTTTGGTCGAAAACAGTGATATTTACACCTTTAACTTGACTGAGTTGATAGGCGATCGCAGCCCCAACTACACCACAACCGATAATTACTACATTCATGACTTTTGTGAACAGAGAGGAATGAAGAGTGAAGAGTTTTCCCCTTTACCCTATCACTCCATTACCCTAGCGTTTTGTGACTCAAGACTCAGAGTTATTCAGTTATCAGTTATCAGTAGACAGGTCCGTTCACTGTTCACTTTTTACTGTTCACTGTCACCTTTTTCTGGAATCAATTGTAGGAACTTGTCAACATCGGTAAAAGCATCTTTGTAGTTACTTAACGCCAGACTAGTGTTACCTACAGTAGCCGCTTGGTCAATTTTCACCAGATGACCCAATAAATCCTTGGTAATCTGTCTGCCTTTAGGTTGGTCTTGGGGAACTAGGTTGGGAATGACATAAGTCATATTTAGCCTAGCTTCTGTCATGGGGCCATGAATAAAATTACCCACCTTAATCCATTCACGGCTTTGAATAAGGTTTTTCAGTTCTTCTGAGCGATCGCGCACTACCTGAATATCAGGAACATATTCCTGAATTTTCACCAGTTGAGCAGATGTGTAAGATGGAGGTGCAGTAGCAACACTAGGATTGCCACAGCTGATTAGGAATGTGGTCAATAGTACAAGAATCAGTGACAAAATAGAGCGTTGATGCACCATAAACGTAAATTAATTTACTGTTTGTTTGCAGCTTTACAGTGTTATTGTAATTTATCGTTCCAGTCAACAAAGGTTTTTATCGAAAATTCGCCAAACCCCACCAGAAAAATTGTTGTCTCCCCAGTCAAAAGGCAGAGTTGTTAGTGCTTAGAGACATTTCTTAAGTAAAATTACCCAATAAAATATGAGGGAATATTCATTATGAGGGAATATTCATTCACACTTGCTAAATTTCCAATCTTCTTGATAAGCTGAAACACTAATAATATAAGCCTTCTGGCGGTTTTTCTGTTTTCATATGCCCCACAGGCCGACGCACGATTAGGAGAGCTTTGACGTGAATGCAGCGGAACAGGCAACCAACGTTGAACTGGCCAGCAAGATTGCTGCCGTAGTAAATTTATTTAAATTTGAGTTTCCTGATGCCAAATCGGATCTTAAACCCTGGCACAATGATCCAGAAACCAGGGAATTAGTAGATCCAGATTCCATAGACATCGGGTTTCACTTTCCCGGAATTAGCAAATCTTGGAGCAGCCGCAGCATTTTAATTCAAATCCGGTTTTATCAAGATTCCATCAATAAATCCCGGCGAGCCATTGGTATTGAAGTATCAGGATTTGACCATCGTGGCCAAGTATGGCGACTTTCAACCGTAGACCAATGGAATTTTTTAGGTGAATCCCTACCTTCCCCTGATGTTGGCGAAAAACTTAAACAAATTTGCCGACAAATTTTAGAAGTATTTAACCTCAATTCCCCTTTATAGAAGGCGATAATTGACATCCTGCTACCGCCAACCCTTGTGGGTGTACCGGGGGATTCCAAGAATCATTGCTTGGGTTTCCTCTTTCCACGACTCGACTTACTTGGAGGGATTTCTCCACCCAAGCAGAGGTCGATATCTCCAGAGGCGATTAACCCTTCGACTGGACTCAGGGCTGGCGTTCCCGTGTGCCCCACCACGGTACGGAGTCCTATCTCAAGTATGTTTCGTGCAGCGTTCCAATCTCTATCCTCTATATGTCCGCAATGGGGGCAAACATGAGTTGTGGTACTGCTCCTTTATTCCTTCCAACTTTGCCTCAAATACCAGCATTGTTACGTCAAACTCACTGGCGTAATTATATCACAGGTACTGTTAAAAACTTAACTGCCCCTCGCCTTGTCAAACAACCTATGGTTTGATTCAGTCAAGGGGCGTTTCGTTTTTAACCCTCGATTCATCTCACCGCCAACCGTTCCGGTGTGGCCGGAGCATTCTCTCGGAAGTTTAGGTAAACCTAATTTTAGGATAACTCCTGACTTCTGAATTTCAATCAGTGGCAGGTTTAAGCCCCCACTGAATTATCTTTAATTTTTAACTCCCCGAACGGATTGACAGAGTTACCAGATAACAGAAATAACTCTGATTTTCTCCCATAAATAAATTCTACAAATTAAATTAATCAACCTGTAAACATTCCCAGGGTGTTATCTACCGTCAAGACGGCACTGAGGAAATATATGCGTTTACCTAGCCATGGTAAAGAACTCAAATTCTCTATTTTATCTGCTGTTAAGTATGTCAGCTTTACGTTTTTTTGGAACTTTAATATTTTGTGGTTTCTATACAGGTTCCTTCATGATGTCTTATGTTACATCCAGCTTGAACACTATTCATCCTACCTCAATTACTGGTATTAAAGACCAAGAAAAATGTGAGAAAAATCGTAAAGTTTGGCGTAATTATAAATGCTGGGATTATCAACATAATTCCTCATTTTGATAGATATGGTTTGTAAAGCTTTCTGCAAGTGAGGTTATTTCCGTTATTTTCCAACACAATCGCACTAAATGTTGCAAAATAATTACAACCTGTAAGCAAGAAATGAAGTAGAGACGTTCACTAGTACACTACGGCGTAAATAAACCAACCATTCCAAATCTCTGAAAAGCTAACGCCGTATAAATTTTGAATTTTGTTGGCACAGCCTGCTGGAAGAACTATTTTGGAACTATTTTGTTAGGGTAGCTCTTTTGAAAGAAGCATTTTGAATTCACGGCGGTACTAGGAACGTCTTTAACTTAAATATTCGCCTGTTGTCGTTGATAAAGTGACCAGTACAAACCTTTTTGTTGCAATAATCCCGCGTGTGTACCCCGTTCGGCAATGATACCTTTTTCCATTACTAATATTAAATCTGCACGTTTCAAAGGTGCAAAACGGTGAGCAATTAAAAACACGGTACGGTTAGCTGAAACTTTTTGCAAGTTTTGTAAAACTTGCTGTTCTGTTTCACTATCTAAGGCGCTAGTTGCTTCATCTAAAATCAAAATTGGTGCTGAGGAAATAAATAACCTCGCTAAAGCTATTCTTTGTCTTTGTCCACCAGATAAAGCTGTACCTCTTTCACCAACATTGCTTTCGTAACCGTAAGGTAATTGACTGATAAAATCATGTGCTACGGCTAATTTTGCAGCTTCTACAACTTCTTCGGCGGTAATATCTGGATTTCCTAAGCTGATGTTTTCCAAGATAGAACCATTAAATAAAAAGTCTTCTTGGAGAACCACCCCAATTTGTTGACGTAAAGATGTTAAATCAGAACTGTTGAGATCAAAACCATCAATAAGGATTCGTCCTGATTCAATTTGATAAAGGCGTTGTAAAAGTTTGGAAAGTGTACTTTTACCAGAACCACTACGTCCTACAATTCCTACAAACTGTCCTGGTTCAACATCAAAATAAATTCCTTTCAATACGGGTTCGGTATTGGGACTGTAGCGAAAGAAAACTTGATCAAAATTAACTTCACCTTTGAGAGGTGGTAATACTAACCCTGTTCCGGCTTCCGCTTCTGGTGCAGCGTTAAGAATATCACCAATGCGGTCTACTGATAATAGCACCTGTTGAAGATTTTGCCACAACTGCACTAGACGTAATAAGGGTCCTGTGACTCTCCCCGATAACATTTGAAAGGCGATTAATTGACCGACTGTAAGTTGATGGTCAATCACTAATTTCGCACCAAACCAAAGTATTAGCAATGTGGAAAAATTGGTGAGAAAATCACCTATGTTACTGCTAATATTTGAGGTTGTGGAAGCTTTAAAACCAGTGCGGATAAAGCGAGCAAATAAGCCTTCCCATCGTTCCCTTGCGACTGGTTCTGCTGCATGGGCTTTGACTGAATGAATACCCGTGACTGTCTCTACCAAAAATGATTGACTATCAGCACTGCGGTTAAAGGTTTCATTTAGCCAACTTCGCAAAATTGGTGTAGCAACAATTGTTAACGTTGCAAATAATGGTAATACAGCTAAGGCTACAAATGTCAAGAGAATGTTGTAATAAAACATCAATCCCAGATAGACCACAGCAAAGATGCTATCGATAATGACCGTTAAAGCTGTACCCGTGAGAAATTGGCGAATTTGTTCCAATTCCTGAACTCTGGCTATTGTATCTCCCACTCTCCTAGACTCAAAATAAGCCAAGGGTAAACGCATTAAATGGCGAAAAAGTTGGGCTGATAAACTCAAATCTAAACGCCGTGCTGTGTGGGTAAAGATAAATAGCCGCAGCATACCCAGGATAGATTCAAATATAGCGACTAACAACAGTGCGATCGCTATAACATCGAGAGTGGCTAAACTCTCCTGCACCATCACTTTATCAATGATAACTTGGGTGATTAATGGTGAAGTCAAACCCAACAATTGCAAAGTGAAGGAAGCCAGTAATACTTCACCTAACAATACCCGATATTTCCAAACTGCGGGAATAAACCAAGAAAGATTAAATTTATCTTGTTTAGAAATTAATTCCGCTTGCCATAATTTCCCATCCCAACAAGATTCTACTACTGATTGGGTTAAATATTCACATTCAAAATTGAGAGGATTGGCAATAATTAAACAATTACCTTTCATCCCATAAGCTACAACCCAACTACTAATAGAGTCAGATTTCCACAGTAGTAAAGCTGGAAATGATAGCTGTCGTAATTCATCCCAACTTATCTGTACCTGTCGGAAAACTAGCCCTAACTTTTCTGCAGTTTCTATCACATTTTTTGGGCGTTGTCCCCGCAGTTGACGTTGCACCCATTCCAATTGGACAGCAATATTTAAATATTGTGCCACCATAACTAAACAAGCAGCCGCAGTATTTCCACTTGCGACAAAAGGATAGTTGGAAATTACAGGTGTGGGTGCAGGAGGTAACAGTTCAGAAGGTGACAGTAAAGAAAATGAAGAAGATAAAGTAGGTGAAGAAGAAATTTCTCCTGCTTCCCTCTGTTCCCTGGTACCTATTTTTTCAACTTTCGAATTCCAAAATTTATCAATTTGAGGGTTAGAAAACTTCGCCCAAAGTGATGAATTCCAACACACAATTACTACTTCCTTACTAGCAGCTACAGCTTTGCAATTAATAAATCTTGGCTGACAATCACCAAACCAATCTCCCTCTTGTAGAGTGACTACAGGTTTGCTCATTTCATCCCGTAAACGGACTTTACCAGTAACAATAAAAAATTGATGTTCTCCTGTTTCTTTTGACCAAATTTTTTCTCCAAGTTTATATTGGTGGATTTCCGACTGATTCTTTAATAAGGTTTGTTGTTCAGGAGTTAACCAGCATAATGGAGGTTGATTCCAGGGTACAGTATCTAGCACATTTACTTGTAGAGATTGATTATCCAGAATATTTAGCTCACTTGTAATTTGACTGTCAGGTTTTGAATTTTCTCCCCTAGCCATTTTTCAAATAACTCATTTTGTAGTGATTGTTTGAATTGAGTATTATCTAAAGATGCAGGCAGAATGTTTTCTAATCTAAACAAACTTAAACTCCCTTCTAATTCGATGGGTCCTATCAATTTTCCAGGAGTCGCAGCATCCACAGCCGCCCGCAATATATCCGGTAAACTACCCCTACTAATGGGACCCATCATCCCGTTAAAAATTCGCTCATCTGCTAATGAATACTCTTTTGCTAGTTGTTCAAAACTACCACCTTCTTCAATTTGAGTGTGTAGTTCTTCCGCTAGTTCTCGGTTATCAACCATAATCCGAGAGAGCACCACTCTATCTAAATAAATCTTGCGTTCAATAAAGTATTCTGGTAGTTTTGGTTCTACAATTAACGCCTTCAGTTTTTCTAATTTGAAGCTAAATGTAACTGAAGCATGAAATGTAGCGTAATCACTACCATTGTTTTTTAACCATTCTTGGAATTGTTCAGGATCTGTGAGTTGGTTTTTTAACCGATAATCAATTATCGCTTGTTCAATTAATGCCGTACTAATCTCGATATCATTTCTGGTTTCTAGTTCTTGTTCCAAGACGTACTGACGCAGAACATCACTAATAAACTGATTCAGTTTACCAGAGACTTGTAAATACTGAATTACTTGATAAAGGTCGATTGGTTCGTCATTGATCGTAAAAAATGATGAAGATTCCATGAAGTAAATATGAGGAAAACGCTGAAAATCTATACAAGTTTTCCATTAAATAATAGATAAAACCGCAAGAAATTATGGTTCATAATGATAAAGATTCTATGAATTAGATAGACAAAAAATAAATAATTATAAAATCTACATAAAAACTATTAATCGCAAGTGTAGGTTATTACCTGATTATTATAGTCTATAATGATGCAATATATATATTGCAGCAGATCTGCTGTTAACATATGTTATTTTTCAGTAAAATTTTAAACAAATATACTTCGCCAGATTAAAGCCATAATAATGGCTGAAATAGCCCCAATGAGTGTGTTCAAGATATTTACAACCTCATTGGTAAGCCAAGTATATTTAGATTGCAATGTTGCACCGATTACACTTTCCAAATTAGTAGCTATAAATGCTGCAACGACACAGAAAACAATTCCTAAGATATCAATTAAATTTACATCCCAAGCCACCAGTGCGATCGCTACTGATCCAACAATACCTGCTAAAGTCCCTTCTAAACTTACTGCCCCTTCTGTACCTCTAGGGACAGGTTGGAGTGTTGTAATCAAAAAGGTGCGCCTTCCATAGGCTTTACCGATTTCACTGGCTGTCGTGTCCGATAATTTGGTGCTAAAACTCGCTACATAGCCTAAACACAGCAAAAACTTCCACTCAGGTAAAAACAACACTCCCACAGCACACAAAGCCGCAACTAACGCCGAACCCCAAACATTTTCTGAACCCCTAGCACCAGAACGTTTTTCCGCAATTCCTGCTGCTTCCTTTTGTGCCATCCCAATGCGCGTTACCCCAGAACCAACAATAAAATAAAACACTACGACTAGATATCCTGTCCAGCCTAATGTTCCCCAAATAATTACACCCAATAACCAAGCATGGAAGATACCCGCAGGTGTTAGTAATTTTTTAGGAATAATTGCCACTATTCCCAATAAGATCGCGTTTAGTCCTACACCTACTAACCAGGGATTAATTGAACTAAGTACAGATAACATTGGTAATGAATTATGAGTATTTTCAGTTTTTTATGATACTCGAATCATTTTATTATTTTTGCGAATAATGATAATGATAATGATAAAATCCAAATTTCTATTCTTCCTCTGCATCCTCTGCTCTCGCTGCCTGCTTTTAGCCGTCATTTTTAGGTTGACAGACTACTATTGTAGGGCGGCCATAGTCCGTCATAACTGCCCTGTGATGGGTAATTCCCACTCTATGTATGTATATTTCCGAAATCAAATTTGTCAAATCACTTTATTTAGAGCTATTTATTTTAAAATAAGTAATTCTCAAAAGCCATGACCTAAGCCTTAGCCAAAGTTGTTACCTTTCAGGAATTTGTTGATTGGCTACATGAAAATTCCGGGGTACGTTACTAACTACATAATGGGAATATTGTTGAAATGGCACAACCAGTAGGGGATCATGAAGAAGTTAAAGGGTTTGTGACAATCAGGCTCAGTGCTAAAATCGACAGATTAGACCTTCCTTATGTTATCCCCAACCAAGCTATAGTTAGACCTGATGGCAAAGATTCTGGTTATTTTCCAGATGTGTTGCTGCTAAACTGTGCAAACTTAGCCGACGAACAATTATGGAAAAAATAATCCATTCTCAGTTTAGGTGCATCAATACCTTTGGTGATTGAAGTTGTCTCAAGTAATTGGCGTTATGATTACTACTTGAAGTATGCTGATTATGAAGAAATGGGAATTCCTGAATATTGGATTGTAGATTATGCAGCCTTGGGTGGACGTAATTTTATCGGTAATCCTAAACAACCAACATATCTATTTGTAACTTGGTTGATGGAGAATATTAAATTACTAAGTTTCGAGATCATGAACGCATTATCTCCCAAACTTTTTCGGAATTAAATACTACTGCTAATCAGATTTTTAAAGCTGGTATGGTATAGGTTGCAAGTCAAGCCAAAACCAGCATATTCTGTAAGTAAATCAAACTTAGATTAATCTAGAGAAAAACTATTAGGAATTTTTTCAAAAATTGTTTAAAATTATACTGTAAATACTCTACTTTCATTATTCGTTTCCTGATACAGCAACGTCAGATTGTAAATCTTTTTGCAAATAAACTTCCTGTACCCGTTCCAATTCTAAATCAATCAAATAATCTACAGTCCAGTTAGCTTGACGTTGCATAATATGGAAGGGGTAAGTATTAGCTACACCAACAACTTGCATCTGAGCGCGTTTGGCTGCTTGAATACCCGCTGGTGTATCTTCAATAGCTAAACATTCGTGGGATTGTAAATTTAAGTCTGGATCAACTTGATTAAGTCGTTCTACAGCCAGCAGATAACCTTCTGGCTGGGGCTTACTAGTATTAGTATCATCCCCGGCAACGATAATCTGAAAATATTCAGTCAATTTAGCGCGTTCTAGCACCAAGTCTATTTCTTGACGCAAAGCACCACTAACTAACCCTAGTTTAAGATTTTGCGATCGCACCTGAAAAATTAAATCTTCTATCCCAGAATACAGAGGCAGTTTTTCCCATTTTTCCAGTGCTGATACATAAGCTTGAGCTTTGCGGTTGAGCAACTGACTTAAATACTCTTCCGTCACCACTCTACCACGATTTTTCAGCAGGTCTTGAAAACAAGCGCGATCGCTCCTTCCGAGACAAATTTGACGTTCATGCAACTTTTGTGGCTGCATATTTTCCTGCAACAGAATCTCATCTATCAGCTGTACATGGATTGACTCATCTTTAATGATGACACCATTGAAATCAAACAAAACTGCCTTTAAACTCATGCCACAAACTGGTGAACCCACATCCTCACCAATTATTATGATCTATTTTAGTGCATCTTGATCTTGATCACAGCCCTAATCACATTATCATAGATCAATACAGGAATAATTGAGTAATATCTACAACGGGATATAGATACGCTTTTTTATTTCTGGCTCTCTATTTAGCATATCCATTCTTCATCCAACAATGTAACACTCCATTTTTTATTTATTGACAGATAAGTTATTTATGTAATAAATATGTATAATAGTAGATACTAAGTCTAAAAATACCATGAAAAATGTAATTGCTCGCGCTGACCTAGCATCAAATGAAAATTACCTTTTCAAATTTTTCCCCTTGAACTTTAAATTTGTATTATGCCCTACGAACAATTAGGAATTAACACCCCATCACCCGTTTTATCTTGGGCAAATCATCCCTTAGCGTCAGATGAAACAAAAATGGCTAAGAATGTAGCTTCTTAGCCATTTTTGTTTAAGCACCTTGCCTTAATGCCCAATGTTCACTAGAGACGTCCGAAAATTTACAAAGGAGTCTGTGTCCGGCTTTCCATAGTGTTAAGATTAGGAAAGAGCCAAGGAAAGAATCAGGGTTGGGA
>ERZ1034419.140-NODE-140-length-13300-cov-38.837373_pt1 | contig 13300 bp, 16 predicted proteins | sample MGYA00520531_ERZ1034419 | MGnify/ENA primary metagenome ERZ1034419 (study PRJEB33736, sample SAMEA104288485) | Azolla nilotica | place: Sudan | collected 1982 | study: EMG produced TPA metagenomics assembly of the PRJEB19522 data set (Is there foul play in the... | reverse complement strand
TGTTTTCCACAACTGCTTGCTATATTCTGCCTCACCTATCACACTTGTCAATACCTCAGCATCTCAATCCTTACTTTTTAGATTTATGAATCAGTTTGCTTAAAGATTGAATTAGATGAGCCTCTCTATCTGGAATTTACTGGATTAATTCCATGATCAGATTAACACTAGCCTCTAGTGAGCTGTCATATAATCTTACAATCCATTTTTTTGTCATTACCGTTAAATTTTCTGAAGTTAATAGATTTTCTAAAATATGGATACTTTCACTTAGTTTTATATCTGCATAAATATATTTCGGTCCCAAATGCTTAGATAGTGCTTCAAAAATGGTATGCTCCGCAAATGGTTTACAGAGAAAATCATCACAACCGACAGAAAGTACAATCGCTTTTTCTTCTTCTAAAACACTAGCGGTTAAAGCAATTATAGCCGTGGAGATCGCAATTGATGACTCAACATTGGCAATAAATACACTTTTAGCTTGATTGGCAACTTCAGATTTTTCCTTAGCAATTACTAATTCTGCTGTGCGTTCCTCTGCCCTATTTTCTAAATTCTCAGAATAAGTTTGTAATTGTTCTGCCATCTGATTAAATGCGTCTGCAAGGGTTTCTAATTCAGAAACTCCTTTTATCTCCAAAACTTGACCAAGTTCACCATTAGCAATCCCTCTTGTCCATCTCCAAATTTTTCCCAGTTATCTTCTTGGCTTGTTCAAGAATCTCTTGACTGAGAATATCGGTATAGCCAATCTCCTCTCCCTTTTCATTGAAGAACCCACAATTACTAATTGACAAAGAAAGAGATAGGTTGATTTGTTGCCAAAAGTATTGAGGCAGTTGCTCAAAGTCATTGATGTTCATATGACCTTCTTAGACAGCATGATTATTAACAGTTATTGCTTGCTCTCGAGCTTGTAGAGATATGTCAACGTGATCCTGTACCCGATTAGTGGCCTGATCCATTAACTGATTTGCCATATCTTCTACCACTTTTTTACCACTCCCATAGGGAAGATAACCCAGTAATCCCACTGCACCGACAATAAGGAAACAATTAACACCCATCTCAAGGAAATATTCGGAAAATTTCTAGGTGTAACCCAATGTAGACATTGCTTATTTGACTTGCTGTAATGCTTAGAATTTTGGGAGTTGAATGGTTGCTGCATTTTTTAATGCTTCCTGAAAGTCAGCGATAACAATGGGTTTACTAATATAATCATTCATACCTACATTTAAACATATTTGACGATCAGCATCTAAAGCATTAGCAGTTAGTGCGATAATATAAGGTTGTACTTTGGCAGATTGACGAATTATCCTTGTAGCTGCAATTCCATCCATTTCTGGCATTTGCATATCCATTAAAATGACATCATAAACCTGAGTTTCGATTTTTTTTAAAACTTCTAAACCATTGTTAGCAATATCCGCACTGTAACCTAGCTTTTTGAGAGTAAGTAGTACAACTTTCTGATTAATTTTGTTATCTTCAGCTAATAGAATTTTCAGAGTAGAGATTTCGGTAATCGTCTTTACTGGAAACACCTGGGGAAATTTTTCTGATATTAAACTACTAGGTAAAACCACTTTTGCTATAAATGTAAAATGAAAGATTGAACCTGGTAAACTATTATTTACCCAATTTGATAACCAATTTTCAGGAGGATGACCACCAATATTACCTAAACTTTCTACCCAAATTTTCCCTCCCATTAAATTCACTAAACTCTTACTAATAGCTAAACCTAAACCTGTTCCACCGTATTTACGACTAATGGAAGTATCAGCTTGTGTAAAAGGTTGAAATAATTGATATAAGCGGTCATGCTCAATACCGATTCCTGTATCTTTAATAGATATCATCAATTCTATTTTTTGATCTTCCTGTTGTTTATTAGCTAAAACTGCAATAGAAACATGACCGTGTTGAGTGAATTTAATGGCATTACTAATCAGATTTAATAAAATCTGTCGGAGGCGCGTAGCATCTCCTAAAATATTCGTCGGTACATCAGGATTAATAGAATATTCCAAGTGAATATTTTTAGTTGCTGCTTGGGTATAAAGAAGCTTAAATACAGATTTAATAATATCTCCTAAAACAAATTGATGTTCTTCTAATTGCAAATTTCCTGATTCGATTTTCGAGAAGTCAAGAATATCATTAATAATTACTAGAAGAGCATTACCGCTATCTCGAATTGTTTGGACTATATCTTGCTGTTCCTCTGAAAGGTTTTTCATAGAGAGAAGTTCAGCCATACAAATCACGCCATTCATAGCAGTACGAATTTCGTGGCTCATATTAGAAAGAAACTCACTTTTAGCCTTAGTTAGCGAAGCAAGTTCAATATTAGAAATAGAAAGTTGTTCGTTAGTTTCTTTCAATTTAGCCTCTATAATTTCCCTTTTTATTAACTCCTGCTGTAGGATTAGGGTATTTTCCTGAATTTTACTGGCCATGTGATCAAATGCTACAGAAATTTGTACAAGTTCATCTGATCCTAATAATCCAGTTCTGACGTTGAAATTTCCTTCAGCTAAACTATTACTAGCAGCAACTAACAAAGAAACTCGCCGAGTTAAGGTTAAATCAAAGAAAAGCCATAACCCTAAACAAAATATAGTTAAAAAGATATTAAACATTAATGAACGTCTCAAAGCATCACAAAATGCCTGTTGTTTAGCACGAGTAAGATCATATTCAAAAAACAAAATTCCTACCCTAGAAGAGCTTAGTTCATCAGGCAAAACCTGTAAAATAATAGGATAAATTGCAATTAGTTTTTGCTTATCTTGAGAAAGTATAACCTCTCCTGTAAGTGTTGCTCGCACAGTAGTGAACTTAGAAGCGTACGCGGCAGCAACTGTATTACTAATGGGAGTATTTTTTAGTTCGTAACGGTTAGATACATGAATAATATCTTGCTCATCAATTACCATTAATACATTAATATTTGGATCACTACCTAGCTGACTAATAATCGAAATTTCTCCATTTTTAATATCTGATATACGATATAAATAATCTAGTATTTTTGATGTTTGTCCTGCGGAAATCCGTAGATAATTTTTAGTACTTATTTCTGTTCTTTTATATGTTTCAGTAATTTCTTTATTAAAGGAAGTTATGCCAAATAAGCCACCAAAAAATATTAAAATTACCGGAATTGAATATCTTAGAGGTAGGGGGAATTTTTTCATCATTATTTTTATAATTTGGCATTTTTAATAAATCGAGCATCGATCAGAGGTACAGGAGCAATCACTTTTTTACATCAATTTATTTTCCACCTTAATTTGTATAAGGTTTTGCATAGTATTAAGTAATTTAAGATTGCTTTGATTAAGTATTTTCTAATTTGATTGTAAATTGGTTTGACGTAATCCTGTAAAGATATTTAAAATTTGTTCCCGTGTTAATTGAGTTAGTTCAGCAATACAAATATTTACATCTTGAAGGATCCTTATAATTAAAAATTAAGGCGCAAAATCGTCCATTTATTAATGCTTGAATAGTGTCAAAAAATTAGCTATCATTTCTTTAATAAGAGCGATAATATCCACAATTTATCCAGTAATTTGGCCGCTATCAAATAATGACCTTGCTCCTGCTACCAATAGTTTAATTTCCGCTAGACCAAAGGTAAAAACAGCATCTACATTTCCTTGTTTATAGGCTCGTTCATGTTCTGTAAGTTCTAAAGAAACAACCTGAATATCTTGAAGAGATATCCCATTTCTTTCCAGCGCACGAGTAATAAATAAAGCTCCTAAAGAGGTTGCTTCTACCCCCACTCGCTTGCCCTTTAAGGCTTTCATGTCTGTAATCTCTGGTTTTCCTAAGATCACATCCCCACCATGAGAAACATCCATCATGGCAATAGTCTTAATATTTTCTTGGACTGCTGGTAGAGAGATAGCTTGGTCAATTGATAACCCTGCACCTTCAATTTCATTGTTGCGATGAGCTCTTACTTCCTCTGTTCCTGAAGGATAATCTACCAACCTGATCGGCTTTTTGTCATAAAAACCCAAGTTACTGGCGAGATATAAAGTTTCATGTCCTGTCCCAGGATTAGCATCAATGCATAATGGTGCAACGGGTTTGGTGGTACAATTTACGAGAGCAATCGCTAAAACTAGCGTAACTATACTCCAAGTTAAACATTTTAGGAGTTTAACAAACAGAACTCCTGAACTTTTGTTTAGCAGTCTGTTTTGGTACTTTATGAGTAAATTAATTAAATTCATGTAATTGCCATAATCTAGATTGACATTTTGTGAGAATTTTAACAAATTTTACCAAATATTGGAGTTTAAAACCCCCTATTCCTCAATAGAGGAAGTTTTGTAAGTAGTTATAAATATCTGTTCCAAAACTTAATTACAAATTATGAATTATTTTCATCCATATTATAAAGGTTTGTAAATATAATTAAATTGGCATTTTTGCTAAACCTAAACCTGTTATGCCATATTTTCTACTAATAGAAACAGATTTAAGTAAGCAGAAATTAGATGAGAATAAGCTTGCCTCTTACATTGCTTTTATGGTGATTGAGGATTGATTATCATAAAACGCTTACGGGAAAGTTCTATAAAGAATTATACCCTTTTTTTAAAAAAAAACCTAGAGAATAAGGCTTTTAATGATATTGACCAGGTTTTTCATCAAAAGAACCGAAGAACCAGAAGTTTTTAGTCAAGTTTATGTTTATTTACATAATTAGGTTTTGTTGTCTCTCTCAAATTAATTTCAAAGGACCTTATTTTAATTTATCAGCACTATGGCTATTCATTGCTGATTAAAGTTTCAGCTAAATCAACTAAATTTTCAAATTCAAATTGTCTAGCAGATTCTGTCAAAGATTGAATCAAAACACTTTCTGTTTTAGGAATTCTTTTAATCAGTTCCATCACAGAATTAGTGTTTGCTTCCAATGCAGCCTGGTATAAGTGATTAATCCATGCTTCTGACATACAGGTCAAATTTTCTGATGTCAAGGTGCTGGCTTATGAACTATCTAAATTAAGCGCAGTGGTTTTTGCATATAGATATTTTACACCTAAATGTTTCGCAAGGGCTTCAGAAATTGAATGCTCTGTAAAAGGTTTACGGAGAAAATCATCACAACTGGCTGAAATAACAATGGCTTTTTCTTCTTCTAGAAGACTCGTTGTTAATGCCATTACAGCGGTAGCATTGGCTTTAGTAGTAGACCTAATATGTTTAGTTCCATCATAGCTATCCATAATGAACATTCTCATATCTATCCAAATTAAATGACGTTCCCATTTATCCCGAATAGCGATCGATTTTTATCTATTACTAGCTTCCTTTATTTCAAAACCCAACGGTTCTAAAAGCTTAAACAACAATTGACGATTAATAGGTTTATCATCTACTGTAGTATTTTATATGTAGGTTGTCCTGGAGCAATTCCTATGACTCGTTGATCTTCCTCTGGATAATTATTAATTATTACTTGACCTAATGTTGCTTGAATAGAAACTTTAAAAGTTGTACTTTTTCCTATTTCACTTTCAACTGAAATGTCTCCACCCATTAGTTGTACAAACCTGCGACTAATAGCTAAACCTAAACCGTTTGCTTCTTGCATCTCTTTTCCTCCTTGTGCTTGAGCAAAGGCTTAAAGTATTTTTAGTAATTCAGCCGCAGTAATACCCACACCTGTATCACTTACTCTGAGATGAAGAGTAAAAACATGTTTACTTTCTTTATTCCCCTTGTTCGCACTAACTGTAATATCACCTTTATGGGTAAGTTTGATGCCATTACTAATTAAATTAATTAAAACCTGACGAAGTTTAACTTCATCACTACAAATATAGCGGGGGACATTTTCAGTGCTTTGGAATATTAGTTTTAATTCCCCATTGCTCGCGCGTCAATATAGCATATCTTCTAAATCATCTAGCAACCGATATAGATCAAAGTTCTTTATATTCAAAGAAGCTTTACCTGCTTCAATTTTTGATAAATCGAGAATATGATTAATCAGGGTTAGCAAACAATCTCCAGTGCGATAAATAATACCTGCATTTTCATATTGCTCAAAAGGAAGATTATTTGCAGGTAATATCAATTGTGATAAACCGATCACAGCACTCAGTGGCGATCGCAATTTGTGACTCATGTTAGCAATACACGCTCTCTTGGCCTGGTTTGCAGCTTCAGCTTTAGCGGCTAATTCCTTTTTAGCGGCTAATTCCTTTCCTTGAGCTTCGCTCTGTTGCAAATCCTTGGTGCACTCAAAAACTCGTTGTTCTAATTCCGTATTGACTATTTTTAGATTTAACCTATATTGATGATTATCTGCAATAATAACTAACATCACCATCACAGTTATACTAATCACGCTAATAAACAGTTGTAATAATATGATTGAATGATTTTTTAAAGCTGCGTCATAAAACACTCCTAAACGATAACTCGTAGCTACAGAAGCTATTATAGATATAATTGCTAATAACAAAGTAGTAATTTTTCCACGAAACTGAAAAGCAGACCAAAGTAACAGTGGTAAAAGTAAATACTCTAATGGTTGTGGTCGAAGAAAAGTAAAATAACTAACTATACATAAAGTAATTACTGCCAATAACATTTCTTTGTTTGGTCTGGATTCAACTTCCGACTTAAGTATCTTTTGAAAAAAAATTAAAAGAGGAGGAGCAAATACCAAAATTCCGATAGCATAAGCAGCCCACCAACCAAAGAAAATATCTCAATACTTATTCCACGGTTCATAACCCCCTAAACGAATTCTAATAACACGTAATAGAGATTAAAAAACAGTTCCAGTAAATAAACTACAAAAAGAAAAAATTACTACGTCTCTAACTTGATTAAAAGGGTAATTAGTTCGAGTTTATCTAACGATTACTATTAAAGTAATTAGTGAGCTAATAGTTCTACCAATACCTCCAATAATTGCTGAAATTATAGGTTTAATACCGATATAATTAGCCAACATTGCTCCTAGAAATACACTAAACCGACGCGATCACCCCCACAACAATAGAAAGCCAATACTAAAACCCGTACCTGGGCAAACAGGAGTACCAAAAGCAGGAACAGACATTTTTTTCACAACTAGCCAAGAACTAACATAGTAGCTAGTAGCAATAATTAATACATCGAACCACCAGAAAGGATTTTGGTAGTCAATACCAAGACGTTGGGGATTGGGGATTGGGGACTAATAATTCCTGGATGGTAGAAGCGCCCGGATTTATCCATAGGGGTTAATGCAAAATCGGATGGCTGGTGATACATATAAGGAAATAAGTAATAATCTTATCAATTACCCATTGCCAATCACCTAAATTGCTTGACAAAAGATCAAAAATCTGTTAATAATTGATATTTGTGGAAACTTTACCCTTTAATATAATCTCTTGGCTAACGTCATTGTCATAGGCGCTCAATGGGGCGATGAAGGAAAAGGTAAAATAACTGACTTACTCAGCTGCTCCGCAGACGTGGTGGTACGTTACCAGGGGGGAGTTAACGCTGGACACACAATAGTAGTCCAAGGTCAGACATTTAAGCTGCACTTAATTCCCTCTGGTATATTATATCCAGATACTGAGTGTATTATCGGCTGTGGGACAGTCATAGATCCACAGGTATTGATAAAAGAACTCGAACAACTAGAACAACTAAATATTTCTACGGACAATCTGCTTATATCTCAGACTGCTCATGTTACTATGCCCTATCACCGACTAATTGACAAGGCAGCAGAGGAAAAACGGGGCAATCATAAAATCGGTACGACTGGCAGAGGAATTGGCCCTACCTACGCTGATAAATCAGAACGGATAGGCATTAGGATTTTAGACCTGATGGATCCTATCGGATTACATGAACAGCTGGAATGGACGATAAATTATAAGAACACCATTTTAGAAAAGCTGTATAATCTGCCGCCCCTTGATCCCCAAGAAGTCATTGCAGAGTATTTAGAGTATGCAGAAAAGTTACGTCCTTTTGTAGTAGACACATCGTTGAAAATATATGATGCAGTGCAGAAACGACGTAACATTTTGTTTGAAGGCGCACAGGGAACACTGCTGGATTTGGATCATGGGACTTATCCCTATGTCACCTCATCTAATCCTGTAGCTGGGGGTGCTTGCGTCGGCACTGGTCTTGGACCGACAATCATAGACCGGGTCATTGGTGTATCCAAAGCGTACACCACTAGAGTAGGTGAAGGACCATTCCCCACAGAATTGCATGGGGAAGTGGGAGATATATTGGGCGATCGCGGTGCAGAATTTGGCACAACGACAGGTAGAAAGCGCCGTTGTGGTTGGTTTGATGCAGTCATTGGGCGTTATGCAGTCCGTATTAACGGCATGGATTGTATGGCACTGACCAAACTAGATGTACTAGATGAGCTAGAAGAAATCCAAGTTTGTGTAGCTTATGAAATAGATGGCCAACGTTGCGACAACTTCCCCACCAGCGCCCGTCAGTTTGCCCGTTGTCGTCCCATCTACAAAAGCGTACCAGGATGGCAAGTACCAACAACCGAATGCCGTACCTTGGAAGACTTGCCACAGCAAGCACTAGACTATCTAAAATTCTTAGCAGAACTGATGGAAGTCCCGATTGCGATAGTTTCCTTGGGAGCAAGTCGTGATCAAACTATCATTGTTGAAGATCCTATTCACGGACCCAAACGTGCTCTCTTGCAAGCAGACGGTACACCCGTTTCTGTTTAGTCAGAAAACAGCATGTAGGGGTGTAAGGGAAAAATCACCTCTTGCCTTTTGCCTCCTGCCTTCCTCCTTTTTTCACTGACAACTGACAACTGACAACTGACAACTAACAAATTAAAACTAATATGGCGATCGCAGTAGAATCTCAAAAACGTCCAGAAGGTAGCAAACCCAAAGCTTTACGCCGTTCTGGTTTAATTCCCGCTAACTTGTACGGTCACAAAGGCACAGAATCAATTTCTTTGGCAGTTGATGCCAAAGTCGTTGAACGTTTACTCAAACAAGCAGCTCCCAATAGGACTGAGATTGAACTCAATATTCCTGAACTTGAGTGGAGTGGTAAAACCGTACTCCGCGAAGTCCAGATTCATCCAGCGAAGGGAACACCTTATCACCTCAGTTTTTTCGTTACTAAAGCCTAAACTACACTCTAAAGTTAGGCTTTTTCAGCACTGAAAATTTGTCATAATTGCTCATTAAACCAGGGATTCACCCTGGTTTTTTGTTAAGCTACTACTTTTATAAGCAACTTGAGTTAACATAAGTCACATGACAGAGACCAATCTTCCAGATTTAATTCAGCAAATGTTAAAACCTGGATTCTATTCTCATCCAGTCACAGAACCTATTGAATTAATACAAACTCACGTTTCTTATGTGCTACTAACTGGGGATTTTGCATACAAACTGAAAAAACCTGTAAATTTTGGCTTTTTAGACTACTCCACGTTAGAAAAGCGACAACATTTTTGTCAGCAAGAGTTTCGCTTAAATGAACGAGGAGCAGGTGAACTATACTTGGAAGTTTTACCTGTAACTTTAGAAGGAGAAAAATATCATTTAGGAGGTATAGGAGAAGCAGTCGAATATGCCCTGAAAATGCGGCAATTTCCCCAAGAAGCCCTCTTCAGTGAACTTTTTGCCCAAAACAAATTAAATGAGACTCATTTGGAAGAATTGGGACGAGTGGTAGCTGAATATCATGCTCAAGCCCAGACAAATGATCACATCCGGAGTTTTGGTGAAGTATCACAAGTGCGGTTGGCTATTGATGAAAATTACGAACAAACCCTAAAGTATATTGGTGCTCCTCAGACACAGGAACACTTTGAACAAACAAAAGCATATACAGATAAATTTTTTGACCAACGTCCAGAATTATTTGCTAGTAGAATTGTCAATAACTATATTCGTGAATGTCATGGGGATTTACACCTGAGAAATATTGCTCGATGGCACGACAAAATTATGCTGTTTGACTGCATAGAGTTCAATGAGCCATTTCGCTTTGTGGATGTCATGTATGATGTGGCGTTTACGGTAATGGATATAGAAGCAAAAGGCCGAAAAGATTTAGGTAATGCCTTTTTGAATACTTATGCAGAACAAACTGGAGATTGGGAAGGTTTACAGGTTTTACCTTTGTATTTAAGCCGTCAAGCCTATGTCCGGGCTAAAGTGACTTCGTTTTTATTAGATGATCCAAATGTACCCGCGAGTGTGAAGGAAGAAGCAGGAAAGACGGCATCTGCATATTATTACCAAGCATGGGATTATACTATACCTAAGCATGGTCAGGTGATTTTGATGTCAGGGTTATCTGGTTCTGGTAAAAGTACAACAGCTAGATATTTGGCTCGGAAATTAGGTGCAGTTCATCTCCGTTCTGATGCTGTCAGAAAACATTTGGCTGGTATTCCTCTGCTAGAACATGGTGGTGATGAAATATATACGCCAGAGATGACACAGAAGACTTATGACAGGTTGTTGACATTAGGGATTTCACTGGCTAATCAAGGTTGGTGTGTCATTTTAGATGCTAAATATGATCGTCAACATTTGCGAAAGGAGGTGATAACACAAACACAACAAAATCAATTACCTTTACAGATTATCCACTGTACTGCACCAATAGAAGTATTACAAGAGCGTCTTGTTAACCGTAGTGGTGATATTGCTGATGCTACTGCGGATTTATTGGTATCTCAAATTAAACAAGCTGAACCTCTTACAAATCAGGAAGAACCATACCTGACAATATTAGATACGACTCAATCATTGGACGCACAATTATAGCAAGTGACAGATGACAGAAGTAGAGAGATATATTCATTATTTCCTGTTGCCTATTTTTTGGATCTTGTGCCTCTTTCAGAGAAACTATGTCTACGACACACTACTTTAACGTTAACGCTCAGCCTGCTGTAAGCTCTATCTTGAAGTTTGAATTCTCAACATTATGGCATTTAAAAAAAATATCCTTAGTGAAATATTATCTTCTTATCCAAACTTTTTTTCTCAACTAGTATTTGGTTTTCTATTAACAATTATTTCTAGTTTTATAGGAGCTTCATTAATACTGAGTTTGTTTATAGGTATTATGGGTGGTGTTGCTTTAGGTTGGTTGACAGCAGTCAACGAAAATAAACCCCAGATACCAGATGTAGCTTCTAATGATGGCATTGATGCAGCACTTAAATACTGGTTAGTTTTTATGTTTGGCTTTGTGTTTATTGGTTATTCAGCGCCAATAAGTATTTTATTGGGAGGATTTGCTGCTTTCGGTGGGGGCTGGATTATTGCTTGGTGGAGAAGTAAAGAAGCAACCAAAACTCAGCTATCAGATGACTTGGTTCAATTAGATATTGAATATCCTGATGAGAGACGTATTTCACGAAACAAAAGAATATATACTCGTCGTTTTCGTCGTCCTAGTAGAAGTTTCAGTTTTCGACTTTGGCAAAAGTAAGATTGCTAATTTGGCATTGGAGTAAATTAGAAATTACGAATTAGAAATTACGAGTTATGTTTCTATATCTTTCTAAATTATTGCCTCTGTTTTTTTATCCTCTGGATTTAGCCTGTGTTAGTTTAATAGTTGCTTTAGTGAGTTTGTGGAAACGACCAAAGATTGCAGCGATCGCAATTTCTCTATCTTTAACTTTATTACTGGTTTGTAGTAATGCTTGGGTGGCTAAAAATCTGGTGCGATCACTAGAATGGCAAAATATCCCATTGGCTGAAATACCGCAAGCAGAAGCTATTGTGGTTTTAGGTGGTGCGACTAAATCAGGTCTCTGGCCTCGTCCCACTGTTGATTTAAGTGAATCTGGCGATCGCGTTATTTATGCAGCTCAACTCTATCGCCAAAACAAAGCGCCTATAATTGTCTTGAGTGGTGGTCGTATAGATTGGCGTGGTAGTGGTTCTCCAGAATCTGCTGATATGGCTACCATTTTGACATCTATTGGTATTCCTTCCGAGGCGATTATTCAAGAACCCGATTCTTTAAATACCTATCAGAATGCGGTAAATGTGAAAGAAACCCTCGAAAATCGGGGAATTAAAAAAGTATTGTTAGTAACATCAGCCATGCACACACCGCGATCGCTCAAAATATTCCAGCGTCAAGGTATTGATGTTATTCCTGCACCCACAGACTTTCTAGTTAGCCAAGGAGAACTTCAGGAACTTACCAGGACTCCCAAAGGGGCTATACTGAATTTATTACCAGATACCACTAATTTGTATCAATTCACCAACGCTTTAAAAGAATATATTGGCAGTGTTATTTATAGTTTACGGGGTTGGTTGTAAAAATTAAAAATTAAAAAACTTCTAAAAACTTCTGATGATTATCAATCATCAATTACCAATGAAAGAACTACCTTATATTGTCCCGTCACCTCAGACGGAAACTCAGGATATATTTGCAGTTAACCAAACAACAGTAGAATTTTACCACGAAGTTCGGACTCGTTCTGAATTTAAACGCTATTGTGAATGGTACTACACAACCGCAGCCCAAAACCGTAGACATTTAGAAAAAATGCGCGGCGAACCAAATATCATGGGGTGGTTTCGTCGCCGCTAAAAGATGAATTAAGAATATATAGGAGTCAGAATAATAACGGATTTTCGAGTTAAATCTGATGATTTTGATATAAAAAATCGCTTTTCTCTATTCCTGGATTAACAAAGATTCTGACTCCTGAGTCCTGAATTCTTACCATTTAAATTATTTCTAATTCACCCTCACGTAAATGAGCTTTAAATTTTTTACTAAACTGAACTAGCACCGGCAAATTAGCACTTACAGGTCTGCCTTGCCATTGGGTGACAATAGCAGAAATTTCGCCTTCTATGCCTTTGAGGTCAAAAGCTTGACCGCGATGTTCAGGATGATGATAAACTACTACCGATTCTTTAACACGGACGTGATCGCCAACTTTCATAACATTACTTACACTTAACTTTTGCTGTTCCACAACCATCTATCATTGTTTTTAGCTATCAAGTAATTACTCAACAGCTATACGTCACTGAATTTGCTTTAATGAACTATTTCTCAAGATAGACTATTGCTGCTATCAAGAGTTAGATGGTCATTTTCAGCACTAAGCGGACTCTATTGCTGATTTTTCACGCTTGGCTGATTTTACCATATCTCCACGTTGGCGAAATATTTAGGATAGTGGATTAGATAACCTGTAACTCTGGTTTAGGAGTGTAATTCCATTGGGGCAAGAATTCATCAA
>ERZ1034419.139-NODE-139-length-13410-cov-40.549607_pt1 | contig 13410 bp, 12 predicted proteins | sample MGYA00520531_ERZ1034419 | MGnify/ENA primary metagenome ERZ1034419 (study PRJEB33736, sample SAMEA104288485) | Azolla nilotica | place: Sudan | collected 1982 | study: EMG produced TPA metagenomics assembly of the PRJEB19522 data set (Is there foul play in the... | reverse complement strand
TTGGGTTTAGCGATAGCACACTTTTTGCCCCACCTCACAAAATCGCGTTGCTCCCTATTACCACCTGGCTTTGAGAAACTGGCGCAGTTCAGTGGCTATTGCAGGTAGAATCTCTTCTAACTGGAGAGACTGACGAATTGGCAAAGCCACAGCAGCAATTATTTGTTGTTGTTCCCGACTTTGTTCTATTTATCTGGTTAAATACATCCGTTCCACTATTTGATGAATCGCACGTTGCAGAATTTGAGGGGTGAGTTGACCTTTGATTAGATAATCTTGGACACCACTTTTCATGGGACTGACAGCAATCATTTTGTCCCCTTCTCCTGTCAGCATAATTATGGATGATTGACTATTGCTGAACTTTTGCCTAAATTCTGCAACCAATTCTAACCCATCACCATCTGGCAACAAAAAATCCAGTAAAATGATATCTGGTATTTCTTGCTGACACCATGTAATTGCTTCTGTTGCAAAAAGCGACGACACAAGTATCTATCTTCAATGCAATCATCAATGAGCAAGATCGTAAGTGAGGAGCGATTTGTCATCTATTTATCTTTTGGAGACCAACGCTATATGTGACAGGATTTTCGGTCTAGCCATAAACTCATGACGATGGGGTCAATTTCAGGTTTAAGTCAGTTCTAACCAACCTTGATAACCAGTCACAATGCGATCGCCATCTTTGAGGACGTGAACTTCTATTTGGTCACTAGCCCAGCTAATTTGATCTTTGAATTCTGGGTTAAATACATGAACCTGTTGATTTCTAGAAGAAACGGGAGATAAGGGAGAATTAATGGCTTCAGACTCAACAAAAGGCCCGTCAATTAAAATATCTAATTGTTCTAACAATTCTTGAGAACCTGCAGGTGCTGATTCAGATTGCAGTTGCTTCAGGGTAAAACCAGTAAAAGCCATGACATTTAATCCAGCAGCTTTGACTTTACGTGCTAAGTTAGCCAATGCCGATGCTTGCCAAAATGGTTCACCACCAGAGAAAGTTACACCTGTGTTATGGGGATTTTTAAGAATATCTGCGGCTAAGCAATCTATAGCAACTAGCTGGTTAATCTCAAATGTCCAAGAGTCAGGATTAAAGCAACCAGCACACTCACGAGGACAGCCTTGCACCCACACCACAGCACGACAACCAGGACCGTTGACTTCTGATTTATCAACATAACCCATAATATTGAGATAACCAGCAGGAATTTCTTGCTGTGCTAACAATGCTTCCGTTAACTTTGTTTCCATCTTTTTAACTCCTTAATTGAAAATAGTACAGCAGCGGTCAGCCTTGAAAAGGGTATAAGGGTGTAGGGAAGAGGTTTTGGTCAATTTTACTTTTCGTTATATACTTCTCTCCGAGAAGCCGCTGCGCGTCTACGGTTTTTTTGTGCCTTCCTACTTATCTAAATAATTTAATTCCTTGGATAATACAGCAGATTGCAGATCAATGAGGTACAGAATCTAAATTGAAACCTAGACAGCAAGAGAGTTTTACTCCTGACTCCTACTGTATCTGGTAAATCAATTGTCTCTAGAGGATGATTGATCTGCCGTAGTTGATTTAACGAAATAGAATCTAGTTTGACAGCGACAATATCCGCTAGTTTTAAAGCATCACGGACAGATTTATCACCTAGTAAAGTGCCATTCGTCAATACCGCTTTTGGTTGTTTGAAAATTTCTTTTGTAGCAGCCAGAATTTCCTCTAAATTCAGTGTGAGGGTGGGTTCACCACTACCACTGACAGTTACTATATCTATGTGTAATTCCTTTTGCGCGATCGCTTACAAATCAGAAATAACTTGGCTACTAGGAACAAAAATTTGCCGTTTAGTAGTTTCCTGTTGAATATTCCCTAACTGACAATATATACAGTTAAAAGAACAGCTAGATCTTAACCCAATAGGATCAATACCAAGCGATCACCCAAATCGCCAAGAAGTTACTGGTCCCTACATAGAGGAACAAAGTGGTTTTGGAGATGATGATAATGTACTCATAACTACCTCATAACCTAGTACAGCAGGGCGGAAGTCAAAAGTCCAAATAGAGTCTAGGCAGCACGTTAACGAAGTTCCTCCGAAAGAGGCACAGAAGTGAAAATGAATACAGCGTAAGCATTTCATACATTTGGAATGGGTTGTTTATTTACACCCTCCTGTACTAGCCCAGTTGTAGAATCTGTGGATATCAGCTCAATAACTTGAATGATCTAAAATATAGAGCTATTTTGTGAGGAAGTCGTGAGGTAAATACTCATATTTTTTCCGGTGATTTAGTTATCAGTTATCAACTATCAGGAGTTAGAATGTTTGAGAAATTGGTTAATTATCAAATAGGTATTTTTGGCGTTAGCCTGAAAAAGCTGACTACTGATAGCTGTTTGCGTAGCGTGCTGTTAGGCATTAGCTGAATGCTTACAACGCTACTTTTGTTCTGTTTACTGTAGTTCCCGTTCCGTTCTTCCATAGGGATTTGTTTTCGGTTTCCAGAAAGGAAATCTACCGATCAGAAAGTTATTTACAGATGTCCGAGTTTGGCTACTCACTTTCCCAACAGCACCAGGGAAAACCTTATATCCTCCGGCTACAAATAAGATAACACCAGTAAGTATCAAAGGCATATAACGTTTCATATTTAAAACTCCATTTTACAAAGGGCATTGGGTATTGGGCATTGGGAAAGTTACTTCCCCATCTCCCTCATCTCCCTTACACCATATTTTCAGTCATGGGAATTTCAATCCAAAACTCACAACCCTTACCAGGTTCTGAAACACAGTTAATCTGACCACCATGTTTTTCGACAATAATTTGATAGCTAATAGACAGCCCTAAACCAGTACCTTGTCCTGGTTCTTTCGTGGTAAAGAAGGGTTCAAAAATACGAGATTCCATACCTTTCTTGATCCCACAACCATTGTCAGCAATCCAAATCAAAATGGAATTCCAATCTGTAACTTGTGTACGAATCCAAATTTTAGGCTTTTCAGTTAATTTGCTATCTGCTAATAATTTTTCTAGCGCCCAAATCGCATTATTGATAATATTCATAAACACCTGATTCATCTGAGCTCCATAGCAAAAGACTGGAGGTAAATTACCATACTCCTTCACAATTTCAATAGCAGGAAAATCTCCCTGTGGTTGGAGACGATTTTGGAGAATTAAAAGTGTACTGTCTATCCCTTCATGTAAGTCGACAGGTTTTTTTTCTGCTTCATCAAGGCGTGCGAAAGTCCGTAATGAAAGCACTAATTCTCTGATTCTGTTTGCACCAATCATCATGGAATTGAGCATTTTCGGCAAATCATCAGCAATGAAATCTAAATCTATATCTGCTGCTTGCTGTGCAATCTCTTGTGTTGATTGAGGATGATTTTTATGATATAGACACACTAAATTCAATAAATCTTCCATATGATTAGTAACATAAGGAATATTACCGTAAATGAAACTAATCGGGTTGTTAATCTCATGTGCTAAACCAGCTACTAATTGACCTAAACCGGCCATTTTTTCACTTTGAATTAACTGGCTTTGAGTACCTTGTAATTCCTTGAGAGTTTGGGTAATTTCTTCTTTTTGGCGTTGGGTTTTTTCTAAAAATTCGGCTTGCTGGAGTCCTACTCCTAATTGAGAACTAATCTGCACTAACAAATCTACCTCATCTTTCTGCCAATCACGCGGTTGAGAATGTTGATAAGCTGCCAATAATCCCCAGAGTTTTTCTCCTTGAAAAATCGGCACAATCATATATGCTCTGGTTTCTGTTGGTGTAATTAAGGCAATATGAGGTATAGGAATATTTGTGGCAGATATGTCGTCAACAACGATTATTTTACCGTTGGTAGAGTCTTCTCTTAGAATTAATCGTAGACAATCATCTGCAATTACTGGCACAAGTTCCTGTACTGATTTCCATCCATAAGCTAATGACTCGGCCACAAATTCACCACTCCCATCTGGACGAAATCGGTAAATTGTGACGCGATCAACTTCTAATAACTGCAAGACTTCTTGAGTACTGGTAGGAAAAATAGTATTTAGATCAAGAGACTGGCGAATTTTTTCTACAGTTGCAGCTAAAGCTTTTTCTCTTTCTGCTGCTTTCCGTTCTCTTTCCGCAGCTTTAGCAAGTTTCTGAGCTTGAATTTGCATTTGTCTCAATGATTCAGCTTGCTGTAATGCTACACCTAATTGAGAACTAACTTGGGTGAGTAGATAAATTTCATCTTCTTGCCAATCTCTAGTTCCTGTGTTTTGATAAACGGCTAATAAACCCCAAATTTCATGGTTATAAAGAATTGCAACTATTACATAAGCTCTGGCTTGATAGCTTTCTAAAATTCTGATGTAGCATTCGTTAAAACCAGCACTATAAATATCATTACAAATCCGGTATATTTCTCCTTTAGCAAACTGACCTCCTCCTGTATCTTGCAAATATGTATCAGTGGGTGGTTCAACTAATTCTTTTAAGTTACAGTTGCTAATGTTGTCTCTTAATTCTGGACGCTGTAACTGTTCTTGCATAAGTGTAACCCAACCCGATGTTATAGATTCAAACACAAATTCACCACTCCAGTCAGGATTGAAACGATAAATAGAAACGCGATCACTATTTAGTAATAGTCTGAGTTCTTCGGTGGTGGTGCGAAAAATGCTTTCTAAATCTAGAGACTGACGAATTTTTTCTATGGTTCGCGCTATGGTTTTTTGCCATTCTGCGGCTTTTTCTCTAGCTTTAGCTTGTGCAAGCTGGGCCGATTGTAATTTCATCTGTTCTATATAATCTGCCTGTTGTAAAGCAACTCCCAAATGTTCGGCTATTAATTGCACAAATTCAATTTCTGATGCTTCCCATTGTCGTGGTTTATTACACTGATGAATACACAGTAATCCCCATAAATCTTTGCATTTCATTAGGGGTACAGCTATGTTGGCACGTACTTGAAATTTTTCCAGCATTGTGAAGTGACAATCTGTGGCAACATCTTCATAAATATCTGATATGGCTTTAATTCTCCCTTCCTGATAAAGTTCGGTAAACTCTTCAGCAAAGCAGTGGTCATGGAGTTTGGTAGCTAATATAGATATCCATCCTGTGCCTACATCTTCATAAATAAATTCTCCTTCCCATTCCAAATTAGGATAAAATCGAAATACGCCAACCCTATCTGTGTTGAGTAACTGACGTACTTCTGTGACTGTTATTTTGAAGATGGTTTCTATATCTAGAGATTCCCGAATCCGGGCAATCACTCTAGATAAAGCTTTTTGTTTCTCACTCTGATCCAGGGAAAAAATCATGCCTGGTTGATATTCTTTTTGGGAAGTCGGTTGTATCATTCCCCACAGGGTTGTCAATATAATTCTTCTATAAGGTAACAATAAATATTCAATATTGGTTTCTGTATTATGTTTGTATAATATGAATATGTGGGGATACGATCTCAATCCCATCCCCACAACTAGGTTTTTTAAGCCATAAAACATGCTGATATTTGCTGTAAAAAAATCAGCGTCGTTTGGCAGTGCTATGTTTAAGTTCGCGGGTTTCGTCTTCTCGACGACGGCGATCACGCCAATCTGCTAGTGTTAAATAAACAACACCACCAGTGACTCCTACTAGCAGCACTATGGCCATCAAAGCCAAAATAATTAAATATGGACTTTCCACGATTCCTCTATAGTCCGTTGCGTCCCCAAACTACCATAGAAATCGACCATGTGAACACAACCAAAAGTGATACCCATCCCAGTGTCAAAATCATAGTTCTACTTTTCAAGTAATTACAAAAGGTCTCTAATGTTTATCATACTGGGAAAAGGAGGTTGATTGCTCAATGGTGTTTATCCGAGGTTGGGCTAGATTATGGAAATGATTGCAGAACGATTAGAATCTCTTAAAGCAGGGCTTATTGGTGGTTTATCTGCTGGTTTGGCTTTCTTAATCACTACTATTGTTAATGGTTTGCTGCTGAATCAGTATTTTTCGATACTTAATATTAATCAATTTCAGCTAATTAATTTACAATTTTTGCCGAGTGCTGGAATTGCAGGTTTCTCTGGTTTCCTATTTGGTGTCACTTACCGCTATATCATCTGCGTAGATAAAAATCCCCAACTCAAATCTGGTGCTGTATTTGCTTTTGCTTTGGTGCGGGGATTAAACCAGATAGAATTTGGCTGGAATGTAAATAATACACTTTTGCCTTCTTTAATCTTAGCTGGAGAAAGTATTTTCTGGTTTGCTTTAGCAGCTTTTGTTCTTGATACTACTATTTTACTTAATTAGCGAAAATCGTTTTCGTCTAAATTTTAATTTTTTATGAATCACTATTTCATGGTCATTGACCTCGACGCTACTTGCTGTGATAAGCATACATTTTACCGTCACAAAATGGAAACTATTGAAATTGGTGCAGTGATACTAAATCGTCAAACCCGGGAAATTGATTCTGAGTTTCAACAATTTATTAAACCTGTGATAAATCCCATTTTGACAGAGTTATGGATAAATTTAACGACTATTTATCAACAACAAGTTGATGCTGCACCTCAATTTCCAGAAGTGATGTCAAAATTGGCAGAGTGGATGAATTCATTTCCTAATGATATATTTTGTTCTTGGGGAAATTACGATAAAATGCGATTTTTACAAGATTGCAAATTTCATAATGTCCCATATCCTTTTGATGCAGGAGACAGAAATATCAAAAAAGAATTTTCTGAATATTTGGGTGTATATAATAAATTTGGCATGGCAAAAGCCTTGCAACATTTAGGGATGGAATTAAAAGGCACACATCACAGAGGTATTGATGATGCCCATAATATTGCCGCAATTTACCGTTATATGCAGACTAATAGAAAAAGTTAAATCGACTATTTCACATCAGTTACCCGCCAACTTAGTTTCAGGTTAACCCAGAAATTCCAAATTGTAGCAACTGCGATCGCAATTAAGTTGGCAATATAGCGATTAGGAATCAATAAATTAAAGACTATATTCAAAACAAATACATTTAAAACTAATCCTGCCCAGCAAATCACATTAAACTTCAAAAACCGCTTGATTCTTTGCTTCCAACCTTTTTGTTGCATGGAAACATCCGCAAATGTCCACGCGTCATTCCACAAAAAATTGTTGAAAATGGCAATTTCACCAGAAATAATTTTACTCCGCGTTAAAGGTAAAGCCAGAGTTGAAGGGTCACTGAGTAAATAAAGCACTGCCATATCTACAAATACCCCACTGAATCCCACTACACCAAAGCGGATAAATCGACCAACGGGGAAATTAACTTTTTGACTAATTTTGCCTAATCGTCCAGTAGATACTCGTAAACGGATTAAGTGTTGAATATACTCTATATATTGCTTCCACGTTACCTTGCTTTCCCCTTCAGTACGTTCACGAAAGATATAACCGGCTTCAGCAATTTCTCTAACTTGTCCGCGACCAATCACTTCTAGGAGAATTTTATACCCTACAGGATTCATTGTTGCACCTGCGATCGCACTCCGACGCACCATAAAATAACCACTCATTGGGTCAGTAACTCTACCCAATACACCAGGTAAAATAATCAAACCTAAAACCTGCGCCCCACGAGACAAAAAGCGCCTGATTACACTCCAACTACTCACACCACCGCCATCTACGTGACGACTGGCTAAAGCCAAATCTGCCCCCTGTTCTATCTTCTGCAACAGTTGTATCAACAGTTCTGGTGGATGTTGTAAATCTCCATCAATCACACCCAAAATACGCCCTGTGGCAACTTGCCAACCACGAATCACCGCTGAAGATAGTCCCCATTCCTCTTGACGACGCATCACGCGCAACTGCGGATAATCTGGAAGTAGAGATTGTGCTAGTTCCCAAGTTAAGTCCGGGCTATCATCATCAACTATAATTAGCTCATAATTACCAGGGACAGCTTCATCCAGCAACCTACTGAGGATATTGACGATATTCTCAATATTATTACGCTCTTTATAAGTAGGAATCACCAGAGATAATAGAATGGGATTATCTCTATGCACATCAGTAAGTGGATATTCAGAAATCTTTAATGCCCCAGTGGGAACTACTAATAGAGAGTTTGATGAGTTTGCATTCATAAAGTTAGTAAATTTGGAATTGCGGGATTACATGTATAAATTTTACTTATTAGCACAATACATCTTTTATTAAAAAAAGTCAGAAAAGAATAAACTTACACATTTGGGATGTTCCCTGCAAACTAACAAAGGTAAATCACACCTTATACTTTTATTTTTCAGTGTTTAATTTCTGGATGAGATTGTGTAAAGCTTGGCTGTAAATTTATCAAGCTTCATTGTACCTGAAAGATTCTTTGTTTCTTTTAATTGAAACTGAGATGATAAAATTTGTTCTGTTTTTTGTTCTTTCCGCTTTATTTCCGTTTCGGTTTTCAAACGTGACCATAAAGGATCACCGCTATTTAACCAAATAATACGAGCATATCGACCTGGTTCTTCCTTGATAACTTTTTCTAAATGACCTGCTAAATCTGCGGGGTAGTGAGATAACAACATGACCGGATAATCAGTAGGAATATAATAAGCTAAACGGTTTACATGACCCCAGGCTTTCGAGTTCATAGCAATTAAAGTTGGCTGATTTACATCTTTGGGAATTAATTCTGCAACTGAACGAAAAACTGAGCGATGTCGCAAACTTAAATCACCAATACTAATTGTTAGGTACATTAGCAATATTCCACCGGCTACCAGGCTACACCATTGTTTAGAAACTGCTTTCTCTACCCACAAAGTGATTAATAATAAACAGCCAGGTAGCATAATGATCAGAGTTCTACCAAAGCCAAAACCCAAGGTAAATTTTTTGGTAACAATATCTACTATCAGTCCTAATAATATCGGTAAAATCCCTAATATTAAAACTGTACCTAACTTTTGTTGTTCATTTTGTTTCCACAGATGAATACTAAACCCAACAAATACCAAGATTACTAAACAACCAGATAAAGTAATGACAATAGGATCTAAACTAGTTGCCCAGTCCCCTATCAATATGTCAGTACCTAAAGTATTAGTAAAATCCTGTAAATGTCCTAACAAGGGAGGTAATGTAGATTTGGATTTACCAAAACGATCTAAGTCAGTGTTACGAAGTTGTTTAATTGTCCCCCATAATACCCAAGGCATGGTTAATAAAACTCCAGTACCTAAGCGTAAACCATGTTGAAACCAATGTCTTCTATCTAAATAAAGTACCAATACTCCTAAAACTATTAGCCAATAGGCATATAAATAAAAAGTCATCAAACCAGCAGCAATAGAAATAATTAAAAGCCCATTCCATAACAACTTACCGGGTCGACTTTGGCTAATGTCAGAATTTTGCTGTTCAATTAGATATAGCAACGACCATGTGCTGAGAATTACCCATAATACTAGAGGTGCATACATTCTGAGATTGAGGGAATGAAATAAATAAAATGGACTAATAGCTACAAGTGCTGCAAAAAAAAGTCCACCACGATGTCCTAAAAAAAATTTCCCTAAACCATAAGCGCTAGCCATTGAAACTACACTCAATAAAGTATTTAAACTCCTCATAGCTGCTTCGCTATTGCCAAAAAGCCGCAACCAAAAGTGTTGACCTAAAAAGAATATTGGTGGATGAGGTTCTCCACCCAAGAGACTTTTAATTAGTAGCGTGATAGTTTGGAGAACATTTCCTAAACTTACTTCCTTAGGTAAGCTTAATAAGGATGTATATTCTGCTAATATGACTGGTGCATCTCCGGGAGTTTTGTAACCCCCATTTTGACTGGTAGAAAGTAGTAATGATAAAACTTCGTCATAGCAAAATTCTCTAGTTCCTAAATTGATAATTCTGATTATGACAGCTATTGCAATCGCTATCAGGGATAATTTTTCTAGAGACAACATCTGTTTCAGGTAATTACTGGGTAAATTCGTCTTCATTATTTCTATTCATTTGTTTTGTTATTTTAAGAGATTGTAGCCTCTTCTATTCTGTATCTTGTATTTTCTTTAATCTTTTTCAGTTGAATTGTTAATTCCTTCTGCTTTCTTACTAATTTTAATTGATCAGGTATTGTCGGAGAGGAAAAGCATTCATCATAAAAAGGACATACATACAGAAATTTTTTATATCCTTGTTCATTTAATGCTAAAGCCAATTTACTTACATCTTCAGGTTTTTTAGTAAGAAAAAATATTTTCTGTTTAAAAGTGGCTTCAAAACTTTGCCCAACATATTGGTTAGCTACAGCTACAATTTTATTACTATCTTTACGCAAAAAATCAAGAACTTCAATGTTTTCTTTTTTGCCTTTTTGATACGAGGTTTCTGTACCTTCAATTATGTTGAGATTGAATCCCAAGATAAATAGTATAGCTAAAATTCCTGTGCTAATATATCTTATGCCAAATTGTTTAATTTTCCATGTTTTCTCCAAACCAGACATAGCTATTATATTAACTAATGGGTTGATAATTAATAAAAATCGTGAGCCCCACTGTTTACCACCATAACTAGGAATAAGTATCGGCACTATCAACAGAAATAAAGATGATATCAGTAATATTTGTTTGCTTGCAGTTTTTAATCTCAAATTAATTTTGAATATGGAAATAAAACAAATTGCTAATCCAAAGTATATGATTGGGAAATGTTTGAGCAAGTTGTTTTTAAGTTCATTAAAAAACTTCCATGATTTTAATAGTCTTTCTGATAATGAAAAATTTTCTACCATTTGGAAAGCATGAGCGCCCAAAGGATGATTATAAATAGTTTTATTGAACGTGAAGAAGCACAATATTGTTAATATTAAACTCGCCAGAAATATTATTTTATTATTTTTGATGATTGTAATTGAATCGAATTTCATTATAAATGAAGCAGTTATTAATATGATCAAAATAGCCACTAGAGCTAGAAATTCTGGTCTAAACCAGACTGATAAACCAATTAATATGCCACTGAGTATAGCTGCTTTGTTTGTAAATTGATTTTCTCTGACCGAAAAGATCATAACTAGCCCACTAAATGCTAAAGCTACTGCCAGTGTATGTTCCCAGTACATGCCGCTATACATAGTGAGTGGAGGGAGAGGCAAAAATCAGAGTTATTAAACCCAGGGAAATGATGAAATTATCAAGTTTAAAAGACTGACAGAGACGATAAAAATTCAACCAGATAATCCATGCAGAAGTTAAAGGAATTATATAAAATCCTCTGTAGCCGAAAATTGCATAAAATGGAGCAGTAACTAGGGGAAATGTAAATGGGAATGTAATATAATAAAGACTGGAAATTTTATAGCTAAATGGTGGTTCAAAAGGATATAATCCACTGTCCCAGATATTATGCACCCATGGTGGTACTTGGAGGTTTAGATCAAAACGTAAATTACCAGAACTAAGTTGTTTAGCTAACAATGCTTTGAGTCCACCATCACTACTAAAGTAAATGTCATCTGGAACTTGTGACCTTAGATATAAGGAAAAAATGACACCTGACAAAATTATAAATAATGGTGCTGTGGCTTTTAATTTATTCATAGCTTAATAAAATTTTGATGCCCTGTGACTAATATAACTGTGGATACTATTCTTGATCGTTCGCTGCTAGGGTTTAATATATCACCATCTGAGGCAGTAGTTTTATTAAAGCAAACTGACCCACAGGCTGTAAATTCTATTAGGGTTACAGCTGACCAACTCAGGCAAAAACAAGCAGGTGAGACTGTTACTTACGTAATTAATCGTAACATTAATTTTACTAACATTTGTGAACAGCACTGTAGTTTTTGTGCTTTTCGGCGAGATGATGGTGATACGGATGCTTACTGGTTAAATTGGGCGCAGATTTTGGAAAAATCTACAGATGCGGTGCGTCGGGGTGCGACAGAAATCTGTATGCAAGGTGGATTATACCCACAAGCACAAATCAATGGTAAATCTTTGCCTTATTACCTTAACCTAGTAGAAACCCTTAAGCAGGAGTTTCCTAAGTTACATATACACGCATTTTCTCCCCAGGAAGTCCAGTTTATTGCCAGATTAGATGGAATTTCATACACTGAGGTAATTACAGCCTTGCGGGATGCGGGTGTAGGTTCGATGCCAGGAACAGCAGCCGAGGTGTTAGATGATGAAGTCAGAAGGGTATTGTGTCCAGAAAAGATTGATACTGCTACTTGGCTAGAAATTGTCAGTACGGCACACAAATTAGGTATTCCTACTACTAGTACCATGTTATCTGGGCATATTGAAACCCCAGAACAGCAAATTGGACATTTAGAAAAATTGCGATCGCTCCAACAAACGGCAATAGAACAAGGATATCCTGCTAAAATCACAGAATTTATTGTCTTACCCTTCGTAGGACAAGAAGTACCAAAATCCTTACGTCGTCGAGTGGGAAGAGATCAACCAGTATTAGCTGACGCACTTTTATTAACAGCGGTAGCGCGGATATTTTTAGGAAATTTTATACCTAATCATCAACCAAGTTGGGTAAAATTAGGGCTGGCTGGTGCAACAGAAGCCTTAACTTGGGGTTGTAACGATATTGGTGGCACATTAATGGAAGAACACATTACCACCATGGCCGGGGCTATTGGTGGTACGTGCATGGAAGTAGAAACCCTACAAAGTGTGATCGCATCCCTAAATAGACCTTACCAGCAACGGAATACCTTATATGAGGTTGTGGGGGGATGAGGGGGATGAGGAAGATGGGGGAGAACAACTACTGATAACTGACTTATCCCAATCCAAGATAGGATGGACGTTGATTTACATATTGTTTTAATGAATGGATATGAAACATTATTGGTCGCGTCTGCTGGCACTGGTTTTAGTTGTCACCGTTGGCTTAATGGGTTGTTCTGGTACTCCTGATGGCTTGTCAGGAGATTATCGTCAAGATACGTTAGCTGTAGTCAACACTTTAAGACAAGCCATAGAAGTATCACCAGAAGATCCAAATAAAGCAGCACTCCAAGCAGAAGCACGTCAAAAAATTAATGACTTTTCTGCTCGTTATCAGAGAGTTAATTCTGTTTCTGGTCTGAATTCTTTTACAACTATGCGAACAGCACTCAATTCCTTAGCTGGACACTATAGTTCTTACCCCAACCGTCCCATCCCGGAAAAACTGAAAAACCGTCTAGAGTTAGAGTTTGATCGTGTTGAATTAGCCCTAAAGCGTGGTGGTTAATTATCAGGTAAAAGCTGAAAACTGTGAAAGATTCTTAATAGCAGGCAAGGCCTGCTTTTCTAACTAATATCAATTACAAGAGATACTTACAGCAGATTGCAGATCAATGAGGTACAGAATCTAAATTGAAACCTAGACAGC
>ERZ1034419.137-NODE-137-length-13720-cov-38.846835_pt1 | contig 13720 bp, 17 predicted proteins | sample MGYA00520531_ERZ1034419 | MGnify/ENA primary metagenome ERZ1034419 (study PRJEB33736, sample SAMEA104288485) | Azolla nilotica | place: Sudan | collected 1982 | study: EMG produced TPA metagenomics assembly of the PRJEB19522 data set (Is there foul play in the... | reverse complement strand
TATCTCTCTGTCTAGTTTTGGTGGCAGGTTCTTTTCCATAACTGCTTGCTATATTTTGCCTCACCTATCACACTTGTCAATACCCTACCATCTGAATCCTTACTCGGAAATCATAGTGAAGTGAGCCATCAAGGTAATAGTGATAATCCTTGTATTCATACTATCTAATGTGTCAATTCGCAATCAAAAATACCAAGAATTAGTGGAGGAAAGCTTATCCATTGGTATTGAAAACAGTCTCGAAATTTAACAAATTGGTCAAATCAAAAAGTAGAAGAGATCAGCTTTGATATCTTGGTATTTATTGAGGAAATTTATAGCCCTCTCACTAGCATGACAGTAGAGCAGGTATTAGCAACTGAATTTAGTTTTCAGTAAATATATGACCAACTTAAAGAAGATATCGAAACAACAGAGCCGGATGTAATTTATGAGAAAGTAGAAAATTTCACAACTTCAACACCAGATTTAAATACTTATGAACGTAGGCTTTTAGATAAGTTACTCTCAAAGTACAATCCTTTAAATTAGCCATGCCTTCTATTGATGCTAAATACAAAGACTAGGGATAATAGTTATTAAACAAATCTTTCCCTTCAATATCCCCATCATTAAGAAAAGTGTATGTAACCCCAGTGCTGTCAAAATAACGCAATGCCCACCTGTGTTTATGTTCACTGTTATAAGTGAAGTATGTAGTTGTGGAAGTTCCCGTACTAACATTACCAAACTTCAACTCTAAACTATTATCACCAACAGACAAAACAATTGGTGGTAATTGCGTAGCTGATTGTGTTTGAGAACCTAGCGGAAATAGTGAACCTATATCAAAAGGAAATTGAGAACCTATATTGATCCAATTGATAGGAAAGAAAGAATCTAGAGGCGGAAAGTTATAGGGTATAGAAGGCATTGGATTTGAAGGCTGACTGGGTTCTTGAGAGTTTGTCCCATTTTCAGCCGTACTTGTGATCATGTTGCGCACTTGGCTTTCTGACAGGTTGGGGTTAGCACTAAGCATCAGCGCCACTACCCCAGCTACATGGGGAGCAGCCATAGAAGTACCAGTGTAATTACCATATTTATTACCTGGCAGTGTGGAGTAAATATCCTCACCTGGAGCAGTGACATATTTGATTTCTTGAGAACCAGAACGGTTGGAAAAATCAGTCAGTTGATTATTTTGATTTACTGCCCCAACAGCAATTCCTGAATCATTGGCATAACGAGCCGGATAGGATGGTGTAGAGTCGCCATCGTTACCTGCGGACATAACAACAATTACCCTTTTACTACCAGCATATTCAATAGCTGTTTTGAGAGTTTTTTTAGAAAAATTACCTCCTAAGCTAAGGTTAATCACATTTGCGCCATTATCTACGGCATAACGGATACCATTAGCGATATTTGCATAAGAACCTGAACCACTTTGATCTAAAACTTTTACTGCCATAATTTTGGAATTATAGGCAATACCAGTCACACCATCACCGTTATTTTCTCCGGCAATAGTTCCAGAAAGATGAGTTCCATGACCATTGTCATCGAAAACATTATTGGTATTACTATCAAAGTTCCAACCTTGAAAGTCATCAATATAACCATTGCCATCATCATCTATACCATTACCAGCAATTTCTTTATTATTTGTCCAGATATTATCATTCAAATCATTATGGTTGTAGTCAACTCCAGTATCTAAAACGGCAACAATAATGCCCTGGCCTGTATATCCATATACCCACGCTGTGGGAGCATTTATTAAATCGGCACCCCAATTATTTCCACCCAGTTTAGGAGCATCTGTATAAGGACTATCTCCGGTGGCTTTACTGACTGCTGATCCTGCATTGACTAAGCCATAGCCATTGTTGGAGTTATAGCTACTAGTGGTGACAACAGACTCACTGGTTTCCTGTGATGCTAAAGTACTACGATTACCCCAACTTACACTACTGTCAGCCTGAGTTTGAAATGTATCAACTGTGGAAATACCAGCAATATTGAGTTCTTTCTGATCGGAAAAGTTGTTAGTAATATCAAATTTCATCAGATTTTTATACTTAAAAATAGTATAGTTTTGAACAGCCTAAATTGAACAAACCTTGGTTTGACAAAAGGTTGAAACTCCTTTGAGATTGCCAGTTATTCACCTTGGCTTAATAATTACTATGAATCGACAAATATAAAAAGCTATTTTGATTACGAATTTACTAATTAAAAAACAAGCAATCATGACAATTGCTAAGTCATGAGTTAATAACTTAGTTGGGAGTTTAATATGAACATTTAATAACAATAAATATAGTCCGAATAATTTTAAATACGAGGGTTAATGTAGTCGAAATTATAAAAATTAAATAAAAACGTAGAATGCACCCAAGGTAGCAAGAAGGGATGTTTTAGAGATTGAGTTAGATATTTAAACAGATTGTAGCCAACTGGCTGGCACCTCGATATAATCAGGCAAACGAGTAGTCCGATCACCTAACGCCATAACTATCTGCTCAGATTCCAAGTTTTTCGCCCCAGTTAAAATCGCTCCAGTCAGTTTAACATCACAAAGATGAGCGCCTGATAAGTTAGCCCCCATCAAATTTGCCCAGGAAAGATCAGCCTCATCAAGCGTTGCTAGAGAAAGATTTGCTCCCATCAAATTAGCATTATGTAAATCTGCTTCCGTCAAACTAGCCTCACTGAGATTAGCAAAATAAATATCCGTTTGCTGTAATTTTGCAGCGTTTAAATTTGCACCTTGCAGATTCGCACCATTGAGATTTGCACCTTGCAAATTCGCCGCAGTCAAGCCGGCTGAACTTAAATTAGTTTTACCCAATTTCGCCCCTTGCAAGTTAGCTAAAAATAACTTAGCACCAGACAAATTAGCAGCTTTGAGAGTTGCTTGTTGCAAATTGGCTTTATACAAGTTAGCAGCTTGTAAATTAGCTGAACGCAAACTTGCACCACACAAATTAGCTGAACGTAGGTTTACTCCATATAAATTAGCGAGATTCAGATTTGCCCGATTCAAATTAACTCCCCGTAAACTCGCTTTAAATAAGTTGGCTTCATAAAGAATCGAACCAATAAGTTTTGCACCATCCAAGTCTGCTTCACTTAAATCAACTTCCCGCAAGTCTGCACCACACAAATCAGATCCGCGCAAATCCACTCTTTGTAGTTTAGCTCCTGCTAAGTCTACTCGTCTGATGTCAGTATTGCGTAAATCCAGTTTTTGATTTTCTCGGTCCTGTTGAAAATTGCGTCTACCGATGACAGTCACAGCAGCTTGAATATCAGTACTAAGTTTAAAAGATTCCCATGAGAGAGAATAATCTACCGATTGTTGACGACGCACTCTGTCACGATTCTTACCGAAATCAATAGCCATGATATCTTCTGGTTTTTGTGGCTTTCGCTCCGGTTGTACAGGTGCATTTTCACGAACAAAAGCAGTGAGAATTTCCATAATTGTCCAGTGTTCTTGAGGGAAATCCTGGGCAATTCTTTCCAAGGCATAAATAGCACCTATGCGCGTTTCTACCTTTTCATGTCCTAACTGAGCAATAGAGCCAATAAATCGTTCTGCAATTAGTCTGTCTTGGGTGAGTTTAGTATTTTCAATGCCAATTGCCAGAGTTTTCTCCGCTGTAATGGCATTTCTTTGCATGACTTGATTCCGCTTGGCTGCGTAATAAGCATTAAGTGCAACAGCTAAACCCAGAAAAACTATGGCAGTGTTGGTTAATACTTGGTTTTTGTTAGCTATTCGCTGCTGAAGTGATAACTTCTCAATATTAGTAGATGCGAAGACAATCAGTATTAAGGACAGAGCAACAATAACGTTGATGGTGATCAACCAATGTAATGTTGCATCTGTCTTTTTAGCAGACATACCAGAAAGATGCTTCACAATGATGAGTTATTACTGAGATGATTAAAAAAAATAGTATAGCATTAGTATAGCATTTAGCTTCAAATTTAGATATCTAAACTTTTCTCACAAGAAAGGGGGAAAATTTTTCCCTTTTCCCCTTCCCCTTAGTATTCATGGTATATTTTGTTTCTTAAAAGTTCTCACACTGCCAGTAAACCACTCGCTAGGAATCAAAGTAACTGTTTTTCCTACCCTATAACCTTATTTCTTAAAAGTTCAACTTAGCTTCCCTTAAATTCGCTCCATCAAGGATGGCATCATTCAAAATAGCATCCTGTAAACTAGCTAAATATAGATTAGCTCGATGTAAATTAGCACCAGAAAGATTTGCACCAGAGAGATTTGCTGCACTGAGTATTGCACCAGAGAGATTGACAAAATTGAGATTTGCACCAGAGAGATTTGCTGCACTGAGTATTGCACCCTCTAGGTTTGCACGAGAAAGATTTGCCTTTGATAAATTCGCTTGATAAAGGTTACTTTTTTCTAGGTTGGCATTTTGTAAGTTTATTCCCCTTAAGTCTGTATAACTTAAGTCAATCTGCTCATTTTCTGGATCTTGGTTTGTATCTCTTCTCACAATTACAGTCATGGCTGTTTGAATTACTACTCGCGTGTTTGCCGAGGAATTATCTGTTACTTCCTGTGAGGATAGATTGGTGGTTGTATTTCGCACAAACTTAGTCAGCATATCCATAATTATCCAGTGGTATTGTGGATTAACTTCAACAAGATGCTCCAAGGCCTTAATTGCCGACAGACTGGTTTCTATTGGATAACTTTCCAGTCCTTTGATAACTTTCATTAAGTAATATTGATACGAATTATTATGTAGATTATGTTTAATTTTCTCCTGAATTTCCAGCATCCAACGAATGATTTCTATCATTGGAGTCTCATTTATAACAATAATCTTTTTTAAAATTCTCATTGTGTAAACTTAGTAATTTATCACTAGGTATTGGTCATTTTGTTTTACTTTTCAATTTTCAACGCTTGGATGAATTAATTACACTAATTTAGTGTTTATAAACAACCCAAGTGTGTAAGTTTATTTTTATATAATTTTACAAAATATCCAAGGCATGAGATGAAAGAAACAAACTGCAAAGAACGCAAAGAACGCGAAGAAAAAAGAGCTTCAACGAGTTTTTAGATTAGTCCCGTAATTCTTACTTTCATTGGGATGTTGCCAGCAAGAATAATGATTGTGACAAATAAAAAACTGCAAAGCTGATGCAGAAAGTCCTTTATAATCCAAAATTGTGTAATGCTGAAAAAACTAGTGCTGATTGGTGGTGGTCATAGTCATGCCCTTGTGTTGAGACTTTTTAGTAAAAAACCTTTATCTGGAGTCAGATTAGCTTTAATTACACCAGATATATATACGCCATATTCAGGAATGTTACCCGGACATATTGCAGGATTTTATAGTTATTCACAATGCCATATAGATTTGCAAAGTTTAAGTAATTCTGCTCATGCTCAGTTATGTCTTGATCATGTAATTGGACTGGATTTAAAAAATAATAAAGTGCTTTGTGCTAACCAACCTGCGGTAGATTTTGATATATTGTCTATTGATATTGGCAGTACACCTACAAAATTCTCTGTACCAGGTGCAGCAGAATATACAATTGCTGCAAAACCTGTTGCGCAATTTTTAGAACATTGGTATAAATTACAGGAAAATGCGGTTAAAAATCCTCAAAAAGCTCTAAATATTGCCATTGTTGGTGGTGGTGCTGGTGGTGTGGAATTGGCATTATCAATGCTTGCCAGTGTGAGAAAATCGGAAATTCATTTATTTCAAAGCAGTAAAGAATTAATCCCAACTCATCACCAATCGGTGCGACGAATTATGCGGGATATTTTAATTAATAAAGATGTTAAATTGCATTTAGGTGAAAGGGTATGTGAGGTTGTAAAGCTAATAAATAAACGGCTGACAATTAAATGTGAATCTGGCTTAATGGTAACTTGTGATCAAGTGTTTTGGGTGACACAAGCTTCAGCAGCAAGTTGGTTGAAAGCTGCGGGAATTGGTACTGATGACCAAGGTTTTATTTTAGTAAATGATAATTTGCAATCTGTGACGCATCCTCATATTTTTGCAGCAGGTGATATTGCCAAGATGATTAATTATCAATTACCGAAAGCTGGTGTATTTGCGGTGCGTCAAGGCACCCCGCTGTATGGAAATTTACGAAGGATGATTTTACGTGAATCTCTGAAACCATACAAACCCCAAACAGCTTATTTAAGCTTAATTGGTACAGGAGACGGACGTGCATTAGCCAATAGAGGTATTTTAACCTTACGATCTCATAAGTTATGGTGGTGCTGGAAAGACTGTATTGATCGCAATTTTATGGCACAATTTCCCCATCAATAAAATCTACAGATCCCTGTATTCTGAAAAAGTCGTTGGGTACCTTTGTCTAGTTTTTTACTACTGGTATGACAATATAACCTGTGGTTAAATCGCCTAAAGCTAGGTTGCTTTGTATCTCCCAAAACCACCAATAGGCAGCTACGTAAGCGCAAATTAAGCTATAGAATTTAGATTCTATTTCTTTAAGTGCTGCACATGTGGTGGGAATTTCTAAAGGGAAAGAATCAATAAGACTTAGAGGAGGTGAAAGAGAAGGAAGAATCTCAAGAATATAATTTTGGAGTTTGATGAATTCCAAACAGCGATCGCTTATTCTTCCTTTTTTATATTTGAGGATGCGTTCTAATCCAAATAAGTTGACAATGGCTGGGTGGGGCAAAACTTAGATTTGATATATTCCTGGTTTTTGGGGTTTAATGGTGGGTGACAGAAAACCCCATCTGCGCTACTTGTTACTTACTAGAAGCTTGTCGTGGTTGTACAGGTCCGGGGGACATCGGTATTTGAGAAAAGAAACTTTCAAGAGCGATCACAATGGGTACAGCTTTAGAAAAAGCGGGAACTTCGGGGGATGCTTTAGACTTGTATATTTTTGGTTTGGTAATGTACTCAGAACCCGACACGGACAGTCATTACCCTGTGAAGCAGCTTTCAAAATCGGGATTCCTGACACAGTAAACGGTTATGCGGTGAATATGGTCTGTTCGTCAAGAATGATGAGCGCCATCATGTACCATTGCCCTTCTGGTTCAGTAGTTTGTATTTCCTCAATTTCCGGTGAACAAGGCAACCTCGGTCAAACTAATTATGCACCATCCAAAGCAGCGGTAATAGGCTTAACTAAATCCTTAGCCAGAGAAGCAGCCATGTATGGAGTGCGGGTAAATTTAGTAGCACCGGGATTCATTGAAACTGATATGCTTAACCCCATTTCCGAGAAAGTGAAACAACGGATTTTATCGGAAATTCCCCTATCACGCTTTGGTAAACCCGAAGAAGTCGCTTGGCAAGGAAATTTTGAACAGTGGATTAAAGATCCCTCCCCTACATATTCGCCCAGAGGCACAGAGAGGAATAAAGAATATAGTCTAAATACATGAATGAAAAATGCTGTATGTCTCAATCAAAATAAGTCTGGAGGCATATTTATGAGTATCTATATATTTATTCTCTTAGGTAGAGGAAGACTTTACACCTATGATTTAGATTGTAATTTATACGGAATAAAAAGCTAACTTTAAGATTTAAAACTCATTTATTATTTTTTTCAATCTGAGAAATAAAAATAAATAATGGCAAATGAGGTAAATCACTAATTATTTATTAACAATTTATTAGCCCTATTTGTAAAAGAATGAAAATATATGGCAAATGAAAAAAATCAAAAAAAATGACGGTGCTAGTCCTATTGCGTCTTCAAAGCTGAGTGATACAAAGCAATTTGATATAGGTAAATCGCAATCAGTAGGTGCATCATCATTAAATTTATCTTCATCAAATAAATATCTTCAACCAAAAGAATCATTAACAGATACGGCTGATATTGTCTGTCTATCTCATTTGCGTTGGCATTTTTTTGATCAAAGACCTCAAGATCTTCTTAGTCGCTGTGCTAAAGGAAAGCGGGTCTTTTTTATTGAAGAACCAATTTTTAACCAGGAAGATTTGCTACGGTTGGATATTAGCCAAGATACCAGTGGGGTGGTTTTTGTTGTTCCCCATCTACCAGAAGGTTTAACTGAGGAATCTATCAACACAAATTTACAAATTCTGATTGATGGTTTTTTACAGAGCATAACATCCGCAAGTATATTTGTTGGTACTACACACCAATGGCGATAGCATTTACACGCCATTTACAACCCCAGGCTGTAATATATGATTGCATGGATGAGTTATCTGGATTTCACGGAGCGCCACTAACTTTAAAGAATTACGAAGCTGAACTATTTCGCGGTGCAGACTTAGTATTTACAGGGGGACAAAGCCTTTACGAAAGTAAAGTTAACCAGCACCCAAATCTCTATGCATTTCCCAGCAGTTGTAGATATAGCCCACTTTGGACAAGCAAGAAACCTAACCCCCCAACTCCAGGGAAGGAGGAGAAAAGTTTCAGTTCCCCTCTCCTGCAAGGAGAGGGGTTAGGGGAGAGGTCAGAACCAGTAGATCAAGCAGATATTCCCCATCCCTGTCTGGGTTTCTTTGGTGTAATTGATGAACGGATGGATATTGAACTGCTGCAAGGTATTGCCAATGCACGTCCTGACTGGCATTTCGTCATAGTTGGCCGAGTTGTCAAAATTGATCCAGCAATGCTACCACAGTCCGAGAATATCCATTGTCTCGGTGCTCAAACCTATCAACAGCTACCTGAATATTTGGCAGGATGGGATTTGGCAATGTTACCATTTGCCCGCAATGAAGCAACGCGCTTTATTAGCCCACCTAAAACTCCTGAGTATCTTGCATCTGGTAAACCTGTTGTATATACCAGCATTCAGGATGTGGTACGTCCCTATGGAGAGTCAAAATTGGTACACATTGCAGACACGGTTTCTGATTTCATCACTGCAGCTGAACAAGCAATGCAACAGGATACAAAAGTATCAGGGTGGTTGAGTCGAGTAGATGCCTTTTTAGAGCAAATTTCTTGGGGTCGGACTTGGGCTTCAATAATGAAGTTTATAGACTCTGCTATAGCTACGCGTGATGGAGAGGAGAAAAATAATCTTGCTGCTATTACTGGAAAACAAGCACCCAATATCATTACTAGAGATTTTGTTTTTGATTACCTAATTGTTGGTGCTGGCTTTTCTGGTAGTGTCATTGCTGAAAGTTTAGCAACTCAGTCTGGTAAGAAAGTGCTGATTGTAGACAAGCGCAATCACATCAATGGTAACACCTATGATCATTACAGTGAGCATGGTATTCTCGTCCACAAATACGGACTCCACATTTTTCATACCAACTCTCGTGAAATCTTTGAATACCTCTCGCGTTTTACTCTGTGGCGTTCTTACGAACATCGTGTCCTTGCTAGTGTAGATGGTCAATTAGTCTGCATACCTATTAACCTTGACACTATTAACAAACTCTATGGCATGGATCTTAATTCTTTTGAGGTCGAAGATTTCTTCAAATCAGAAGATGTGGTTGTGAGCAAAGTTGGACGAGTATTATATTATATGAAAAGTTTTTCCGGGGTTACACTCACAAGCAATGGGGACTCGACCCATCAGAACTTAATAAATCAGTAATTCCCCGAATTCCTACTCGCAACAACGGCGATGATCGCTATTTTACTAATACTTACCAAGCGATGCCACTGCATGGTTTTACGCGGTTATTTGAGAATATGTTAAATCACCCCAATATTAAGGTGATGCTTAACACTGATTATCGGGAAATTGAAAAAGCTATACCTTGTCAAGAAATAGTTTATACAGGGCCAGTGGATGAGTTCTTTGATTACCACTATGGTAAGTTACCCTATCGCTCCCTTGATTTCTACCATGAAACCCATAATACCCAAGTCTTTGAACCTGCACCAGTTATCAACTATCCCAATCAACACTTGTATACACGGGTGACAGAGTTTAAATATTTAACTGGTCAGGAACACTCTAAAACTAACATCGTTTACAAATTTCCGAAAGCTGAAGGAGATCCTTATTACCCTGTACCACGTCCAGTAAATCAGGAAATTTACAAGCAATACAAGGCTTTGGTAGATGCTACACCGGAGATCTACTTTGTAGGAAGGCTGGCGACATATAAATATTACAACATGGATCAATGTGTAAGTTAGGCTTTTTCTGTGTATAAACAAATTCCTATGAAGGCTTGAGTTTTGAGGAACTTTACATTTTTATTCAGTCATGAAGAACCCCACCCCATTTCTGCTAAAGCAAAAGTTCCCCTCAAGCTAAGGTGTATACACAAGTCCAAAAACCTTTCATTTTTGTAGGGTGTGTTATGGACGTTAGTCCTAACGCACCGAGAATCTGGGATGGTGCGTTGCACTATGCGACCACACACCCTACAAAAGAAGATTTTGGAGTAATTTAATCTTTCGTGTGTACACCATAGCTATTCAAGAGGGGTCAAATGGCTGTGGGACAACGGTTCTAACCTAAGTAGATACCAATGTATAACGTCTCTGCATTCTCGTGTTTACCTATTTTTCGACAGAAAACATCGTTTTAAGTTACAAATTATGACTTCTATTTTCGACTCGAAACTCAAAACTGAGCAATCAAAACTTTATTTAGAAATATGGGGTGGTGTGGAGTGTACTGTGAATCGAGTGGGTGAGGAGTATTTTGATCAGTTAGAATGCAATGGTCATGGAACGCACTTAGAGGACTTAGAATTATTTGCACAGGGTATACAGGGAATTCGTTATCCTGTATTCTGGTAAAGAATCGCACCCAATGGCTTGACAAATGCTGATTGGTCTTGGGCCGATGTCCCGTTGGGGAAATTACAATAACTTGGTATTCGTCCGATTGTGGGATTCGTGCATCACAGAAGTGGCCCACGTTATACCAGTTGAGTAGACCCTGAATTTCCAGAGAAATTGGCTGAGTTTACCCGCGCGATCGCACAACGCTATCCTTGAGTAAGGTATTACACACCTGTCAATCAACCTTTAACAACGGCTCGATTTAGTGGCCTGTATGGTCACTGGTATCCTCACGGACAGGATCAGTTAACTTTTGGACGGGCCTTGTTCGGGGAATGTCGGGGTGTGTGTTTGGCAATGCAGGCTATCCGAGAAGTTAATCCTAACGCCGAACTCCTGCAAACAGAAGATTTGGGTAAGGTCTACAGTACACCAAAGTTAGCTTATCAAGCAGAGTTTGAAAATGAGCGTCAGTGGTTGACTTTTGATTTATTATGCGGTCGAGTTAGCGCAAATCATCATATCTGGGGTTATCTGTGCTATTGTGGGATTAGTGAAAGTGAACTTGAGTTTTTTTACAACATCTCTGCCCACCGGACATTATTGCGATTAATCACTACATAACGAGTGATCGCTTTTTGGATGAGCATTTAGAAAAATATCCCACTTGGACTCATCGTGGTAATGGAGAGAATCACTATGCAGATATAGAGGCGGTGCGAGTTTTTGGTGAGGGTGGAACAGGTCCACGTAGCTTACTACAAGACACATGGGAACGGTATAGAATTCCCTTGGTTGTGTGACTGAAGTTAACCTCAACTGTACCCATGAGGAGTAACTGCGCTGGTTTTGTGAGGTGTGGGGGTGCAGGAATTAAGAGAACAGGGTCTAGATGTCTGTGCTATTACAGTTGAGGCGCTTTTGGGTAGTTATGATTGGAATAGTTTGGTAACTCGTTGGGTAGGTAACTACGAGTCTGGTGTATTTGACTTGCGTTCTCCTCAACCAAGAGAAACAGCAATCGCTAAAATGATATGTGATTTAGCCGCAGGACGCAATCCAGATCACCCAGTGCTTGATATACCTACTTGGTGGCATCGTCCAGAGCATTTAGTTTACCCACCAGTCAGTTGCGGAATAGATGAGAAATGGACAGAAGAATCTATACTCTCCTCTACATTCCATCGTCCCTTAGTGATTATTGGTGCTAGAGGCACACTGGGAAAGGCTTTTGCTCGGTTGTGTAAAGTCCGAGGAATTCCCTACCATCTACTCACACGGCAAGAGATGGATATTGCCCATCCTGTGACTGTTGATATGGTGCTGACTGAGTTACAACCTTGGGCTGTTATCAATGCTGCGGGATATGTGCGGGTGGATGATGCAGAGCGCGAACCAGGAAATCATCTGCATGTAAATACAGTTGGAGTGTAAATTTTAGCTACTGCTTGCGCTCAACATAATTTACCGTTGGTGACTTGTTCTTCAGATTTAGTATTTAATGCTGCTATCACTCAACCTTATGTAGAAACTGATGCCATTTCTCCTTTAAATGTCTATGGATGTAGTAAAGCTTTGGCAGAAAAGGGGGTATTACAGGCTTGTCCTACATCGTTGGTAATTCGCACCAGTGGCTTTTTAAGTCCTTGGGATGAGTACAACTTTGTAACTATTGCCCTGCGTCAACTCAGTGCAGGAGAGGAATTTCTAGCAGCACAAGATATTATTGTTTCCCCTACTTATGTACCTGATTTAGTTAATGCTAGTCTTGATCTATTAATAGACGGTGAAACTGGGTTGTGGCATTTAGCTAATAAATGTGAAATTTCTTGGGCAAACTTGACACGGTTGGTAGCAAAAACACCAGGTGTGAGTGTGAAAAATATAATTGCTTTACCTACGCAGCAACTTGGTTTTATTGCTCCTAGTCGAACTTATAGCGTTCTCAATAGTAGTCGAGGTGAGTTAATGCCTGGTCTGGAAGATGCTCTTTCTCGGTATTGCGATGAATGCCAAATATAGCAGGAGTCAGGAGTCAGAATATTAGATAAAACGGAATATACCGCATATTGGAAGTAAATGAGGTACAAAATTCAAACAATAAAAATCCTGTTTATCCTTAAATCCTGGAAACCCTGATTCAGACTATTAGGGGAGCGTTACCACTCCCCTCCCTTCTCTTCGTACATAAGACTTCCCAGTATGCTCGAAACTCAGTATCTTTAGACCTGAGTATCTCAAAGAGATTCTGTTCCTTGATTGGGAAGACCAGGCCTGGTAACAGCACCTCCAGCTGCTTCAGGTTCAGCACCAGGACGAACATCTGTACCTGATTCTTGACCAGTCATGCGATATCTTTCATCGAGCGGAGTATTACCCTCTTCCCTAGTTGGTACGGTCGTTTCCGTACCAGGATTATGTTCAGGATTATATTTACCTTCGTCTTGCCGATTGTCTGGAGGGGTTTTGGATGTCATGGATTTGTGCCTTTTCAACAGGTGATCCCATAACACTAGCTTTTAGTTTCTTGTAAGTTTTCTATCTTCTGATAGGACTTGTTCACATCAATAGTCTGTTTTGTCCAGGTCGGACCCTCACAACGCGGACCATCTACTGTCCAAATGAGCTTATCTAAGCAGATAAGCTGTACGTCTGTTGTCCAGGCATGATAGGCTATATACTCAATTTTACCATATTGACTAAAAACGATTGAGTTGTGGCCTGGGCCTTTAACATAACCAGAAAAAGACTTTAGCACCCGTGGACCTGCTTCGTTACCTGCATCAGAATAAGGACCCATGATACTATCTGCAACTCCATAATCTACAGCGTACTTTTCAGTTTCCCAGCATCCACCGCTATATCACTCCCATCTAAAGATAGTGGATTAAATAACCTGTAACTCTGGTTGAGGGGTGTAATTCCATAGGGGCAAGAATTCATCAACAACAATCTTCCGATTTGATTTGAAGTCAAGAGCCAC
>ERZ1034419.136-NODE-136-length-13858-cov-38.750996_pt1 | contig 13858 bp, 18 predicted proteins | sample MGYA00520531_ERZ1034419 | MGnify/ENA primary metagenome ERZ1034419 (study PRJEB33736, sample SAMEA104288485) | Azolla nilotica | place: Sudan | collected 1982 | study: EMG produced TPA metagenomics assembly of the PRJEB19522 data set (Is there foul play in the... | reverse complement strand
ATTAAGTGGATTTTTCCTTTTGGTAGACGGTCAAAATTCCCTTCTAGCATTTTTTGACACGAAGTTAATTTTCCTGACAGGTCTATTATGTAGCTCGCTGATGAAATATGCAAGATATCCTAACCATTACCATTATCCCAGAAATGAAAGCAGCACTTTCAGAAATTAGTATATCTGCTGATAGTTGATTTGGTAAAGCGATTGAGGACTATATATTTACCCACAACTTCCACACATTGCGTTCTTATTTGATGTAAAAGAATGGAAGAGTCTACACTGATGAAGAAATTTTTGATATAATTTCATGGAGCTAGTACCGCCGTGAATTCAAAATGCTTCTTTCAGAAGAACTACGCTAACAAAATAGTGCTTCCAGCAGGCTGCGCCAACAAAGTTCGAAATGTATACGGCGTGATCTTTTCAGAGATTTAGAATGGTTGGTTTATTTACTCCGTACTGTACTAATTATAGATGTAGGTAGATGTTTTCATGTTGGTTAATTTTCAGGTAGGTTCAGATTTGTAATGACAGAAGTTTAGATTTATTGATTAAAGTTTGTAATTCTTTCTGCACCTGTTCAAGTTCTTAGCATTATTGATTAATAAAATATTTTTCAGTCTTTTTGTGCTTTTATCGATTTTCCGGCTCTATTTTATCTTTTTGATATATCAAATTTTCGCAAATTAATAGGGAGCATCCCAACTTTGCAAAAACATCGCAAACTGTCATTCTGAGCGTAACATTTAGCTGTAGAAACTATACAATTAATGATATTGATGATAGAGTTTCACGAATAGATTCCCCAGAAAGATTTGTAGGCTGTAAATAGGAAGGCACAAAAAACTTTAGACACGCAGGGGCTTCTTGGAGAGTAGTATGTAACGAAAAGTAAAATTGACCAAAACCTCTTCCCTATTGCCTATTGCCTTGTCATAACGACAATTTTTAACACCCACCTACTTACAGCAGATTGCAGATCGAGGAGGTACAGAATCTAAATTGAAACCTAGAGACTAAGAGAGTTTCACTCCTAACTCCTGACTCCCGCTGTAGTTATTAGTTAACGTAAGTATTCAGCTTTTTCAGGCTAACACCAAAAATACCTATTTGATAATTAACCAATTTCTCAAATATTCTGACTCCTGAATTCTTACTTAGTTAACAAACAGTCTCACGAGCTTTTTCCGCGTTGATGGGTTTAATTAGGTAAAGTTTTAACATATACCACAAGATGTTTTTCATCAAAGGTATTTTTTGGAATAACTTCACTATTCCCCATTTTTTGCTGTTATTCAGTGCAATTAATTTCTGATTATTAATTGCACACTGTTCTAAATACCAGAAAAAGTAGGGGTGATCTGTATTTAAGATAGTGGGAAAAGCCCTCGCTGCGGTTTTGTTGGTTTCTGTAATTACCTGATTATTGTATTTACGGGGATGAATTCCCAAGATTTCATAGAAATTCGCCCGTTCAAAAACTGTCATTGTATGGGTAACAAACACAGTCAATAAAAAGAACCTCACCCATAAACGCGCTTTCCAATTATTCCATAACTGGGGTTGAGAACGTAACAAAGCCTTGAAGAAATCCCCGTGTCTATTTTCATCCTGACACCAGCTTTCAAACTTTCTAAATAGGGGATAAAACTGGAATTCTGGATTTTCTGCCATGTGGCGATATACTAAAATATAACGCCAGTAGCCGATTTTCTCTGATAGGTAAACTGTGTAAATTACCCAGTCTGGAGGAAAGAAAGTATAGGTACGGTTTTTCGTGAGATAACTTAAGTCAAGGGAAAGATTAAAATCTGCCATTGACTTATTCAAAAAACCCGCATGACGTGCTTCATCTCTTGCTAGATATTCAAACGCTTCAGACAATAAAGGGTTACTATCTTTGATACGACGGGATAACTCTTTAAACAGTAAAAACCCAGAAAACTCCGAAGTACAAGAACGTTCTAAAAAGTCAATAAAAGCCAGCCGTTTCTCACCCTGAATATGATTCCAAGACTGTTTAAATTCATCATCACGGACGAAGTGATGGCGGTTATAATCAGCCTTGAGTTCATCAACTACAGCCCTAATTTCTGCTTCATGAGCAGAAATATCCATTTTCGCCACAGCATTAAAATCCGTGGTATAAAACCGGGGTGTTAATAATGTTTCTTGAACAGGTGCTTTGACACCTGGTTTCAATAACTCAACTGGGGGAGTTTCCAAAGACTTAACCATGATACTCCTTTGGCTATTTTATGCTTGTAAAATTATCTAAGCATAAATAGTTATTAGTAGTCATCAGTTAAATTATTGAAAGTAAATTGTACAAAATCATCTGAGAAGATTTTTGAAAAGTCATTTGTCATGTATCTAAAATATTTAGACCCACCTAGTCCCGCTTCTTAAGGGGGGAACTGGAGTTTAAGTCCCATTTTTTAAGGGGGATTTAGGGGGATCTCGATACGAGTTGATACTTTACAATCCTCACCTGAAATACCTTAGCAAAAGCATACATTTTTAGCGGCTTATTGATGCCAAATTTTCAACAATACCACTATTATCAATTGCGCTAGGAGGTGAAGTAGAATTGTTTGCACGTTCTACCAACTGAGGTCGAGACTGAATACATAATTTTGATAAATTTGCTCTCCATTGATTTTGAATTATATCAAGCTAACGAAGATGATTTTTTTATAAAAAATTTTCGTATTCTGTACCACTACGGTTACTCAATACTGCTGCTATTACTTCTGCTTGCTTGAGTTGTTTAAGAAAAGCTTTCAGTCCATACAGTCCAGGAATGGGATCAATAGGACCACCAGAACTATCTAAAATATAATGAATACTATTTCCTGTGATTGTTATTTCTAATTTGCGTCCGTCACCAAAATCAATTGTTACTTTGCGAAGTGGTCGTACTGTTTGCCAATGTAAAATAAAGTTTTCTATCAACTCTTGAGAAATTTCTGAATTTGGATATAATGCGACTCTGAAAAATTGGCTATTACTACAACTGAGCTCTGTATCTAATCTACCTAACAACTGCAGAGAAAGAATTGGTTTACCACTAGTTTTAGCAGCAGCTTCAGCTTCTTCTAAATCTGTGTACCAATACAAATTAGATGCATAACAGTCTTGTGGTTGACATAATTAGTCTAAAGCTGTTTTGATTTGTGGTGATGTTATATCGTTAATATGGGATTTGAGAAGAGTTTGTAATCCTGTTGCACCCTGTTGACGTAATCTTGTAGCTTCTTGAGTTAATTCAGGTGTTTTCGCTGTGGTATCTTTGGTATAACCAGCTTGGGAAAAGACGCAACTGGCTAAAATGAAAACAATGGTAAATTTTAAATTTGTAAATTTCATAGTTTTAAAGTAGATTGAATTTACTGTTACAAGTATGGCACTTAACTTTCGATATATCTACTTGCTCATTCTTCCTTTTGCTGATGTTGGTGGATACTTATTAACTTCTATTAAGAGTGGAAGTTAATCAGACTTTGGGGAGTAGTACCAGCAGCAATCAAGGTCTACAATTTCATAGTAGACCTTGATTGTTTTGACAGATGTATTCATGGCGGTGTATTTTTTTATTATTTTAACTGTTTAATTCTGCTAATTTATTTTTTGCACACTCCCGCACTTGCTCATCTAGTTCATTTTCTGCTCTGTCGTGCAACAATGGTAAGGTTTGGGGATGATTGGGATATGGCTTGATGATTATTCTCAGTGCAAGTAGTCGAGGGTTATTTTATCGTTCTTCTATCAATTTGCAATACCCATATTCTCCCGCTACGTTGGCGGAAATAGAGGGGACAGAGGCTGTTTTCCCCTTTACCTCTTCTGTGATTATTTCCGGTGATTGCGATCACTTAAAACAAGTCATCTAGAATTTGTTAACCAATGCCATCAAGTTCACACCCCAAGGTGGTAATGTAGAAATCAGGCTAGACCAGATTACTATCAGCAACCCAGAACCAAAAAATCATGTCAGCTGCGGTTGCCGTGAGCATCAACAACCACCATTCAGGAAATATACTCAGATTCAAGTAATTGACAATGGAATTAATATTACTCCTGATTTTCCCCCTTACGTCTTTGATCGGTTTAGTCAAGCTGATAGTTCCAGCATTAGGTCTCATGGTCGACTAGGACTAGGATTAGCACTCGTGCGTCATTTAGTAGAATTACATGGTGGTACTGTCGATGTAGAAAGTTCAGGTAAGAACCAAGGAGCAACATTTACAGTCAGGCTGCCACTTCTAGAAGAAAGCAGAAATGTAGAGGATCAAAAGTATCGGGAAGGAGCAGAAAAATCTATCTCTGTTTCTCTGGATTCTTCCATCTCTCTGCCTCAACTCCCAGGTATACGCGTGTTAGTTGTAGATGACGAAGCTGATACCCGTCAATTTATTAGGACCGTACTGGAAGAATGCCAAGCAGAAGTTACACAAGCAGAAGTTACAGTAGTGGCATCAGCCTCAGAGTCATTGCAGATGCTTACTCAGTGGAAACCTGATGTTTTACTTAGTGATATTGGAATGCCAGAAGAAGATGGTTACTCTTTAATCCGCAAAGTGCGATTTCTACCTCCAGAAAAAGGTGGAAATATCCCAGCAGTCGCATTAACAGCTTCTGCTGGAGTAGAAGACCGAATACGATCTATACACGCAGGTTTTCAGCTACATTTACCTAAACCTGTTGAACCAGCAGAATTAGCTACAGTAGTCGCTAGTCTAGTTAAACGCAATACAAATATTGTCTGATAGTGTAGCGTGGCGTAAGCCATATCAGGATTTACAAGATTTAAAGATTTACAGATTTACTCATGCAAGTCTAAAGAAATATGAATATCTTTATATTTATAAGAAGATTAATAGTTAAATAAATTTTAGTAGCAAGAAAAATCAACCAATATCTATATCAGCATTGGTGCTTGCTGGATAGATTCGTGCAGCAAAAACACATCTCTAAAATAGCAATTGTGTAACGTTGACATCGATGGTGAACTGATAAACAAGTCGATGACTACTGAGCAAATTTGCATGTGAACATGAAGGAAGTAATAATGAGTAATAATTTAGCCATCAAGCTGCGTTCTGGTACTCAACAAGCTCATAGAGATGCAGAAAATATCGGCTTAATGAAATGTTTTGTCCAAGGAGTTGTAGATAGAGAATACTTCATTAAGTTTTTAAGTAATCTGTATTTTGTTTACAGTGAACTAGAAACAGAAATTGATAAGAATAAACAACATCCTGTAATTAGTTTAATGTATTTTCCTGAACTAAATCGTCAAGCATCTCTAGAAAAAGATATGATGTTTTATCATGGGAATCTATGGCCGCAGGTCATCAGTCCATTAACCGCTACTCAAAATTACATTGCACGTATTTATGAAATATATGCTCATGAACCTGCTTTGTTATTAGGTCATGCCTATACTCGTTATATGGGTGATATTTCTCGTGGACAAATGCTACGAAATATTGCTCAGTCAGCCTTAAAACTGTCTGGATATGAAGGAACTTCCTTTTACAACTTTGAGCAAATTCCCGATAAGGAGGAATTCAAAAACAGATATCGTCAAGCATTAGATACCGTCCCTATTGATGATATCACTGCTGATAAAATTGTCGCCGAAGCTAATGATGCTTTCTGCCTGAATATGGAGATAATTAAAGAATTAGAAAGTATTTTAATTCAAGCTTTAGGTTGAGCTACATATAATGACCTAGTTTGATATAGTATTTTTAATCAACACTGGGTTTCTGGAAGTAAGTCCTAGCTAGTTAGTTTCAGTATTTGAAGCTGAAGCATACAAATATATTGGCAATTAGTAATAAAAGATTGCCAGTTTTACAACAATTGGTTGGGAAAGATTAGCGTAATTACTCCCAATTCGAAAATTACAATTCCTACAATCACTAGCAGTAAACTAAAAGTCTCTCGGAGGTTCTAATGGTCTTTCTACTACCAGGTGTGAAATTTGATCTAGATCTGATTAAAAAGTATGATACCCGCGCACCCAGATACACCAGCTACCCACCAGCTACAGAGTTAACTGAAACGTTCACCGCAGTAGATTTCCAAGCCTCTATTGCTGCTTCTAATGAACGTCAAACTCCCCTATCTTTGTATTTCCATATTCCATTTTGTCAGACCGCTTGTTATTTCTGTGGCTGTAATACGGTCATTTCTAATAACAAGAATATTGCCAAACCATATCTACAAAATTTGGTACAAGAAATTCACAAAACTACAGAGTTGATTGACACAAGTAGAAAGGTGCTTCAGGTACATTGGGGTGGTGGAACACCTAATTATTTGGAACTAGACCAAGTTGAATTCTTGTGGAATAAGATTAATCGTTGTTTCACTATTGATTCATCAGCAGAGGTTTCAATTGAAATTAACCCCTGTTATGTCAATAAGGAATACATTCAGTTTCTGAGAGATATTGGCTTTAATCGGATTAGTTTTGGTATCCAAGACTTTAACCCGGAAGTACAAGCAGCGGTAAACCGTATCCAACCGGAAAAAATGCTGTTTGATACGATGGGTTGGATTAAGGAGGCTGATTTTACGAGTGTCAATGTAGACTTAATTTATGGTTTGCCATACCAAACTCTGCATACTTTTCAGGAAACAGTAAAAAAGACAATCACTCTAGACCCTGATCGAATTGTGGTGTTTAATTTTGCTTATGTACCTTGGATGAAACCTGTGCAGAAGAGGATTTCCCAAGATACATTACCCGCAGCACAGGAAAAGTTAGATATTCTGAAGATGACCATTGAGGAATTGACAAATAATAAGTATTTGTTTATTGGCATGGATCATTTTGCAAAAACTAATAATGAATTAGCGATCGCTCAACGTAATGGTACTCTAAAACGCAACTTCCAAGGCTATACTACCCACGCAGAAACAGAACTTTTTGGGTTTGGTTCTACATCTATCAGTATGCTAGAAGATGCTTATGCTCAGAACCATAAGGGTTTAAAGGACTATTATCAGGCGGTATCAGCAGGTGTTATTCCTACCAGTAAAGGCATTAAATTAACCCAAGATGATATCATCAGAAGGGATGTTGTTATGTCAATCATGTCTCACTTTCAGCTACATAAGTCAGACATTGAACATAAATATCACATCAATTTTGATGAATATTTCTCTCAGGAACTAGAAGAGTTAAAACCCCTAGAAGCTGATGGACTGGTAAATTTATTTACCAACCAAATCGAAATTACAGATATTGGTAGATTACTGGTCAGAAATATTGCAGTTAATTTCGATACTCATACCAGAACTAGAGAAAGAAAATTCTCTCGTGCAATTTAAGGGGAGCATCCCAATTTTGCAAAAATATCGTAAATTGTCATTCTGTTAGCGAAGCGTCGCGTAAGCTATGCGGAACGGAATGAAGTGTATCCCTTCGGGACACTGCGTGAAGCAAGCTACAGCATGACAATAGACTTACACATTTGGGATGCTCCCAATTTAAATTTAAGTATGGTAATTGGAAACATCAAGCTTATGTAATTCGTAAAAATTGATCATGGTAATAACCCCAACTTCTTGAAGAAGTTGGGGTTATCAAAAATAATTCAGGAATTCAGGAGTATGGCTTCTGAACTTCTTTCAATTTTTGAAAATATATTATATTTTCAAGAAATAAAAAAATATCAATTATCTCCACCTCTTGGTTTACAAGATTCTATCAAATGATATAAATAACCATCTTTTATCATTGATAAAGTTGATATAAATAAAACCTTTAGAGGTAATAAGCAATGATCAATATTATTGCTTGGCTAATTTTAGGACTATTAGCTGGTGCGCTTGCTAAAGCTATTTATCCAGGTCATCAAGGTGGCGGCATTGTTTCCACAATAATTTTAGGTATTATTGGTGCTTGTATTGGTGGAACTTTATTTACACTACTCCGCACAGGTACTCTACAATTTACGGCTGCTACTTTAAGTATTCCTGGACTATTGGTTGCAATACTTGGTGCAGTAATTGCCATTTATCTGTGGACTTTATTTCAAAGAAGTAGTAGAGCCTAAATTGAGCCTAAATCTTAAAATTTGAAGTTTAACACCTGAATTAATTGTATGTTTTTCCACAAAAAAGAACCAATTCATTTTGTCAAAGTTGATGAATCTAACCCTCATTTTGCTCAATTACTTCTAGAGCAATTTGGCGGTGCAACAGGAGAACTGACAGCAGCTTTACAATATTGGGTACAATCTTTTCATATCGAAAATCCTGGTATTCGGGATATGCTCCAAGACATTGCTATTGAAGAATTTGGTCATTTGGAAATGGTTGGTAAACTCATCGAAGCTCACACAAAAAATACCGACCAAACCGAAGCTTACAAAAGTACTCTTTTTGCACTGCGAGGAATTGGACCCCACTTTCTTAATAGTCAAGGTCAAGCTTGGACTGCAAGTTACTTGAATGAAGGTGGTGATGTAGTCCGTGATTTACGCGCTAACATTGCCGCAGAAGGTAGCGCTCGTCAAACCTATGAGGAGTTAATTAAACTAGGAACAGATCAGGGAACTAAAAATACTTTACTCCATCTTTTAACGCGAGAAGTTTCTCATACCCAAATGTTTATGAAAGCTCTGGATTCCTTGGGTAAGTTAACTGATCCTTTATTTGGCAATATTCAACCAGATGAAACTGTCTCTCTTTATTACAATTTATCAACAAACGGAACTGACCAAGAACAGCGTGGACCTTGGAATTCTGAACCAACATTTAATTACGTTGCCAATCCTTTAGAATCTCGAACTCAATAATTAGTAAGTTGTAATTTATCTACAGTTTTATATTACTTAGGGTGGATTTTTGCACCCTTATTTAAGTTTATTAATTACGAATTACAAATTACCAATTACTATGATTATCAATCCAACAAAAAATGGTTGGGAAATCATTTACTATCGTGCTCATGCTTTGCTTGCGGCTCAATTAGCAGGACAACTCCCGCTAGATTGTATGAAACCTTGGCTGCTATTTCCGATCATGATCATTTAGAAAAAGAGTGGGAGGAAGACAATTTAACTGACACAGGTGCCCCAATGGATTTCATGCTTAATACAAATGATAGATGTCTCCAAAGTAGCTAATTTGGCAGAAAATGCTCTTTACTGTGGTAGGTGGGTAGCTTTATTAATTTCTAAGCACATTAGCCGTATACATGAACCGGCTCGTGCGCGACTGGCAGAACAGGATATCTTTTTAGATGAACAACTCAATCACCAACAACATTTGCAGGAAGAATTAGGAATAGCTCAAGATCAGGTAGACGCAGCTTATGGTTTTATACAATGGTGTGATCGCTTGTCTTGGATTCTCTGTTAGCAAGAACTCCCCGCTAATGAACGGTGGCTAGAAATTAGTCTGAGTCCTCATGGAGAGCGTTATGACATTATGGAACTTTGTGACGGTCTGGTAAAAGTTCAACCCTGGCATTTTGAAAATGAACAATTTACCGTCAATGTCGAAGCCTGCAAATTATCTCAGGTCAAGTTTAACCACTCTCAAGAACTTTCTCAAGCTCCCATAAATGTTCTGGAATCGACTTTTGTCAAGAGTTAGTGCCAGTATTTTACGTCTGTTAACTTCTGTAAAGAAGTCGTTAAACTTATTTACATAAGTTGACTAATGCCTATCTCTTAATCCAAGAGAGCGGTATACTCAAGGACTGAGCAATTGAAACCTAGAGGTAATATGTCCGTCCATCTCAACAAAGCGGTCTAGTTACTGCACAATATGTCATCGCTAGAGTTCTGATGGTTTTGGGTACTAGTTAATAAATACTGACATCGGTTTTCTATCTTTTATTGACATTTGATCTTCTCCCAACTACCTCAACTATACAGCTGAGGTTTTTTGTTTTATATCCCACACTCTAAACCGTTGCCAGCCCTTCTAAACAGACTTCGCTATTATTCCTAGTTGTAACCCTGGGGGAAAACTACCTTCTTCTTTAATTTGCTTGATTTCAGCATCGGTAATTCGCAAATTTAACTTTTGTGCTAAACATTTGACAGTATCTCCCCTATCAATCACACCAGCTACAGCACCTGCAGGAGAAAGTACCGTAATTTGAGGTAGCTGTTCGTTTTCTAGTTTGTTAATGACCTCTGCTAAGGAAGTAGATTCACTAACTGTGGGTATTGTTGTGAGGGGATGGACAATGCTTTGTAGAGTTTGGGTTTCCCACTGACTTCTTTCGGTTATTCGCAAATCATCGACTTTTACTAAACCTCGGTAACGTCCATCAGCAGCAGCAAAGTAAACATGAGGGGAAGATGATTCTAAAAGATATAAGTCAGCAAATTCCCGCAATGTTTGGTCTGTATCCACTACGCGAAAATCACGAGTCATAGCATCACTAGCTACTAGCTTGAGTAGAGTTTCTTGTAATGTGGTTACACGGTCGTAGCTGTTAGCATTGCGAATCCCGAACCAACCTAATAACACGATCCACAGACCTGTTACCAATTCCCTGGTAAAGAAATCTAAAGCAAATCCTATAGCGATCGCACTATAACCTAAAATCTGTCCAGACCGAGCTGCCCAATGTACTGCTTGAAAGTGATCGCCTGTAAGTTTCCATAGTGCTGCTTTTAACACCTGTCCCCCATCCAGAGGTAAGCCAGGAATCAAGTTAAATAAAGCCACAATCAAGTTAATTCTTGCTAAATCCCTGACTATAAAACTTAGTAGAGTGGTGTCAGGAATGACATTAGAAACTAGACGTACCAGCAAAAATAGGACTATACTTACCAAAGGACCTGCTATCGCCACTTGAAAAGCTTTACCAGGTGTTTTTGATTCCTCCTCTATTGCAGTAATCCCACCAAAGAAAAACAGCGTAATAGAGTTAACTTTAATCCCTTGTGACTGTGCCACCAAGCTGTGACCCAACTCATGTAACAGCACAGAAGTAAATAACAGCAGTGCCATTACCAGTCCAGCACTCCAAGCCGTGACATTTCCCCACTGTTGATAAGCCACCCCAAAATTTAAAGTTGCCAACCCCAAAACTACAAACCATAAAGGGTCTAGAAACAGCGGAATGCCAAATAAAGATCCAATTTGCCAATTTTTTTGCATTAGATTAATTTATCTATTTTTTAGACCTTACGCACCTTAAAATGCCAGTTTATAAAAAAAAACTAGCGAAGGTCATATTTCTAGAATAGACAATTAATTACAATTAATACACCATAGCGGCGAATCTCAATTTATTACAATCCTTTTCTTCCCCGACATCAGGCCTGTAATCCAATACTGAACCTATAAAGCACGCAAATTAGTCAGACCTAAAACCGCAGCCACACCGATAATATGACCAAAACTCATCGCTGCTAAGAATGTAGCAACACTAGGATTATTAAATAATGCTGGAAAAGGTAAAGGCATCTTTCGACCGACATGAGGATAGCTAATTGACCAACCAGCAAGCACAAGAACTAATAGACAGCTGCCAATGATAATTCCTGTTATTGTCCAGTTCCAAGTTGTTACAATCTTGGGAACAGTAGCTTGGACTGCTAATAATACAGTAGCTTGGACTGCTAATAATATTGATGACATAGGAGTTGATTTCCATCTCTAAAGACAATCATATTTATCTTCTATCTCTTCAACCAAGTGATTCTTCTCTCAAAAGGAAGGTAAATAATTTTCTCCCCATCTCCCTCATATCCCTCATCTTCCCAGTCACCACTTACCACTCCTCAGTCCTTAGTCGTCAGTCATAAAAAAGCGGCAAGCAATTTGATCTTTACTTACCGCCAAATTTTTACTATCTGTAGCTAGAGAGTATCAAATTGAACTTATAAACGACCAATATTAGTCAACCCCAAAACAATACCAATACCAATCACATGACCAAAAGCCATTGCACCAATAAATCCTGCCACACTAACGGGAAGTATAGGGAGTTGGGGTCCAACCTTGGGAGCTTTACTTGCTAAACTCAATAAAAGCACAACAAAACAGCTGGCACTGATAATAATTCCCACTGTAGGACTCCACACAGGTGTTGCGGGAACAGTTGCAGCGGCGGCTAGTAAGATAGATGATATCAAGATGTATTCTCCTACAATGAAAGAATGAATGTAAGCCTACAAAATTCTATAATTTTGTAGGACAAAGCAAAAGTTTTTGATCTAACTTAGTACAGTTTTGTGATTATTTTTAATTTCTCAGACTTAAATGCGAGTTAAAATTTGCGGCATCACTCAACCACAGCAATCTATAGCGATCGCATCCCTTGGTGCAACAGCACTAGGATTTATTTGTGTACCTACCTCACTACGCTACGTTACCATAGAGCAAATTCAGGCAGCAATAGCCAAAATACCTGACAAAATTGATAGAATAGGTGTCTTCGCCAATAGTAATATTTCTGAAATTACGCAAATAGTAATTTCATCTAATTTAACTGGCGTACAGTTACACGGAGATGAATCACCAGAATTTTGCCACAAATTGCGTCAATCTCTACCCCATATAGAAATTATTAAAGCCTTGAGAGTTCGCAATCTGGAACACCTACAAACCACAGCCAACTATATTGAGTATATAGATACCTTATTACTCGATGCATATCATCCTCAACAATTAGGCGGTACAGGTCAAACTTTAGATTGGCAGGTGTTACAGGCATTTAGTTCCATTCGTCCCTGGTTTCTAGCCGGAGGACTAACACCAGATAATATTTTGACTGCGGTAAATCAAATTCACCCTAGCGGTATTGATTTATCTAGTGGTGTGGAACTCTCACCAGGTGATAAAGATTTGGATAAGGTAGCATTGTTGTTTGAAAGGTTAAATTCTGTATTTTTCTAAATCAGGATATCGAGGATTTAAGGACTTATTACAGGATGTTCATTGATAATAATCATATCTGATTTATTCATCCTGTAACCATGACTTTGGCAAGTTGGAACCTTTGTGATTTAGATTCAGATATTATCATTTAACTACTTGAATTATCTAACCAATTTTGCAAATCTTCTACAGTATCTAAATCAGATATTACCTCTCCCAAAGCTTCTATCACCTCTATATTTAAACCTCTAATTCTGGTCTCTAATTCCATATCTATGTTGCCTAACTTCCTATTAATTTGACGAATAATTAGGGCTTGCTGAAAAAGTCTTGAAAAAAGAACAGGAGAATTGAGTAGGTAGTCAGGCAGGAAAGAAGATAAGTTTTTATTGTCTAGAGCTATCATACACATAAATTTTAGTAATCGAATAATTAAAAAAAGATGTTATTTTGAAAAATGGGCATAAAAAGAAATAAAAAAGCCGTAATAGGAGGTTCCTCCTTTCCCACGAACTATCGGACGAATATGTGGTTGGTCTCAACTGACAATACGGTCTTCTATACTCTGTTTTTTATTTTCATAAAACCATAGTTGCTGACGATAAACTTCTAGCACTACCAGTAACATCTTAATATTGCCTATTACTCAGTTTTAAAACTGACGCACCCACATCTATGTAGTTGCTGAATGTGAGCTAAGTTTCTTTTAATCCGACATTCGGCACCCACAACTCTCACACCCCAAGAAAACGGATGTATTTAGTACATAGGAACTAATTAGTCGGAGAATTGACTAGAATTTATTGGAGCTAAATAGAAATTACTACTATTAAGTTAGATATACAGCTAATATACACGACTAAGTACAAAATTTCGGTACTAAGGAAAGTGGATTAAAGATTAAATAAGGTGTAAGAGTGCCAATAATATCTATAAACCAGAAGGGTAGATGGAGAACTGGTAGATGATGCCCCCTGACCCTGGTGAAATT
>ERZ1034419.135-NODE-135-length-13883-cov-40.682239_pt1 | contig 13883 bp, 15 predicted proteins | sample MGYA00520531_ERZ1034419 | MGnify/ENA primary metagenome ERZ1034419 (study PRJEB33736, sample SAMEA104288485) | Azolla nilotica | place: Sudan | collected 1982 | study: EMG produced TPA metagenomics assembly of the PRJEB19522 data set (Is there foul play in the... | reverse complement strand
CTATCAAACCGGCCGAAAAGTGGCTCTTGACTTCAAATCAAATCTGAAGATTGTTTTTGACGAATTCTTCCCCCAATGGACTTACACCCCTAAACCAGAGTTACAGGTTCCCCTAAACCAGAGTTACAGGTTATTTAACCCACTATCCTTAGCAATTATTTCCGAATACCATAAGTAGGTAGACACAAATAAACATAACTATATAACAAAATGTAAATTACTTGAAACTCTTGCGATTGCCTGATTCCCCTTTACTGTATTCGCCATGACATAGTTATGAATTTTTCCGCGCACCTACTTAGTTCATGATTCTGAATTAACAAGAAGGAATAGGGACTGAATAAAAACGGCAATAAACGATTCAAGAGTAAGCGAATTTAAAAGTTAAAACTCCACAATTATTTCTGTAATTCGTCTTGAATATATTCCCAAGGATAACTAATTTTTACAGGCGGATTAAGGCTTTAATATCCACTTGCCATAAATTCTGATAGAGATTGTTCCCGATTTTGAGATTGGGTGATAATTTCTCAATGGTCTAGATGTTATTTATTTTCTAAATATTTAGTCTCAAATAAGACTTCAATTGAATCTTACTAAGATTGATAAATTTCCTGGTAAAGTAACTCTACAAAAGATGCTCTTGGCAGCTACTGGGGAGTTTAGCGTGGAGAATCAGCAATAGGTAGTTTTGTGGTTTTGCGTGTCCCGTCTTTTTAAAGATAGTCAAGTAAAATTCAGTATTAGGAACGCTCAAAGCGACTAGTTTAGTTTTTATATATAAAAAATCAATTATAAAAAATCAATTAATTTTTGTCCTCGACCATCAATTTGATAACTAAATTTGTGGAGACTATTCCTACTGCTAATTATATTGTTTCAATGAAAGCTGTGTAACCAGATAAGTTAGCATCCGAGATGTTTTCATCTACAACGCTAACATTAGGAACACGACCTTGTTCGTTACCACTTGGTATTTAATTTATGATTAAAATTCCTCCCGACACCCTATAGTTCAGCTTAAGATATTCAACTGATTGATATAATTTCTTGGTGAGAAAATATGCTAAGTCATCATGTTTTCTCTCTCGTTACTTGTATAGGCATAATTTCTCGACTTACAAGTTCATAAAGACTATCTTCACGAAAGTTATAATTAATTCATAAAAGATAATTCTGTTTTCAGTTAGAGTAATAGTAAAATAGGAGAGGTTTATATTTTACGCTAATCTAGTTGGAAAACTGTTTGCTAAGTTTAATCAAACTGCCCCTATATTAACTGTTTAGTGTTCTTTTGTCATAATCACCTATTACCACATCTTTAAATAGAAAATGTCTCTCTAGTATCTGAGGATGAAAAATACCATTCTTTAGCAGAATTATCTATTAATTTCCATTCAGATTAAATTGAAATAGCTTGAACTTTTTCCTAGGTCTCATCTGATAATTTGTTATTAGCTTTCAACTTAATTTGAGAATAAATCCAATGAACATCAGGGATATCTTTAGCTGTTGCTATAACTCGTTCTACGTCTTTTATTTCTTTAACCAGTTCTTCAACTAATTTTTTATTCCAATAGGAATTGGGTACATTTTCCTCATACCAGCGATCATGACCTAAATAGGACTAACCTTATAATAGCGCATCAAACGCATAGCCCAGCCTAAAATTTTTAACATAGTCTGGGCATTTGTTTGTTGGTTTTGCAGATATTGATTACAGGCACGTTCTATACTGCGGTAGTAACCTGCGGTGCGTCCACTGTGTCCAATTTGCCTACCATGAGTAACAAGAGTTTTCAAGTAACTAAAAAATCGGCGTCCTGCATCTGGTTCGTTAACTATACTACGCAGATATGCAATCACTTTTGCTACTTCGTTAACATCAGTTTTTTCTTTAACTAAAGTTATGGCTAAATTATGTGCAAGTTGGGATTCAGTGTCTGTTAAAGATTCTGTAGTTAACATTAATACATTCCTTCTGGTGGTTCGCGGTCGGTTGGGTAACGTAAAACTTCAGCAACTTCTTGGAGTTGGGGAACTTGCACTAGTCGGGAATATGCAGTTTTGATTTGGGTTTGAATAAATTTTTCCAGTGCTTCTCCTGTGAGAAGATGATTATTGTTAGGGGTATAGTTAGAGTAATGCGATCGCAAATCCTCGAAATTTTGTAAGATCTTAGTTTGGGTAAGTTCTATAGTCATTGTTCCCATGCCAATGGGTTTACCACCACCAATTTTTAAAGCTATGGGATAATTATAATCTTGTCCCAGAACAATAAATAATGTTCCTAATTCTTCAGGTTTCAGGTTTTTAAATTGCAGTTGAGTCTTAAAAGTATATTCTCGAGCAGCTTGTTGAACTGGAATTCCTTGATTTTGACATTTTTCAATAGCGCGAACTGTATGATAATAAAACTTACGTCCAGCAACTTTTTCTCTGGTGTTAAAATACGCGCTTCCGGGTTCAGGTCGGGGACGATACAACGATGGCATAAACCCTATATTAAAACCTGTACTTTCGCATTTAGCATCATTAAATTCAATTAATCCCTGCCAATTTAAAGCACCAAATACTTGACTAGCGGGACATAATTCTTGTTTATTTCTACATGGTAATCTTTCACTAGGTATTTTATCTCCATATTTTGAAGTAACTACTGCAAGGGTACTATTTGTAATTGCTTCATAAACCGAACGAATGCAGCCTTTAAGAGAACTTCCTTGAATTGTCAAATGTTTATCAACTCCCTGTACCATTGTTTTAATTAAAGGTACACGAGTTGCAATATCATTACCAGGAACAGCTATACCAGTAGAAACATGAAGTGAGGTTTTAACTATAAGGCTTAAGAATAAAGTTCCATGCAGACGATTTTTATCTAATTTATCATGTCCAGCAGGATGTTGTAAACGTGGTTTCTCCTGTGGAAAAGAAACAAATTGATATGGTTTTGGTGTGCTGTTTACAGTAGAATCATCACGGAATGGAGGTTGAGAAGATACTGGTTTTCGTGGTTTAGGTTTTGGTACATTAGTCATTTGATTTAACCGTTAAAGCGATAAAATGAATGGTTCCTGTATCAGCATCTTGGAAATATCTCTGCTTAATTTCTATTTTTCTGGGGTTGAGAGGTTTATCATTTTCATCTTTAAAAATAAAATCCTTAGGAAATCTTGTTTCTTCTGGGTTGTACCAAAACGCATTTATATCACAAATTTCCCAGCTACTTCCTAATTTTTCAAAACCTTCTAATTGGAATTCCTGTTTACTAAGGACTAATACTTCATAACCGGACTTATGTTTTTTCCATCGCATTTCACAGGAAAAATTAAAAACCTGTCCTTCTGTTTCTCCTCTCTCGGAAGGTAATTTTCGACAAATTCCACTCACAGCATGTGAGTAACGTAAAAAATAATAACTCTGAGAGTTAGAAATTTCCGTAATTAAAGTATTGATTTCTTCAGATGATACTAATCTTCCATGATATACATACCCTGCTGTTAGTTCTTGAGTCATGTTTTTAAAACCTCACCCCAAATATTAATAGCGCGTGCAAATAAATCTTTGACACCAGAATTAGTGTTATTTTCCCATGTAAGTTTTACACCAATTCCTAAGTCCATTGACTGGGCAAAACCCTCGGAATGTTGTTTATCTGATTGAGGAAATCCATATTTTCGAGCTTCTTCTTTGGTTAAAAATTCTCCTGCACCCAATAAATAATTAGAGTCCCATTCCTGTGAATTTCCTATTTGACGAATCTTTCTGGTTTCCGAGTCAAATTGACATCCTGGATACTGGACAATTGCATTATTATATTTAACTTTAACAGTACCCAAACCACGAGACTTAGCAAAGCCTAAACCAAACCAACCATCATTGAAGTCTCGCAATACTAAACCTATTAAACCTAACTGTGCAAGGGTGAAGTTTTTAAGATGTATTTTAGTTTTAAATTCTCCCGCAGTACAAACTTGATAGTTAAATGGTCCAACAGCAACAGACCCAAATATTCTATCTATTGCTACTCCATTACGTTCTTCTAGTTTCAACTGTTTGATATCTACTGGATGTGCATCTTCAAAACGAATACGACTAGCAATAGCAGTATTACCGAAAATTTGAGAAATAAAACAGGATTGTCTATATAATTCTGCGCCAGGATTAAGATGTCTATCTTCTAGCTTCTTCTTTTTTTCAGTATTTTTCCACCTTTCTAAATAAAAGTTTGGGTTATTATTTTGATTCCTTTCATCTAAAAGATTACTAGCCCAAAGTTGTTGAGTATTGTCTGGTGGACGTTGTTCACTTCCTACTGTTCTAACTATACGTTCAGCATGAGCCCGAATTGCACCTTTTAAACTGCTTCCTGGTAAATAAATTGACCATCCATCCTTATGAAATGTTCTGACAAATTCCATATCAGGATTTGTGGGATCTGCTCCTTCTTTTCCTGATTTAATCAGTATCGGTCCATCGGGAATGATGTTTAAATCTATGGTACAATAATTGACAAGTTTTTTGTGCATAATGTTATTTTTCTTAGGTACATTCAAGTAGGACTTAAAGTTAAGTTATTTAGCTGTAGTTTAGATTATTGAAATACAAAATTTACAGCAGCAAATAATTCATCTAGTTTTTTTTTTAAAAAACTATTTCTAGTAAAGATTTCACGTTCTATTTTTCCAAATTGCCAACTATCACCATTAGAAACAATACCAAAAATAATTACCTGGTATTCTACATTTAATCTTTGAGCAGCAATCATTTCTGCTAAAGATTACACCCAACTTACTTCAAAGTGATCTTGTTCAGCTTCAAGTAAGATAAAGTATGGTTTGTCGAAAACCACTTTACCTAAAGAGTAACGTTCAGCCTGAATATATTCAGGACATCCTAATAATTTTTCATCATGGTTTAAGGATTCACGACTTGATAAAATAAAATGTTGGCAGTAGGTTTTCCAAAATTCTTTGAGAACGCAATAAATAGGATTTTCATAGATAACAAATTCTGAGTTATCAACAACAGTATCCCTAATCATTAGTTCCAAGTCTTCGTGGAAGTATTCAGAAATAGTACAGGTAATTTCGCTGATAGAATTGGCTCCTCTATAAATAACTGGAAATGCTTTGAGGACTTCACTAGTGGTTTTGTAATTACTGAAAGTCATTTTTTACTTCCTCAATATACTCTTTTAGGTGGTAGGGTGCGTTTTGCTCCACTATGACTCACCCTACGGAAGAATTAAAGTGTAGTTTGGTTTATAGCTTTTTGAGATATTTGCTTGTTTAAATAGTCAATTAGTTGATTTATCCATTCATCTTTATATTCTGCCGCATCTTCATAAGCAGTTTCATCTGCAATAACTAATTTTTGAAGATATTCCAAGAGAAATTGAGGGTTATCTTCAACATCAACCCAGCGCATTTTTTTTATCTCTAGTTTAACCACTCCTAAACCGCGAGAACGTCCACCACCCAAGGGAATTTGTTCTGTTTCAAATTGATGTAAACCAATCATTAATAGTCCTAATTCCCAATCTTGGGCATTTTCTACCACTGCACGAAATTCAAATTTTGTCCCTGCTGGTACTACTTGGAAGTCGTATAGTTGACTATCTGCTGCGGTTTCGGTGTCTCTGTCAATTGAGACTCCGTCTCGTTCTTGATATTGTCCAAACCACGTGTCAGGTAGTACACTTAAATCGCGTACTTGGAATTTACTTGCTATCCAAGGTGAACCAAATAGACGAGAGGTTAAATCTGTTTCATTAATAATTTTATCTGTGAGCAACTGATCTTGTTTTGCGGCACGTTCTTTTTCTGGATATCCTTCTAGTTCTTTATCAACCTCTTTTTTAATACCATTTTCTCCATTCATACGGTCTTTAGTAATTGACCACTCACTTTCTATTGCTGGGTTAGCTGCAAATCTATCGTCAATTCCTCTCAGGAAACTTTCAAGACGAGATCTTAATGCTCCTTTGAAGCTAGAACCTGGTATTAATGGTTGTCCTAATGCATCTTTGATAACGGGTAAATCTCTTCCAATAGGTTCAGTAGAACGTCCTGCACTAATTCTTAGTGCGGTGATTGTTGTTAGTGTTCCTGTGACTTCTAGGCGATTTTTGAATATGTCAAACATAGTTTTATAATTTAATTATGTTGTTTATTTACCCTGTAGATATTTGTGAGTTCCATAATGTCGTAGTATCAAAACTCCTTTAGCCACTTGGCAACTGACTCTAAACTGTTTTGATACATAAAAGTCGGTAAATCCTTATCTTCTTGGTGTGAGAATTTCAACAGGAATTCCTTAATTGTAAAGGAAATTCCTCACTATTTATAGTGTGACCAATCTCTGTGGAGTATCAGTGACAATTATAAAGTATATATCTTGATTACCTTTACTCAATTGCTCATCATATAACTCACAAATGCCATTCAACTTAGCACTCATTTCTGGTATTCCTAAAACATTATTATTATTTAATTTGTTATCCAGTCTATTTCGTACAGGCACAGTAATTTGAGAAAAGATATTAGAAGAGTCTGAACTTTTTCCAATTTTTTCTTGAGTCCAGTTAGCTGTTTTATTAAAACCTAAAATCAATTTTCCAGGGTCTTTATCTTCTATTTGATTGGTTAGGAAACTAGTCCCTAAGGTAAAAGTTACAAGACAATGCATAGTTACTCCTTGGTTTGGTGTAGCCTATTAAGTTTGACAATTTTACTTAAACTTTGTTTCTCCAACTAAAGCAGTATGTTTTCTAGCAAGATAGCCTAAGTATAGCTGTACGAGCTTAAGATGGATTTGTTTTGTAAGCTCTTTCTGATTATTTGCATTATCAAGATAGTTATTTAAGGGATTATTTTTAGGGATGGATTTTCTAATATATTTAACAATAGTGTTTGCATCTTCTATCAATTGCTCAATTTGAAGAACAAGTACTGTAGCAAAAAGTTCATTACCAATTCTCTTACTCCAAATGGGACTTGCTCCACTTTTACCGATCTGACATTGGATGAAAAGTGTAATACTTGCAATTGAAGCACTAGGACTAACTGCATTAGATAAAACATTTCTAAAAGGAGATTTTTTATCTTCATTACCAATAGAAAATTTTTCGGCTATTGTATTGATTCTGTCAATAACATCATCTATGTGATCTGCCATTGCTTTTTGAATTCTAAACTCTAGTTGTTGTCTCGAAAATGAATCTAAATTATCTTGCATATCAAACCAATTCCTCTCTCATAACTAAATGAAAATCATTACAAACTTCAACTTGACCGAAACCTTCATAAGTTCTTTCTCCAATTCCTTTTAATTCTAAATTAGCTAAAGCTGCATACCATTTTTTGGGTTGAGAAGTACTAAATAAGTAAACAGAACCTTTATTGGTTACTAACTCTACATCTTTCATTAATCCCCAAGCAGAATTCCAACCAGAACGATATTCATAACTACTATAAGCTGCTTCGAGTTTTAATGATTCATCGTCAACATCTGTAAATTGTTTTAACATTTGTGGGGAAATAACAGTTGTACGTTGCCATTTTTCAGTTAAAATTGCATCTGCCTGTAAATCTAAAGTGAAATAATTACGGTTTTCCAATAAGTTTTGACGTGGTTTACCAAAAACCGACCACTTATCTTTCCACCGGGTATCAAGTTTATGAGTAAAAACCTGAATTTTTTTTTTAATTGCTTTGGTTGTTTTATCTCCAATTCCTACAATTATAGATTTAATATTAACTTTTCCTAACCCGCGTGAAGTTGAACCTCCTAAACGAAAATTCAGTGAATTTTGATCAATGAATTCCCAGAGTAAATTTGATAGATTATCTGGAACAATAATAGATGATCTATAACTTACAGGCTTTGGATTTTTACCCCCTAGTTCTGATTCATTTAAAACTTCAATACTATACAAAATTTCTTCTTCTGAAGTAGCACGTCTTCTATTTATTCCCACCTTAGTTAATAAACGTTTTTGTGATGAAAGTTTATAGTATCTATCATCAAGTACAGTGTAAAAAGTAATTCCTGGAGAATCTACCCTACCTCCATCAATGGGACAATTGGGTTCATATGGGTAACCATATAAATCTGCACACAAACGGTCAAAAAGGGTGTCAAAAACACCATTACACTTCTCATCTTTTTTAGAGGATGTTTTAAAACCTGGGGTTGTCTTTGAACTTAAAGCAGTAGTGGGTAATATTTTCACTTCTTCTTCAATTCTAAAACTATCTTTTTTGGTTTTGCGAATATTAGGATAGGCATTTTGAAAAATAGCTGGTTCATCACCTAAAAACAAAGCCTGAAAATCACCACCATTTTGACTCAAATCACTAGACTGTTGACCCGACTGCTTTAAAATTTCACTAGCAATAGCCCCACGAATCACACTACCAGGAATATAATCTTCACATTCACTAACAGAACCTCCCGGTTTTTGTCGAGAAATTGCTAAAGGAGATAAAACTTTAATTTCTAATTCAATTCGCTTCACTTCATCTCTCCTTTTGCTAAAAACTGCCAAATTTCTTTTAGATTCATATTTATGAATTCATTTTTTAACTCACCTAATTTCCAATGTAACCAACCTAAACCAGCAGATTTACTACCACCTAAGGCATAAATTTGTTTTAACCCTGCAAAAATTAAAACCTTTGCATAATCTGGTCTTTCTGGTGTCAAACTTGGTTGAATATGTATCTGTCCCTGGAATTTGAGTTCTGCATTTGCAGGTGAGGTTTCTAAAAAATAAAGTTTCTTTTCTTCTGCGGTACGACGACGACGGTTGATAGTTAAACCCGGACGGACAATTTCTGGTAAATTTTCTGGGTCTTCTATACAAATCAAATCATCAAAAATTACCCGCGAAGGTAAAATCGGATCACCAAAAATTTGACTGATTAAACAGTGATATGTGTGTTCATATCCCGGTATTTCGTATTCATTGCGTTGAAATTCTGTAGGTGCATTATCTCTACGAACAACCATTTTTTCTGCATTGGGAGATTCAGAAATTGCCCATTTTAACCCACGCAGTAGTTTTTCGCATTCATGGCGCACTCGTCCTTTAATTTGTGAACCAGGAATTAGTAAATTATTTTCTGCGTTGCGGACAATGGGCTTATCTGTTAAAGAGCCAGAAGAACGTCCCGCACCTACATATAAAGCTGAATCAATTATGGCTGTAATTGTATAAGTCTCAACCTTTTTATTAGCATTTTTCTCTAGTAAATCCTTAAGTTGTATCATTGGTTAATTTCCTGTTGTGATGCTTGTTGAAATTTGATATCAGAAAATTCAATTAAATGGAATAAATCTACCATTTCTCGCCAGATAGTTTCATATATTTCTTCTTCAAGATTACACATCCAAGGTGCAATATTACCTTTGTTAGTTTTAGCTGTACACCATGTATCTTCAAAGTTTGCTTTAAGTGTATCTTGTCCTTTATTAAGTCGATCACGAAAATAGTAATAATTTAAACTTGCAGTTCGTCTACCTCGTTCTAGGAAGCTACGAATTTGATAAAGTTGCGGTTTTGGAAACTCAGCTTTCTGTAATGCTTGAAGAGATCTTAAGAATTTATCTAATTCAGGTAGGGTATAGGGTGCAGCATAAAGTTTAAGTTTATCAATGGTTAAAGTATGTTTGCGAAATTCTCCAATACCTGATGAAATCATGGTTACTGATTTCATGGTAAAAAAGTCAACTGTACCACCATAATAAGTGATTTCTTCATTTGTTAAAATATCAGTATACTTTAAGAGTTTAGCATATTTCTTTGCAGATTTTAAGAGTTCTGTAACCAATTCCTTCGCATAGTAAATTGGCGTGTTATAAGCTGTAATCAATACGCCAGTTGACATACTTAATTTACACTGATAATGTTCTGGTATGGTTTTACAAAAACGATGGAATCTGTCAGGATAGAGTAATTTCCTTGGTACTTTGTATTCGCCTTTGATTTCTACTCCTGATATTGGAACTCCATCCAAAAGAATGTTTTCAAATTGTTCACCAATCATCTTAGCAATTTGTAAGGCCTTATCAGCAGGGACTATTAATAAAATATCGTCACCCCCAATAGTTATAATTTCAAATGGATGAATTAAATCGCCATCTTTAATTTTTGATTGTGGTTCACTAATACCTTTGATTTTCCGAGGCTGGAGATTGTAGGCTAAAGCTTGATAGACAGCATATTTTGTGGCACTGTCAACATCTTGACTAAATTGTTGATACTCTTCTGGAGTACGGATATTTTGAATAAAACTGCCCATATTATTACCGTCTGCATATATATAAGCAACATAGCCATTGCTTACTTTGCTCAATTGTGTTAAAGATTGGGGGATTTTAATTTCTTTTTTCTGATTGTCGTTATTTCCATAATATGCCTGAGACTGTTCTGAATTTTTGACCAGAAAATCCTCAAATTTATCAAGCCAACTCTCAATGATTCCAGCTTCCCACTTTAGTCCCGTATCTTGACAGTATTTATACCATTCTGGTATTTCAGGAATTCCAGTTTTTGCTCTGTCACCTACTCCTCTTTTACGGATTAAAGTTTCAGATAGATAAGGTTGACCAGTAAGTTCATTTATATGAGCAATTGCAGAACGTTTTTCTGTTTCATCTCTCCTTAAATAAGGATGTGTTTCAAACATTGGTGGATAACGACGAGTAGGACGATTTCCACTTTCATTACCACTACTACGCTGATTCAGACGAATTACTAGTTTTGTAGTCAATTCATTAAAACTTTTATGTTTTTTAAATGTATTCTCAATTTCTGATAAATCATCAATTTTCCCAAAACATGCCTCAATAATAGTATTTTGATACTCTTTTTGATACTTTTCCAACCAAAATGTTTCTGCAATGTTATCTTGGAGTAAACCTAAACGAGTTTCTATTACTCTAAAATTTTCTCCAACAGCACAAGAATTAGCCGTTAAAGTTTCTTCTGTATAACGTTTTTCTATAGCATTTGCTAAATCATCTACAAAGGCAGCAGGGCAAAAAGCAAGGATATTACCACCAGTTGAGTAAATAATCTGTTCGGGAATTAAAGCATCTGTTAAATTAGGTTGATTAGGAAAGTTTGCATTCAGCCACTTTTTGGTTTGCCCACATTGGAAAGTATAGTCGTGACGGTCCGATTTTGGAATTACATTAAAGAAAGCAGGTAAGTCAATTAAGTTGATTCTATCTAAAAGTCCAGAAGCACCACGAATGTCAGGAAGTTTAGATTCTTCAAATATATATTGTTTAATCCTGGTTGCACCACCATAAACTAAACCAATTTTAGATTTCCACAAAATAGAGTGCTTTTCTGTTAATTCTTTTAAAGAATCTAAGGTTTTGGGAAAATTTTCAGGCTTATCTAATTGTTCTAGTTCTCTCACTGCATCCACTAAAAAAGATACTTTTTTCAGTACTTCTCGCTCATCATTCTCATGATTCAAAGCCTCCCGCATTTGTTGTAAAACAGAAATATCAAACTGGGGTTGACGTTCATTACCCCAAGCCAAACACCAGGCGATCGCAATACTAACAGAATTCATCTTATCCATTTTTAAACTCACTTCAAACTAACCCCAGCAAAACCTGCACCATAGGACGAGACGAAATATGCTCACTCAGCGCTAGGTAATTAAAAGTACCAGTGAATAAAGGTGACTTCGTAACAATTTTATTGTCCTTACCATGATAATCACTATCAAGATTAGCAATGATAGGTGTATTCCAATCCCGCCAAAAATCTCCCCAGAGAGCAACCTCATCCTTCCCCCTATCCCCAGCCAAAATCACAGCATGAGTACCTTCAGGCATAATCACCCGATTTTCTTGAGTAATTTTCCGACTAATATCAATAATATTGAGTAGTGTACTAGCACACCACACCCAAGTAGCCGCTTTTTGGGCAAACTCAGGGGTGAATTTGGCTTTATACTCATCCTTCAATAGTGTGGCTAAATTATAATCACGCCTTACAGAGTCAGAAAACCAGGCGTTTTCACCATTAGGACAAGCCGTAATCATATCAGGATAGGGTGCGCCTTCAATACTGAATATAGCTTGCTTTGAACCTTCACGCAGACATAATTTACCAGACTGTGAGTGACCACAAAGTACAACATTAATAATGGGCTTATTCTTGTGTGGTTCATCCGTTTCAATAAGTTTGCCTGTCTTGTATGCTGGAATCTGGGAAACCGCTATTATTAAGGTCTTGTATCCTGGTCTATCAATCTTGGAATCAAAAATAGCGAGCGCAGCATACAACTGAGATATATTATGTGCAATCAGATAAACTGCTACAGATGCTAGCCCATCAACAGATGCTGGCCCATCAATTTTTAAAAATTTTCCTCCGGACAGTCCACCCAATACCACCATCTTCTCTAAACCTACCACTGCATCCTTAATTACTTGATCGCCATTAGTAGGTTTCCCAAACCTAACTTTTAAAACATTGCTTTCTATATTAAGGTGATACGTTGCCATAGGACTTATTAGGAGCTGTAACTATCTGTTTGATCAATCAGATATCAATCAATTAATTCTCGCAGTTTATAAGCAGGGTTATGTGTGATAGAAATCACACATAACCCACTTTTGGGTCGAAAAAACTGATCTCTAAATATGTCAATATGTGCTAATTGATGTGCCAACACAAAAGCCACAGGGATAGATACAGGCCCATTAATCCTAAACAATTTACCCCCAAGCAGTTCTCCCAACTGCGCCATTTCTCCCAACCCTGCGGCAGTATCCTTAACAAGTTGGTCATTTTGGGCAGGTTCGCCAAAATCAATTCCTAAAATTTCTTCTTTAAACTCGATTTTGTAAGTAGTCACGGCTTTTATCTCTAACCAATGACTACATCATACATGGGACTGGAAGCAGCCTATTCCAAGATGTTCTATGCTGGAAGAAAGTGACAGTGTTCGCTTAGGGTCTCGTAAAGCCGTGCGGCCATAGTTGTACTTAGTGCGGTAGCGTTGCGTACCAAAGAGAAGAGAGGAGTGAGAGAGGGGAAAGAAGGTTGAGTTCCAGAAAAATTAACAACAGAATTCAGGAGTTAGGAGTCAGGATTTAGAATGTTTGAGGAATGGGTTAATTATCAAATAGGTATTTTTAATATTAGCCTGAAATACTGGACTGCTGATGGCTGTTGACGTAGCGTGCCGTTAGGCATTAGCTGAATGCTTACTTTAAATGGAATTAACTAGGAGTTAAAATCAGCTTTAGTCTATGATTACCCATCCTTATACCCAATACCTACCAATCCCACCTCAGTTAGCAACTATACAAAAATGTGAGTTGTTGCTTGATTATTTTAACCTAATTGCTCTTGACAGGTAACGTACTAAATTTTACGCTAATAAAAGTATGATTTTTAGTGGACCTAGAGCGGGGTCAAAAACCCCAGGGATCTACCAAATTGCCATAACCTAGATAATTTTGAATAGTTTCAACATTTTATTAGTTTCAGTTGGCAGATGACCCGATAGCGTACCGTCGCCTAAATCATAGCTTGAAATGAGGTTTTTGAGAGGTCGGTCACAATCCTGTCTAGAGTGTGTTCGTACACTCGGTTTTAGATGATAGGGTTTCTCAATCAATAATCCGTATAAGAGGACTGAAACCATATCGAGGTCATAGCTTATAACCATAGATAATATTTCTCAACTAATAATCCCTACAAGGGGATAAAAGTTAGACAATATTCTTCAATATAAACAGGACTTATGGAGCTGTCATACTGGCATATTAGTAAGGAAAGTGGATGAAATAAGGTGTAAGAGTGCCAATAATATCTATACACCAGAAGGGTAGATGGAGAA
>ERZ1034419.134-NODE-134-length-14185-cov-39.928521_pt1 | contig 14185 bp, 14 predicted proteins | sample MGYA00520531_ERZ1034419 | MGnify/ENA primary metagenome ERZ1034419 (study PRJEB33736, sample SAMEA104288485) | Azolla nilotica | place: Sudan | collected 1982 | study: EMG produced TPA metagenomics assembly of the PRJEB19522 data set (Is there foul play in the... | reverse complement strand
CTAATTGAGTTTTTTGACCAACCTATCAAAGGGATGGTTAACTCTGCCTTCCAGACACCTTCTTTAATCCCTCTAGCTTAGACCTGAATCCTTACACCATAATTCATTTGAAATCCTTTCGGGACTGGTAAAGGCTGAATCATAATGGTCACCCACTACAATTATTTCTTCGGGTTTATTTATTCCTTTCTTTTCAACTTCAATGTTGTAGTAAAATTTACCATCTATTTTATATTCTTGTTGTTGGATTTCGTAATCAGATTGAGTTAAATAAGTGATTAAAAGATCTTTTATCTGATTGAGTTTTTCATATTGACTAGTGTTCCGAATACCAATTTTAACAGCCAGCTTCTTTAAATCTTGTTGTAGTAATCTTTGAGGGGTAATTTCTGCTGTTTTTAGAGGTGGAAGTTTTCCTTGATAACTTTTTTCCGGCATCCATAACATCATCCACCATATCCAAATACTGGAAATTGCAACAATACCAAGAAGCACAGCCAAAAGAACTAAGGTAGATTTATTGATAATTTCTAACTTGAATCTACTCTTATTTCCAGATTTTCGGATTCACTGTGCCTCTGATATTGTCATTTATCCCGATTTCATTACATTTTTCATTACATTTCAACAAACTAATGCAGACAATATTATTGATATATTTGCGTAGCCTTCAACATATGATAAGTAATGATTAATTGGGTAAGTGCAAGGGGATAACTTTGCAAAGTCTCTCCCGTTGTACCTGCTATTTTACCTAGTTCAGGATTAATTTCGCGATCGCATATACTTTTTAAGTAAGGCATATCTGAACACATAATATGCTCTATCTTATTCACCTGTTCCAAAGTAGCGTGTCCATCAACTTCCAACACATCCACCGGTTTACCCATATCTCGGCCTAGTCCCAAACGCACGGCTGATTCTAAATCACCATTACCAGCTTCAATAATCTGTGTAAAATCTGGGTGGGGGATTGTTGGACGCAACACCAAGCGCACATTTAAATGTCCATTGCTTTCATCCTCATTTTCGTTGGGAGGATAGAAACTCACCACTATATCAGACCATTGACGCTGGGGACGGATAAACTGTTCTGAGTCTGGTTCACGTTTTTCTAATTCTTCCAATACCTGTTCTGGAGTATAGCCGCGTTTTTGCGTATCTCGCTTAACTTTCCACGTAGCGCGGAGTTTTTCCGGTGGTGCAAGATAAACTTTAACATCATAAGCATCACGGGCTGCACGGGTAGAATAACCAAGCAAGCCCTCAATAATGACAAATTTACTCGGTTTAATATACTTTGGAGCTTGAAAGCTTCCTGTTTGGTGGCTATAAACCGGTTTAAGAATTGGTTGACCTGTGCGTAACAGTGATAGATGCTGCTGCATAATATCTAAATGATTGCAGTCAGGATGAAGGGCTGTAATACCTAATTTGGCGCGTTCTGTGCGATCATAACGGTGGTAATCATCAGTACAGATGAGTGTAACATTCTCCGGGCCAAGTACCTGAGCAATACCCCTCGTCAGGGTAGTTTTTCCGGCTGCACTATCACCTACAATACCAAGAATGATTGGATAACTCATCTTACCCCCTTAACACAAATTAGTTGCGTGATAATGTTTGTCAGGAACACTTTTAGCTAATTTATTAATTTTAGAGGGGAATTAGCTAATAAATTCAAGCTTTCCCTATGGACGCAACATCTCTACACAATCAAAGGAGTTCAGGAGTTATAAAAATTACAGGAGTTCAGAAGAGGCAAGTTCTGGTTACACTAAACTGGTTACACTAAAACAGATAAAGTTTTTATCAAAAAAACTATGGGAAAACAAACAATTGGCCTAGAGCAACACTTATATGATTATTTACTTGCAGTTTCTTTGCGAGAACCAGACATTTTAACTCAACTGCGCCATGAAACCGCCCAGTTACCAATGGATCAAATGCAAATTTCCCCAGAACAGGGACAGTTGATGGCATTATTAGTTAAATTGCTGGGAGCAAAGAAAACTTTAGAAGTCGGTGTTTTTACAGGTTATAGTTCCTTAGTGACAGCTTTGGCATTACCAGCAGATGGTAAGATTATCGCCTGTGATGTGAGTGAGGAGTTTACAAGCATTGCTCGCCGTTATTGGGAAAAGGCAGGGATAGCTGATAAGATTGATTTACGTATTGCTCCAGCTTTGGAAACTTTAGACAATTTGCTGGCAACAGGGGAAACAGAAAGTTTTGATTTTGCCTTTATTGATGCTGATAAGGGTAACTATGAAAACTATTATGAGCGATCGCTGCAATTAATTCGACCAGGTGGACTAATTGCCGTTGATAATGTACTGTGGTCTGGGAAAGTTGCAGATTCCGAAGTTCAAGATAATCAAACTAAAAAAATTCGCGCTTTCAATCAAAAGTTACATCAAGACTCACGAGTTACCCTGAGTGTAGTTCCCATAGCTGATGGGTTGACGTTAGCACGAAAGAATTAAGGATTCAGTTATCAGTGATCAGTCTCTTTACTGTTAACTGTTAACTGATTTAACCTGTACTGTTTCCATTTTTCGTGCTGTCGCTCCCTTTTTTCCTCGGTCAAACTATCAAAACAGTGTGGACAGGAAATACCTTCTTCATACTTGGGTGAGGTTTTATCATCTTCCGCAATGGGATGACCACAACAGAAGCATAATTCATAACTTCCCTCTTCGAAACCATGACGAACTGCAACCCGTGTATCAAATACAAAGCATTCTCCTTCCCATAGACTTTCTTCGCTGGGGACTTCTTCTAAATATTTGAGAATGCCACCTTTGAGGTGATAAACTTCTTCAAAGCCTTGAGTCATCATATAAGATGAGGCTTTTTCGCAGCGAATGCCACCAGTACAAAATAAGGCAACTCTTTTGTGCTTTTCAGGGTCTAGATTTTTACTTACATATTCAGGGAATTGTCGGAATATTTGAGTTTGGGGATTTTCTGCCCTTTTGAAAGTACCGATACTTACTTCATAATCATTGCGGGTATCAATTACTATAACTTGTGGGTCAGAAATCAAATCATTCCATTCTTGAGGATTAACATAAGTTCCTACTTTTTCATTTGGGTCAACTTCTGGTATTCCCAAAGTTACTATTTCTAGCTTTAGCCTCACTTTCATTCTTTCAAATGGTAGTGTGTCTGTGTAAGATTCTTTATGTTCTAAATCTGCTAACCGAGTATCACCACGCAGAAATGCTAAAACGGCATCAATAGCTTGACGAGAACCAGCTATAGTCCCGTTAATGCCTTCCTTAGCTAGTAAAATTGTTCCCTTAATGCCTTGTTCCTGACAAAAAGACAATAGGGGTGGTTGTAGTTCGATATAATCGGGTAAACTGACAAATTTATACAGTGCTGCCACAACTAAAATATTTTCTGGTGTCATACTTTTTACAAACAAAGAATATTAGTGTAATCTCTTTCCAAGATTTGAAATCAATCCTCTTTTAATAAAAATAAAATTATTAAAGTTTTGAATTTTGGATTGTTAAGGGAGTTTAGCTCAGTTGGTAGAGCGCCTGCTTTGCAAGTAGGATGTCAGCGGTTCGAGTCCGCTAACTTCCATTAATTATGTTTAAATACTAGTGACAGGTTATTTGTTGGCATCTGGTAAATTTTTTCCAGTGTCAAATTTTCAGCTTTTGCTGCTTTCACCAGATCCTCTAAATTACGCACTCCCCATTCTGGGTTTTGTGACTGTAACGACTCATCAAAAGCTTCATTACTGGGTGCGGTATGTTGGCCATTTTGTTTGTAGGGACCATATAAGTAAAGGATACCACCTGGGGTAAGAATCCGCCCAGCCCCAGCCAGGAGTCGTAGACAGGCTAAGCAAGGGGAAATATGAATCATGTTAATGTTGACTATAGCGGCAATTGGCCTATGGATAATGTGTCTTTATCCATAGGCCAAGTTGGTAACTGTGCATCTAAATCTATGGGTGGGTAAAGATTCTCACTTTTAAATTCTTCTGACCAAGCAGCAATGCTGTTGCGTAATATGGGGTTGGGGTCAGAAGGTAACCATTTGCGCGGTGCTAGATGAGGTACAAAAAATACCGCTTGTTCTCCTGTTCCACTGGCAATTTCTGAAATCGTACCATTCGCAGGTAATACTTGTAAAAGTACCTCTAAAATAGCTTCACGGTTGCCTTGGGTTGCTGGTGCAAAATGTTTTCGGTCTGAATTTGTATTCATACTTCCGATGTGTTTTTAATTATCATTAAACTGGATTGAGATGAAGGTGCATATTAATTTTAGATTTTTAGATTTTTAGATTTTTAGATTTTTAGATTTTTAGATTTTTAGATTTTTAAGTTTTTAGAATATTTGACAAATAATATGAAGTCCGGCTAATTAGTGAGAATAACTGTTTTTCTCTTATCTACTCCCTAGTATAAGTGCGATCGCTCCCTGTTCACATTTTTTCACCACAATACAGGAGAAAAACTTGCCAAAATCAATTCATTCCACCCAACCCCCACTGAAATTTATTTCTCCACACTTTAACCCTTTGGTACTCAAGACTGTTTCTTGGTTTCTTCCCTTGATTCTCTGGGTGAGAACTAGACCTTGGCTACCAGCAGGTATTGTGAAAATTGAAGCCAAAAATGCCGAAATATTAGCCAAATTATACCAGGAACTTCAAGCAGGGAAAATTCGCTTTTTAATCGCTTTTCGTCACCCAGAAGTCGAAGATCCCCTATCTATGCTATATTTACTTTCCCGCATAGTTCCCAAAGTAGCACGAGAAAAAGGCATTCCCCTAGAATACCCCGTACATAGTCATTTTATGTATGAACGAGGGATGACATTATGGGCAGGAAATTGGTTAGGATGGTTGTTCTCTTATGTTGGTGGTGTACCTGTACGTCGGGGAAGACGAGTAGACAGAAACGCTATTCAGATGGCACGGGACTTATTTGCAAATGCTAAGATGCCGATTGCGATCGCACCAGAAGGAGGTATAAATGCTCATAGTGGTATTGTTAGTCCTTTAGAACCAGGTGTAGCACAGTTGGGTTTTTGGTGTGTGGAAGATTTACAAAAAGCCAACCGTGAAGAAACTGTTGTTATTGTCCCCATTGGCATTAAATATAGTTACGTTAATCCACCTTGCTCAAAAATAGGTTGGTTGTTATCTAAATTAGAAGCTGATAGCGGTTTACCCGTTGTGGGAATTAATCCAACAGGAAAGAAACTGGAAGAAGTATTATGTCAGCGGATTTTAAATCTGGCTGAATATCTTATCACAGAAATGGACGAATTTTATCGTCGTTTTTATCATCGAGATTTACCAGTAATTCCTGCTAAGGAAACAGATAAACCTAATGATATTTTAATTACCAGATTAGACCGTTTAATGGATACAGCGTTACAAGTTTGTGAACAATATTTTAATGTACAGCCGCAAGGTGATTTTATTGATAGATGTCGGCGCTTGGAAAAAGCTGGATGGAATTATATTTATCGTGATAAAATAGCTGACATTAATAGTTTACCACCCTTCAAAGGTGGTCTTGCTGACTGGGTAGCAGAAGAAGCAGATTTGCGAATGCAGCACATGAGAATAGCGGAACGTTTTCTGGCGGTTACTGCTAATTATATTCAGGATAAACCCACAGCGGAAAGATTTGCAGAAACGGCGTTATTAATGTTTGATATGTTCTCTAGAATTAAAGATTCCACTTTACCAGGAAGACAGCGTTTAGGTTTAAAACAGGCGATGTTTACCTACGGTAAACCGATTTCTGTGAGTGAAAGTGGCAGATGTGTCAAGGTAATAAACAGGCTTATAGAAGGGAGTTGAGTGATTTGACAAATGATTTGCAGGTGGCCTTGGAGGCGTTGATTAAAGATTAGTTTCACGCATAGATGCGGAGGCACGGAGAGGGTTTATTTGTCTTAAGCTGGATAAGCTGATACATTTGATTTCAATCAAAGAATTCAGCTATAAAACGTTGATAGAATAGGCACGAATAGCAGGATCTAAAGTTACTATAGTCAAATCATGCTGTAAAGCTTGACAAATCAACATTCGATCAAAAGGGTAACGATGCAACAATGGCAAATTCAAGAGTTGAGCAACACTTTCTTCGTCTAAGTTGAGGCTGCTTATAAGGTGTTGCTGTCCCTGTTTGGGAAGATAAATTTCAGGAGACGCTGGCAAGGGTAATTTGCCTAATTGATACTTAACAGTAACTTCCCACACAGAGATATACCTTAAATATACGTCGTTGTTTAAATCACGAATGCTATTCTGCAAATTAATTGGTGATCAACGATTACCACTAATGAACCATAGAAAAATATGCGTGTCCAACAATAGTGTCATTTACCCTCGAAATTATTCGAAATATCTTCAGGTGAAGGAGTATCAAAATCATCTGGAAGAGTAAATTCTCCAGCATATAAACCATAGGGTCTCAGTTGTTGAGAAGTAGATGAAACTGGTTTAATTTCTGCAATGGGCTGACCTTCTTGTATGATAATAATACTCTCTCCTGCTGCTACTTGGTGAAGATAGCTAGTTAGATTTTTTTGTATTTCATCAATTGTTAGAGTTAGCATGAATTATTTTGAGATGAGTGGTCAGGAATATTTATAGACAGTGGAGGATGAATTAAAGACTCTAGCTAATCCAAAAAAGCTATTTCTGCATCTAATTCACGCCGATTTGCAGCCATTTCTTCTACAAACTCATCAAAAAGAGGTCGTCAAACTCATCAAAAAGAGGTCGTCTTTGAATATACCAGTAAATTCTAACTACGGATTAAATTCTTCCATTTGCTGTTCGTATATCCAGATTGGTAAATAATTGAGCTGTACTGTAAGCCAGTGTAGATAAGACATGACTCTAGGTTAGATAAATCTTTTTGTGGTTGCCTAAAAATCAGGAGTCTGGATATATAATTAACAGCATAGATATAAATATAGAAATGTGAAATTCCCTACTCAATCTGGTTGAATAGGGGAAATTATTTTATGCTCTATACGCTCACATACACATAAAAATAGCCAGAAAGTGAGGTAAAACACAAATATGAATACCACGTGGACTTTATTTGCTATCATCTTATCTATTCTATTGCTATCGATCGCAATAGAAACATTACCATCAAACGGTGCGGCTCTAGCATTGAGTTTAGCTAATTTGGCTAAATCAGTAGTTGATATAGTTACTGCGGTAAAACAGTAAACTTAAATACTGGCAAATCTCAGTTTGTAAGAGTCAAGCTTACTAGATAAGATTTGTGGAACTTTGAGGGTAGATCCTGTATGCTGTTTGCAGCAGGGTGGGTTTCTGCCCTTTTTTTATCTGTTCTGGATTATCTTTATACTGGAACAACTTAACGTGGTCAACTAAATTTAAATAACTAAATTTAGATATAGCACAATATAAAAGAAATCGTATATATCAGTAAACCAAAAAGTTTTTTATAAGCTTTACCATGTAGAGATTTCAGCTAAAGCCAGGGATATCACAAAACAACATTTTGTTGAGCATTTGATACGATATCCATAGTTACCTTCAAGCGTTCGCTCTAATATCCCTCTAAAACCAATGGTCAATACTCCTGATTCACAATGGCTGAAACCCCTATTTTGAGATCGTTTTTCAAGATTTTGTGGTTTACTGATATATTCTTATTTGATTTTTGAACAGAACTCAGTACCCATTAATCCTCCATAATCCTTTCCCCTCGTGTCTGCCTACATAAGTAATTATGACTAAGCCACTCTACGAGAGCAGGAATCAAACCGGATTCCTATATAAATTTCCGGTTTCCACCAAACCAAAATTAATTAGGGTTTAAAAGAAGCCTTGAGAAAATTACCAGAACTCAGCCTGAACTTTAGGCAATGGTAGCAGAAGTAGCACAGCTAATTGATAAAACCAGAACCAAAGCAAATTTTCAGCAATTTATATATGTTTAAACCACACTCTTGTATTACTCTCTGCGCCTATACGTAAAATAGGATATGTAATTCATTTACACAAAAGTAACAAACGATATAAACTCAAAAACTGTAGTTTCCCAAATACTCCACCCGATAAATCCCCCCTCGTGCTAAACTGTTAAATCTTAGAGTTGGGAAACTCCGGTTAAATTCCGGGACTGTGCCGCAGCTGTGAAGAAAAGGCAACGGGTAAAGGGCAAAAAGCAAAAGAATGGAATTTAATTCAGCCTTTTACTTGCTAGTTTCCAAGTCAGAATGCCAACGCTAAGAAATTGATCAAGTTCTGTCTCTGCGTCGCACGGGGAAGGAGTATTAGTTTTGCTGTCTGTATTTAACGCCTGTCCAGGATTATTTTACACCACACCAGCTAAAGATGGGATATTGTCTCGCATCAGAATTCCCGGTGGAATCCTTACTAGTGAACAGTGTGGCATGATTGCCAACATAGCTGATAATTCTGGTGGTGGCTATATTGATGTAACAAATCGCGCGAATCTGCAAATACGCGAAATAAAAGCTGCAATAAATATTGAAGTTCTCCAAAGTTTACAGGAGTTGGCTTTAGGTTCTGTTAATACCGCTGTAGACCATATCCGCAACATTATGACTAGTCCCACTGCAGGTATTGATACGCAAGAATTAACTGATACTCGTCCCCTGGTTAAAGCTTGGGATGACTATATTACAGCACATTCGCATTTTTCGGGACTATCTGCTAAATTTAGCGTTTGTTTTGATGGTGGTGGAAAAGTTACGGTTAAGAATTGTGTGAATGATATCACTTTAGGAGCCGAATTACTGGATAGAGATGGAAAAACTCATCATGTTTATTTTCGATTGCATCTCAGTTTTGGTGAAAAAGGAAAACCACCCCAAGACACAGGAATTTTGTTAAAGCCAAAGGAATGTATTCCTGTCTTAGCGGCTTTAGCTGATGTCTATTTACAACATACAGATGCAAAATTACGCCGTAAACCCCGGTTACGGGAAGTTATCAATGAGTTGGGTGTAGAACAATATCTACAGCAAGTTGAACAAAATTTCAAGGTGAATAATTCCCTCTTTGATGATAAATTATTTTTCTCCCACTCCTTGTTTACTGCACAAGAACCTAAAAGGGAAAATTTCTTATACCATCTTGGTATTTATCCTCAACGCCAGACGGGTTTATTCTATATAGGTGTAGTTTTACCTCTAGGACGTTTAAAAAGTTTGCAAATGAGGGGTTTAGCTAATTTAGCGACAAAATATGGTAGTTGTAATTTGAGGTTAACACCTTGGCAAAATGTACTAATTACTGATATTCCTCAGCATAAAATCGCTGAAGTCACACAACAGATTACCAGCTTAGGGTTAAACATCTCATCAACTCATATCAATAGTGCATTAGTGGCCTGTTCTGGTAAACGGGGTTGTGCTGCTTCCGCAACGGAAACTAAAGACCATGCTTTAGCACTAGCCGCATATCTCGAAAACCACATCACCCTAGATTATACAATTAATATTCACTTTAGCGGTTGTGTGAAATCTTGCGCTCAACACGACCAGGCTGATATTACTTTAATTGGTGTCAGTTTTGAAGCAGAAAATAAATCTTTGGAAGGGTATCAAGTGTACGTCAGTGATGGTACTTTACAAAAATTTGGTTATCAATTATATGAATATGTGACCTTTACTGAATTACCAAAATTGATTTCCAGAATGTTGCAAATTTATCAATATCAACGATTAAGCCTTGATGAGTCATTTAGAGAATTTGTCTACCGTTATGGTACATCTCAATTGTTGCAAATATTTAGTTAAATTACCAATCACCAGTTACCACGTAGCAATTAATTATGTCTAACTATATACGCGATCCTAATGAAATATACCGTAACTCTTTTGCCATTATCCGGGCAGAAACTAACCTAGATGCTCTATCAGATGATGTAGCTAAAGTAGCAGTACGTCTAATTCATGCCTGTGGAATGACGGATATTGTTTCCGACTTAGAATATTCACAAACGGCTGTGCAGTCGGGTAGAAAAGCCTTAGCCGCTGGCGCACCGATTTTATGTGATTGTCACATGGTGGCTGAAGGGGTGACTAGAAAAAGATTACCTGCGAATAACAGAGTTATCTGCACAATCAATGATCCAGAAGTGCCAACAATATCGAAACGCTTGTCAAATACAAGGTCAGCAGCAGCTTTAGAATTATGGCGTTTTCATTTAGATGGTGCAATTATCGCGATTGGTAATGCACCTACAGCCTTATTCCGGTTATTAGAAATTCTTGATGAGGGAGTGCCACGTCCCTCATTAATATTGGGCTTTCCTGTGGGGTTTGTGGGTGCAGCAGAATCAAAAGCCGCCTTGGCTGCAAATAGCCGCAATGTACCATTTTTAACTTTACATGGACGACGGGGCGGGAGTGCGATCGCAGCTGCTGCCATTAATGCCCTAGCAACAGAGGAAGAAATATGAACTCAAAAGGTCGTCTATATGGTATTGGTGTAGGCCCCGGAGATCCAGAACTATTGACACTAAAAGCACTGCGATTATTACGAACTGCCCCTGTCATTGCCTATCAATCAGCAATAGATAAGGATAGTATCGCTAGGAAAATAGTGTCACAATACTTACCAGAAAATCAGGTTGAAGTTTTATTTCATCTGCCCCGTGCCTTAGAACCAGAAAAAGCCAAATCGATTTATGACCAAGAAGTTCAACCCATCGCCAAACATTTGGCAGCAGGTCGAGATGTGGTAGTTCTGTGTGAAGGAGATCCGTTTTTTTACGGTTCTTTTATGTACCTTTTTACTCGTTTATCAGACGAATATCAAACGGAAGTTGTTCCAGGTGTTTCTTCACTCATGGCCTGTCCAATATCATTAGGTATACCCTTTACCTACTACAACGATATTCTTACAGTTTTACCAGCCACCTTGCCTACAGAAATGCTAACCTCACATTTATTAGCCACAGATGCAGCAGCAATTATAAAACTGGGTCGCCATTTCGCAAGAGTTCGGGATATCCTACATCAATTAGGATTAGCATCACGGGCTAAATATATTGAAAGGGCGACAATGACACAACAAAGAATTGTGCCTCTAGATGAAGTGAACCCAGATGATGTTCCTTATTTCTCTATGATTGTCATACCAACGAAGCTGAAATTGTGAACTTGGAAGAAAAGAGGAGTATGGCTTACGCCACGCTGCGCTATCAGGAGGCAGAAGACAGGAAGTAATATAGAAGTAATATATTAGACTCTCCATACTCCCCCATCTCCCCTAATTCTAATTTTAAATTGTGAATTTTCTAGGTACTCATGAAAACAAGGGTTGCACCTGCCATACTCATACTGAGTCAAAACAGTTTAATTGTAGGGCGTAAAATCACCAGCATATTTCCAGGTGCGAAATTGTATGGTTTAGCAAGTCGCACCTCAGATGTTGATGTGAGTTTCCAGAACTTTGGGGACACCGTGCGGGAATTGTTCCCTGCTGGAACGCCTTTAATTGGCATTTGTGCAGCCGGAATTCTTATCAGAACTCTAGCACCCCTAATTACAGATAAAGGACAAGAACCTCCAGTATTAGCCGTAGCTGAAGATGGGAGTGCGGTAGTACCCTTATTGGGTGGACTGAGTGGAGTCAATGATTTAGCGCGTCAAATTGCAGAAGCATTAAATGTGAAAGCCGCAATTACAACCACAGGAGATTTGCGTTTTCACACAGCTTTATTATCTCCTCCCCCTGGCTATCATTTAGCTAACCCAGAAGATGGGAAAAAATTCATTGCTGATTTATTAGCAGGGGCAAAAGTTAAATTAGAAGGAAAAGCCCGTTGGTTGATTGAAAGTAAATTACCAATAGACCCAAATGGAGAGTTGACTATTCAGATTACTGAAAATTTGGGGACTCCTCAACCGAACTGTTTAGTTTATTACCCTCAAAAAATGCCAGCAGACATTTCTCCCCAAAATATCCTCTCCTCCGAAATCATTGACCAACCACGAGGAAAATTAGCCATCATTGGGACTGGTCCAGGTGCATTAAAGTGGATGTCTCCCGAAGTCAAAGAAATTCTCCATGCTGCTACTGATTTAGTTGGTTATAAAACCTATATCAATTTAATTGGTGCTTTAGCAGATGGCAAAAATCGCCATGACTCTGATAATCGAGAAGAAGAAGCAAGAGCAAAATTTGCCCTAGACTTAGCAGCCCAAGGAAAATACGTGGTAGTAGTTTCTTCTGGAGACCCAGGTATCTATGCAATGGCTACCGCAGTCTTTGAGGTTCTAGACCGCTACAACAAACCAGAATGGCAAAATATTGATATTCAAGTTGCCCCTGGAATCTCCGCCATGCAAGCCACCGCAGCAGCTATTGGCGCACCATTAGGGCATGATTTCTGTGCGATTTCTCTATCTGACATTTTAAAACCTTGGGAAATTATCACTCAACGTATTGCAGCAGCAGCCCAAGGCGATTTTGTTATTGCTTTTTATAATCCTGTTTCTAAAGAACGTACTTGGCAATTATCAGAAGCTAAAAATATCTTACTTCGGTACAGAAAACCAGATACTACAGTAATAGTAGGGCGAAATATTGGTAGACCTGGACAAGTGGTTAAAGTAATTACTCTTGAACAGTTGGAACCAAATGATGCTGATATGCGAACCTTGATTATTGTTGGTTCTTCCCAAACTCGGCAAGTGCAAACCAGTGATAGTAATCTTTGGGTTTATACGCCGCGTCGTTACCAAATGTGAGTGCAAGTTCATCCATAAATAAAGCCCCAGGAATAACAATATATTCTTAGGGCTTACATACCTGACCACCTTTACCTTTTATATTTAAAAATATCATAATTTTTGAGAACGCAAAGACATAAATCCAGTTTTTATGTCTCAAAACAAATTCATGATTTTTCTAACTTTGTAATATAACTCACCTTCCGGATTTCAATTGTATTAACTAAATACAGCTATTTTCGGATAAATAAACCACATTTTGTGACTTCACGCGATAATGTGTAAGTTGCAAAGGAATAGATTTATTCAGGATATGGTCTAAATAAAGCAACTACCAAGGTGCTGAGGACATCAACTGTATCCCTTTCTCTAGGCCGTAGATATTGATAAAACTTAGACACAAATAGACTGTCAATTCATTTATATGTCACTTGCTATAGATGAAAACTGTTGTATATAAATCAAAAAATCGAACAAGTTTGAGAAATTAATCTTCAATAAAGAGATATAAATCAAGTAATTATGTCTATGTAAATGATTAATCACACTTGATTTTTTGCTTTCTATCATCAACAATAAAAGCATCATGTTACAGACATGATTGTAGCCAATAGAAGTGACAGAAGCCCTGACATATGTCCGCAAGAGCGGACATTTTTTTATAAAAAAACTTTAAGATTTTGAGTTGAAAATGAATATTAAAGTATTTTTAGTCTAAATACTTGTTGCTTAACATACCATATTTTTTACTCTTTATCCAAGTTAATTTATATTTTAAAATTCTTGACAAAGAAGTAAGTAGGAAGGCATAAAAAAACCGTAGACGCGCAGCGACTTCTCGGAGAGAAGTATCTAACGAAAAGAAAAATTGACTAAAACTTCTTCCCTATTGCCTTGTCATAACAACAATTCTTAACACCCACCTACTTCATGTTATATCATGTTATATCGACATCTGGCTTTTTTTAGGTTACCAAAAGAAAAAGACATAACCAAGAGAGTTATGTCAGAAAATCTTAATTAATTATCAGTAATATAGAACTTCTATTTGATTTTTATTGCCGCAGCCTGGGCTTTGCGCTTAAAAATTTTGTATACAAGAAGTTGTGTTCTTCCCTATTTTCTGCCCCTATCAGTAAATCCCCAAATCCACTATTATTGATATCATAGATAAATACTGACATTACCTATAGGAATCCGATTTGATTATTGATAGCTTCCGTGGCGTAAGCCATATTTACTTGTGTAGGCAGGCAAAAGGGTTTTAGAGGATTCACTCGTACTGAATTTTGTATGGCTACGCCATGCAAGCTATCAGTATGACATAAGTCCAAGTTTCACCCGTTTGCAGTAGACCTGTCAGTAAAATTAACTTGGTGTCAGAAAAATTGTAGAAGGGAATTTTGACCGTTTACCAAAAGGAAAAATCCACTTAATTATATTCA
>ERZ1034419.132-NODE-132-length-14220-cov-40.359478_pt1 | contig 14220 bp, 12 predicted proteins | sample MGYA00520531_ERZ1034419 | MGnify/ENA primary metagenome ERZ1034419 (study PRJEB33736, sample SAMEA104288485) | Azolla nilotica | place: Sudan | collected 1982 | study: EMG produced TPA metagenomics assembly of the PRJEB19522 data set (Is there foul play in the... | reverse complement strand
GGCTGATGTAATCAACCGGGCTAACCTGGGTATGGAAGTAATGCACGAACGTAACACTCACAACTTCCCGTTAGACTTGGCTACTGGTGATGTTGCTCCTGTTGCTCTAACCGCACCTCCAATCAACGGTTAATAATTAACACTCGGTTAAATAAAAAACGCTCTCCTTGATGAGGGTGTTCTTTTGTAGTTTTTTTCAAGTAAATGAACTACATTATCAGTAAAGTTTCGTAGAAAGATGCAATCTCCTAACGGAGATCCCGGAGGGTAGGAACAAAGAAGCAAAGGAAGAAAAAAGTTAATTTAGGGGCTGGCCTAAATAGTTAAAAACATTTGTATATAGTTAAAAACATCTGTATTTGGATGTTTTTTACACAGGTAAGCGTCCGCTGATGAAAATTTTATAGCCTCCTGACATGAGAATTAATGACAGGAAAAATTGCCAGAGGCTTATAGGATTGAGGATGGCTCGACTACTCATAAATACAAGGATAATCCCAGTAACTATGGGTATCCAGCCGAGACTTTTGATGCTTCTGGGGGAGAATAGAATATTAATATCATCACTCCTATTGTTAGTGCAAGTACAGATCTGTCTGCAGCTATTCCCCTCCACCAGTAAGGATAAGCGTTGGTTGTGAAAATGATGTTTTGTCCAACCAAGTAGATGCCCAATATGAGCAAACCGAAGCCGAATATTCTCAGTAAAAAGTCCATGATTACTGTAATTTACAAATTTGGCTATAATTTAGTACTTACTATAAGTAAGTGGGTGTTAAAAATTGTCATTATGACAAGGCAAGAGGTTTTGGTCAGTTTTACTTTTCGTTACATACTTCTCTCCGAGAAGCCGCTGCGCGTCTACGGTTTTTTTGTGCCTTCCTACTTACTTATTGCATAAATATAAATATTGTTATGGCACTGGTCAGGGTAGCCAGGACATCAATTAATTAAGGATGAAACTCCAGCTACAAAAGGATTTTACTCCTGAATTCTGATTTGGTGACTCCTTAGTCCTGCTATATCTGGATCATCTGAAGTTTTTGTTGTACGAAGGACCATTTATGTTACAAGATATTGCTGCTCAGATTGCTTTTTCTTCCTAATCTCTAAATTTAGTCACAGTCTTAGGCGCTACTGGCACAGCGGGAATACTCGGTTGGCGGTGGTGGAAAAAAAAATGCTTACAAATCTCTAGAGTCTCTTCCTTCTCCTCCCAGGCATTGGCTATTAGGAAATATTCCTCAAGTATTAGCATATTCCTCAAGTATTAGCAGCAGTAAAACAAAAGAAATTCTTCCAATTATTATTTGATTGGAGCCAGCAGCTAGGTCCGATGTATATTTACTGGACTGGCTATCCAATTCTTGTTTTGAGTCAGCCAAAAGTTATGGCAGCGAGTGGCAGTGGCGACGCAAGGCTTGGAATCCTGAATTTAGTTCTAGTGGTCTCTCCAAATATGTGGAAATTATTAGTCAAGCTTGTGAACAAGTAATTGAGAAAATTCAGGAAACTGAATCATCAAAATAACTTCAAGTAGATCCTCTGTTTGTGGAACTGACAATGAGGGTGATTTCCTCTTTAGTGCTGGGTATTCCTGTGGATAGAAAAACTGTTAGTCCTGAAGGTCCACCCCTCGATGTTGCCAAGGTGTACGAAGCGATGTCTATTTTAGGCTATCGGTTCTTACGAGTAGCTACTGGCGAGAAGATATCGATGAAATATCTACAAATTCACGAGATTACTGGGCAGCAAGGCAATATTTAGAGGAGTTTCTTACTCCCCGTGTAGACTTGGCTTTGCAAATGAGAGAACAAAACAAAACCGATTTAGCACAGGTAAGTTCTTTGTTTCAAGAATCAATGTTGGTGAAAATAGCTGCTAAAGAACCAAACTATAATCAGGAATCACTAATAGCAGAAGCTATTGAATTATTAATAGCTGGTACTGATAAAACAGCCCATACTTTATCCTTTGCGATAGCAGAGTTATCTTTAAATCCCAGGGTTTTTCAAAAAGCACAGACGGTAGTTGATCAAGCTTGGGAAAGTCAAGGCACTATTAATACAGAAAGTTTCAAGGAATTGAGTTACATCCGCGCTATTTTTAAAGAAACTTTGCGCCTTTATTCGGTTGCTTCCGGCTCAACTTCATTGGAGGCTCGACTAGAAATGGAGATTGAAGGTCAGGTGATTCCTCGTGGTACGAAAATATTCTGGTCTATGCTTGCTGCTGCAAGAGATCCAGAAGTTTATTCTCGTCCTGATGAATTTCTACCAGAGCGTTGGTTAGACAAAAGCAAGAAAATTAGTCAACTGGCAATGATAGATTTTGGCTCAGGTTCTCATCGTTGCTTGGGTGAACATCTGTCAATGTTGGAAGCAACGGTGATGCTGGCGTTACTGTTGCGCTACTTTGATTGGGAATTAGTCAATGGTCGTTTATCTGTGGAACAGTTACAGCAGAACCTTTTGATTTATCCATCTGATGGAATGCCAGTACGTTTTCGGTTGAGAAAATAGGTATTGTCAGGGTTTAGCTTTTGTACAAGATATTTAATTTTAAAGTTATAGGTAATTGCACGTCAATAAGCACAATGCCTATGGCTACATAACTGTGAATATTTCAGGAAAAAGTTATAGGTAATTGCACGTCAATAAGCACAATGCCTATGGCTACATAACTGTGAATATTTCAGGAAGATGATTTACCTGAATGGTCTTCAAAATATTTCGAGTAAAAACTTGTGGTTTTCAAGGTATTTCTTGTAAGAATCAGGATATCCAGGATTTGAGGATGTACAGGATGGTAATTTTCATGACTAAAGATGTAAATATTTATCATCAGTCTAGTTCTGAGATAAATTGGAAGTATCTGGAAGCATCCCAACATTTACAGCTAGATAAGCAAAGGCTTGAAAAAGGTCATGCTGAGTTAATTGACATGGTTAGATGGTTACTAAATTCTGGGATCAACCTGCATCCAAAAACTTAGGACCAGCTATTCGCATATTAGCTGAATGTAGTAGAATAAATAAAATTCTAGCTAAGTATCTTTACGAAATAGATATAGATAGCCATTTTACATAAAAAAAACAAAAAATATGTTTCGAAACTTCTTATCTTCGTGTTATTTGCGTTCCTTGCAGCTCATTTATTTATATGGTAATTATCATTTTTAATTGAATTTTAAATACCCTAATTGTTCAAAAAAATTTATATCTTTATTTACTCACATCTTGCACAAATAAAAATTGATGTAATTTAATTCCACCGTATAATTTCAAAACCCTTGATTCACCGATAAAACCCAATACAAATCAGGTAGCTTTATCGTGTATCTTTTGAGGTTGCCTGGGTGTGTACGGAGAGGTGCAAGATATGAGTTTACCAATCCTGAAAATCCTTATCCTGGACATCCTGATTCAGACAAAAACATCTTGACAAAATCAAAGAATTGTGGGAAAAGAAAATCATTGCAGAATAGATATGTTTTACACCGGATCTTGCTGAATAACCAACATGGCCCTTAAAATGCCCAACTCCATGTAAAATACAGATTCCAGACTGTATTTCCTCAACATCATGGGCAGCACTTTTGGTCATCTTTTCCGTATTACGACTTTTGGCGAATCTCACGGCGGCGGTGTGGGTGTTATTATTGATGGTTGTCCCCCACGACTGGAAATTTCTGCTGAGGAAATTCAATTTGAGTTAGATAGAAGACGGCCGGGACAAAGTAAAATCACGACTCCACGCAAGGAAGCGGACACTTGTGAGATATTATCAGGAGTATTTGAGGGGAAGACCCTGGGAACACCGATCACAATCTTAGTGAAAAATAAAGATACTCGTTCCCAAGATTATGATGAGATGGCCCAAAAGTATCGTCCTTCTCATGCAGATGCTACTTATGATGCTAAGTATGGATTTAGAAATTGGCAAGGTGGCGGTAGGTCTTCGGCGCGTGAGACAATAGGTAGAGTTGCTGCTGGTGCGATCGCTAAAAAAATTTTACATCAAGTTGCAGATGTGGTAGTTATCGCCTATGTGAAGCGCATCAAAGATTTAGAAGGCGTAGTTGATACCAATACCGTCACATTAGAAGATGTAGAAAGCAATATTGTCCGTTGTCCAGATGGTGAAATTGCTAACCAAATGATTGAATTAATTGAAAAAACTGGTAGAGATGGTAATTCTATCGGTGGTGTGGTTGAGTGTGTGGTGCGGAATGTTCCCAAGGGTTTAGGCGAGCCTGTTTTTGATAAATTGGAAGCAGATTTAGGAAAAGCAGTGATGTCACTTCCTGCAAGTAAAGGTTTTGAAATTGGTTCTGGTTTTGACGGAACTTTGTTAACAGGTTTTGAACATAACGACGAATTTTATATTGATGAAAATGGAGAAATTCGTACCCTAACCAATCGTTCTGGTGGTATTCAAGGGGGAATTTCTAATGGCGAAAATATTATTTTACGAGTTGCTTTTAAACCAACTGCGACAATAAGAAAACAACAAAAAACGGTGACTAAGGAAGGTGAAGAAACGGTTTTAGCAGGCAAGGGAAGACATGATCCTTGTGTTTTACCCCGTGCTGTGCCGATGGTTGATGCAATGGTGGCTTTGGTTTTATGTGACCATCTTTTACGGCATTATGGACAGTGTAAGGTATTGTAGAGATTTGCTATTTGTACAGGTTTGAGGTGCATAAATAGCGATCACACTTCACTCTGTTCTTATCCTACCGTTAAGTTGTGGGAAATTTACAACATTTTTTGGCTCATTAGACCACAGTGTAGAGAAGTTGCATCCAACGTCTCTACAACGTTTTTCAGCCTTTTTTTTGTGGTTTATTTACCTGAAAATCACCGTAATTTTGATCAGGTACTTAATCAAGCTGATGTGCATATTGTATAGTATTCCGATCGCATCAAGATTTCCGTCCCCTGGAAGAATTCTCCTCACCTCATACCCTATAGAAATCGGGTAATTTTACGTAATAATTGGGGTTAATTCCCTGGAAAAGTTGTATATTGCATCTATTTAGTCAAGGGATTTGCAGGTGCATTGAAAGAACGATAATGTTTTTCTAAAAATAGAGTAAGCGTTTTTGATTAGGTGTACCTAATTATCAGATAATAGTACATAGAAAAAAACTAACTTAAAATATTACAGTTTGGAGATAAGTGAGTTATGTTGGGTGCGATTGCAGGTGATATCATTGGCTCAATTTATGAGTTTTACAATATAAAAACAAAGGACTTTCCCCTTTTCGATGATAGATGTCATTTTACAGATGACACAATATTAACCCTTGCGGTTGCTGAAGTCATTCTCAATGCAGACGAATTTCCAGACAAAACTAAATATATTGACAAATTGCAATATATTCAACAATTCAAATCCTACTACGGTGAATATCCCTATGCTGGTTATGGTAGTACTTTTATAAAGTGGGCAAATTCTGGTAGTACAGAACCATACAACAGTTGGGGTAACGGTTCTGCTATGCGAGTCAGTCCCATAGCATCTGCATTTGATGACCTCAATATTGTGTTAGAAGAAGCGCGACATAGTGCAGAAGTTACTCATAGCCATCCTGAAGGCATTAAAGGCGCACAAGCAACAGCAGCATCTATATTTTTAGCCCGTACAGGTTATGATAAGACCGCTATCAAATTCTATATCCAAAATTATTTTGGTTATAATTTAGAGCAAACTTTAGACGAGATTAGACCAACTTACAAATTTGATGTTTCTTGTCAAGGTTCTGTTCCCCAAGCCATCATTGCTTTTTTAGAATCAACTGATTTTGAAGATGCAATTCGCAATGCTATTTCTATTGGTGGAGATAGTGACACCATTGCTTGTATTACAGGTAGTATTGCTGAAGCATTTTATGGTGGTGTTCCAGAACATATTGCAGAATGGATATTCACTACATTAGATGATCATCTTTGGACTATTACGGACAAATTTATGTCTCAATATTACGCCTAAATTCAGGCACAAAGGCAGGAAGTAGGAAGGAAAAGGTTTAACCTTTTGCATATTTTGCTTAGATCATATCTGTTTGTATCATGTTCATTCCCTGAATCTCTACCTCGACACTCTTTCCTACTGGAGAGGATGTTTCACATAAGTAGGTGGGTGTTAAAAATTGTCGTTGTGACAAGGTAAGAGGGACTTATGCAATAGGTAAGAGGTTTTGGTCAATTTTACTTTTCGTTACATAATACTCTCCGAGAAGCCGCTGCGCGTCTACGGTTTTTTTGTCCCTTCCTACTTATTGTATGATTTATTCTTTGGAACATGCCTTAAAATAAATATGCAATATAATAATATATTCATCACTATTGCCACGGTTAATTTTGATAAATTACTGAATTTCTATATTCAGTTACTAGAACAAGAACCAAAAAACCTGATTCCCGATGTCTATGCTGAGTTCCAAATTTCTAGCCTTTGTTTAGGTATTTTTAAACCAAAACAAAATTATGAGTCAGAATTTGCTGTAAATACCAAAAGTTCGCTAAGTTTATGTTTAGAAGTCGATAATTTAGAAAGTGCGATCGCACATCTGCAATCTTTAGGCTATCCCGTACCAGGAGATATTTCCACAGCTTCCCACGGTCGAGAAATTTACACCTACGACCCCGACGGCAACCGTCTAATTTTACATCAAAGTCATTAGTCATTGCGAAAAGGCAAAGAGCAAAAAGCAAAAGATAAATATTCTTGCCCTGCTCTTTTCCCAGTCCCCAGTCCTCAATCCCCAGTCCTCAATCCCCAGTCCCCAATGTCCATAACTCAAAACTACAAATTAAATCTCATTCAATGGTATCCCGGTCACATTGCCAAAGCTGAAAAAAATCTCAAAGAACAGCTAAAGCGGGTAGATGTGGTGCTAGAAGTGCGGGATGCACGTATTCCCCTAGCGACAAACCATCCGCAAATGAATGAATGGGTGGGGGGTAAATCGCGGGTGTTGGTAATTAACCGATTAGATATGATTTCACCACAAGTGCGATCGCTTTGGGTAGACTGGTTTAAAAGCCAAGAACAAGTACCTTATTTTACCAATGCTCAACACGGTCAAGGTATCACAGCTATCACCAAAGCCGCACAAGCAGCAGGAGTAGGACTTAATCAACGCAGAAAAGACAGGGGAATGTTAACCCGTCCAGTCCGTGCAGTAGTTATTGGTTTTCCCAACGTCGGAAAATCAGCATTAATCAACCGTTTGCTAGGAAAGCGAGTCGTTGAAAGTGCAGCGCGTCCCGGTGTTACTCGTCAACTGCGTTGGGTGCGAATTTCTGATCAGTTGCAACTACTAGATGCTCCCGGTGTCATTCCTTCAAGAATAGAAAATCAAGCCGCAGCAGTAAAATTAGCTATTTGTGACGATATCGGAGAAGCATCGTATGATAATCAGCTAGTAGCAGCAGCCTTCATAGATATACTCAATGAACTCCAAGAAACACATCCTCAATTGTTACCATCGCACCCCTTACTTTCACGCTACGAAGTTGATTCCGTCATCCATACAGGAGAAGCATATCTGCACATCTTAGCAGAACATCGTTATAAAAGAGATGTAGAACGCGCTGCGAGAACACTAATCACCGATTTTCGCAAAGGACTGTTGGGTACTATTCCTTTAGAAATTCCACCCCATTGATTTATAAGGCTTTCAGGGCTTTCTTTGAGCACAAAATGAGTAGTTTGAGTAGCAAATGAGTAGTGATTAAGTAGTTAAAAGTCGTGACTTTAACTGATATTTGAGGCATAGTGGATTAAGAAGACTATTCTTATAAAGAAATAGGCTGAAGTCTCTTTTAGGGTGCGTCAGACCTATATATTAGTTAATATCAACAGATTTTCGACATCTGACGCACCCTAATAATATGCTAAATCTAGCAATAACTCTAAATTGGATGCGATCCCCTAAATCAACGGGAATAATTAACTTCTAGCCTTCAAATATTCAACTCCGAGTCTGAAAATTAACATTGTTACTACCGTAAATAATATTCCCAGGAATATGTTTTTCCAACTCAGTGTTTTAGGAGTTTCACTAATTAAAATTCAAGGATTTTGAACCTGTTTTTCCATAACAAGAACCGAAGAAGCAAATTAAGCAACTCTTTTGAAATTGAGATACTAGAATTTTGATGGTGGCTTCTATGATGAATCTGTGTAAGACTGGTAAGCTACTTCAAGCTATTTTTTAACGGGAGGTTAGGGAATGGCTATTGCTACCATTAATCCCGCCACTGGGAAAACGCTGAAAACCTTTGAACCACTGAATAATGGGGAAATTGCTGCTAAATTGGATTTGGCACAGTCGGCTTTTGAGGAGTATCGTAGGACTAGTTTTCCAGAGCGATCGCACTGGTTGCAACAAGCAGCAAATATTTTAGAGCAAGAAAAGGCAGATTTTGCCAAATTAATGACCCTGGAAATGGGTAAAACCTTGAAATCTGCGATCGCAGAAGTCGAAAAATGCGCCCTTGTTTGTCGTTACTATGCCGAAAATGCTCCTAATTTTCTCGCTGATGTCACAGTCAAAACCGATGCTACTCAAAGTTTTGTTAGATATCAGCCTTTAGGTGTAATTCTCGCTGTCATGCCTTGGAATTTCCCCTTCTGGCAAGTTTTCCGCTTTGCTGCACCAGCACTCATGGCTGGAAATGTGGGTTTACTCAAACACGCATCCAATGTACCTCAGTGTGCTTTGGCAATAGAAGATATTATCAACCGTGCAGGTTTTCCAGTAGGTGTGTTTCAAACTTTATTGATCGGTGCTTCTCAAGTTGCCGATTTAATGGCTGATAATCGGGTAAAAGCAGCTACCTTGACTGGAAGCGAACCAGCAGGCGCTTCTTTAGCTGTTGCTGCTGGCAAACAAATTAAAAAAACCGTCTTGGAATTAGGTGGAAGTGACCCCTTTATAGTATTAGAAAGTGCTGATTTAGAAACAGCAGTACCCACCGCAGTTACAGCGCGTATGTTAAATAATGGACAATCTTGTATAGCAGCTAAACGCTTTATTTTAGCAGAAACAATTGCTGATAAGTTTGAAAAACTGCTGTTAGAAAAATTCCACACTCTGAAAATTGGTGATCCTCTGGCAACAGAAACAGATATCGGTCCATTGGCAACACCCGATATTCTCCAAGATTTAGACCAACAAGTCAAAATTGCCATCGAAAGTGGTGGTAAAGTCCTCACAGGTGGATCTGCTTTATCAGATATTCCTGGGAACTTTTATCCACCAACTATTATCATAGATATTCCTTTAGATCATCCCATTGCCAAAGAAGAATTTTTTGGACCCGTAGCTTTATTATTCCGAGTTGCGGATATTGATGCTGCCATCAAATTAGCCAATGATATACCCTTTGGTTTGGGTGCTAGTGCGTGGACAAATAATGAAACAGAAAAAAATCGCCTCATTCAAGAAATTCAAGCAGGTGCAGTATTTATTAATAGCATGGTTAAATCCGATCCCCGCTTACCTTTTGGGGGAATTAAACGTTCTGGGTATGGTCGAGAATTAAGTATTCAAGGCATACATGAATTTGTGAATGTAAAAACTGTTTGGGTTCAGTAATTGGTTATTGGTCATTTGGTTATTAAATTCCCCAGTCCCCAGTATTATTTTGAGGAAATAAAATGAATACGGCAGATTTGTTAGTACAGTGTTTAGAAAATGAAGGAGTGCAATATGTTTTTGGACTGCCAGGTGAAGAAAATTTGCACGTTTTAGAAGCTTTAAAAGACTCATCCATTCAATTTATTACTACTCGTCACGAACAGGGTGCAGCTTTCATGGCGGATGTTTATGGGAGGTTAACTGGTAAAGCCGGAGTCTGTCTTTCCACTCTTGGTCCTGGTGCTACTAATTTAATGACTGGGGTTGCAGATGCTAACCTTGATGGTGCGCCCTTAGTAGCAATTACCGGACAGGTGGGAACAGATAGAATGCATATTGAATCCCATCAATATTTAGATTTAGTAGCTATGTTTGCGCCAGTTACTAAGTGGAATAAGCAGATAGTTAGACCGAGTATTACACCAGAAGTTGTGAGAAAAGCATTCAAGCGATCGCAAACTGAAAAACCCGGTGCAGTCCACATAGATCTACCCGAAAATATCGCTGCCATGCCCGTAGAAGGCAAACCTTTACATAAGGATAACAGCGAAAAAACCTATGCTGCTTTTGCTAGTATTCGCGCTGCTGCTGCCATAATTTCTCAAGCAGTTAATCCCATTATCTTAGTGGGAAATGGGGCGATTCGTGCCCAAGCTAGTGATGCGGTGACGCAATTCACCACCCAAATAAATATTCCAGTCGTTAATACTTTCATGGGTAAAGGTGTAATTCCCTACACTCATCCTTTAGCACTTTGGTCTGTAGGATTACAACAAAGAGATTTCATTACTCGTGGTTTTGACAATACCGATTTAGTAATTGCAATTGGCTATGATTTAATTGAATTTTCCCCCAAAAAATGGAATCCTGACGGCAAAATTCCTATTATCCATATTGCCGCTATTTCAGCAGAAATTGATAGTAGTTACATTCCTAAAGTCGAAGTTGTTGGGGATATTTCTGATTCAGTTAATGAAATATTAAAATTAGCAGACAGACAAGGAAAACCCAATCCCTATGCCATCAGTTTACGTTCTAATATTCGCGCTGATTACGAACAATATGCCCATGATGATGGCTTCCCAATAAAACCGCAAAAATTAATTTATGATTTGCGGCAAGTGATGGGACCAGATGATATTGTCATTTCTGATGTAGGCGCACATAAAATGTGGATTGCTAGACATTATCATTGTCATAGTCCTAATACGTGCATTATTTCCAATGGATTTGCAGCAATGGGAATTGCCATTCCTGGCGCTTTAGCTGCTAAACTTGTCTATCCAGATCGTAAAGTTGTAGCAGCTACAGGCGATGGTGGCTTTATGATGAACTGTCAAGAATTAGAAACAGCTTTGCGTGTTGGTACACCTTTTGTCACCTTAATTTTCAATGATGGTGGCTATGGTTTAATTGAATGGAAACAAGAAAATCAGTTTGGTAAAGGTAATTCATCTTTTGTGCATTTTGGTAATCCTGATTTTGTCAAATTAGCCGAAAGTATGGGATTAAAAGGTTACAGAGTTGAATCAGCAACTGATTTAATTCCTGTCCTCAAAGAAGCCCTAATTCAAGACGTTCCTGCAGTAATAGATTGTCCTGTAGATTATCGAGAAAACCACCGTTTTAGTCAAAAAGCTGGTGAGTTAAATTGTGATATTTAATAGGTAATCACCAATCACCCCCTCACATTTTCCGCACTCTTCATCTGATGGGACGTAAAAATTCCATGTCTAGGACTAAACAACAAAGCTAATATAAATAAACCAGAGACTACTAACACAATTGCAGGGCCGGAAGGTAAATTATAAAAATAGCTGAGATACATTCCGCTAATACTAGAAATAACCCCAATTACCGCACCTAAAATCATTAACTCATGCAAGCGTTTGACTAATAAATAAGCCGTTGCACCAGGAGTAATTAAAAGTGATAATACTAAAATCACTCCTACAGCTTTCATGCTGGCAACAATTGTTAAAGCAATTAACAACATTAACCCAAAATTTAGGCGATTAACTGGTAAACCAGCGGCTTGTGCGCCCAAGGGATCAAAGGTGTAAAATAAAAGCTCTTTGTATAGTGCAACAACAACTATTAATACAATCATTGCAATGATACTTGTATCTCGTACTTCATCAACAGTTACGCTGAGAATATTACCAAAAAGGAAGTGATTGAGGTCGATTTTATTGCTTTTTTGAATGACGGTAATGAGGGTGACACCAAGGGCAAAAAAAGCTGAAAATACTATCCCCATTGCTGCATCTTCTTTGATGGGGGAACGGGTTTTAATAAATGCTATGGCCATTGTACTTAAAATCCCGGCAATAAATGCCCCGACAAAAATATTAGCACCAATCATGAATGCGATCGCTAATCCTGGTAATACGGAATGACTAATAGCATCTCCTAGTAATGCTAGGCGTTGTACCATTAAATAACTACCAACTACTGCACACAATAAGCCTACTAAAATAGCGATAATTAGGGAACGTTGCATGAAGCCATATTGCAACGGTTCAATTAGTGTATTAAGCATGAATGAAAATGAACCACGAAGGTACGAAGTACACGAAGGAAGACAGGAAGAGGAGGAGAGAGATGAATAATCATGACTAAGCTGCAAAGTACATGACTTTTCCGTTGTAAGCACTATGGAGGTTTTCTTCTGTGAGGACTTGTTGGCGGGAACCTGTGGCGATTAATTCGCAATTTAGTAAGATTAAATCATCAAAATGGGCAATGGATTGGCCTAAGTCGTGATTAACAACTAAGACAGTTTTATTCTCTGCTGCTAGTTCGTGGAAAATTTCAAAAATTATGGTTTGGGTTTTTTGATCTATTCCTACAAATGGTTCATCAAAACAAAATATCTCTGCTTGTTGGGTTAAAGCACGCGCTAAAAATACCCGTTGTTGTTGTCCTCCAGAAAGTTCAGCAATGGGGCGGTTTTGTAATTCTTTCATCCCCACTCTTTCTAAGGCTTCTTTAACTACTTGGCGGCTAACTGTGGAAAAGCTACGCAACCAACCTGTTTTTTTTACACGCCCCATCATCACTACATCCCAAACTATAGCTGGATAGTTCCAGTCAATTTGGCTACCTTGTGGTACATAAGCTACTTGATCTAGTTGCTGCATTAAAGGTTGATTTTTGTATAAAACCTGACCGCTACTTATAGGAACTAATCCTAAGATGGCTTTCATAAAGGTACTTTTACCAGCACCATTAGGTCCAAAAATTCCTGTCAGTTTTCCTGATTTAATAATGCAGTTAACATCCCGTAAAGCTTCCTGTGTCCGGTAATGTACTCCTAAATGGGAGATGTTAATGGCTGCTGTAGAATTCATATCAGTAGATTTTCTGGCTTGTGTGGGTGTCTCTTCTACTTGTCTCCGTCAGGGGCTAAATTTTTCGTAAAAAGAAATATTTTGCATAACCGTAGTTAAATAATCATTCTTTGAGCTTACTATAAAAATGAGATAAATATGAAAAAATGTATAATTAGAATTAATCTCTAAGATTAATGAAACGAATAATCAGTATCAAGGGCAATACTCTGTTAAAGAAAACAAAGATTTCTCAGTTATCTCTGGGAATGTTATTACCTTTAGCATTATTCGGTTGTAATCCATTAGACTCTCAAGCACCAGGAAATGGAAAGCGGCATCTTGTCGCAACAAGTACCATCATTGCTGATTTAGCCCAGGAGGTTGTAGGAGAGGAAGTAAAGGTCTCTGGTATCCTCAAGCCTGGTGCAGACCCTCACGTTTATGAACCAGTACCCGCAGATAGTCGAGTTTTGGAAACAGCAGACTTAATTTTATATAACGGTTATAAGTTAGAACCGGGAATTATTAAGTTAATGAATGCTGCTGGTGGGAAAGCACGGAAGTTAGCAGTAGGGGAAGTTATCAAACCTTTAAAGTTACAAAAAAGTCAAGGAGAAATTGTTCCCGATCCTCATGTTTGGGGAAGTGTAGAAAATGTCATATCTATGGTAAAAGCAATTAAAGAAGCATTAATTGAGTTATCACCAGAAGACAAAGATAAATTTACTCAAAAAGCTGGCGAATTGACTGAAGAATTACAACAGTTAAATAACTGGATTAAGCAACAAATTCAAACTATTCCTCCAGAAAAACGGAAACTTATCACTACCCATGATGCTTTTCAATATTATGGAAATAATTATGGGATGGAAATTGCGGGAACTTTAATTGGTATTAGCACAGAAGAACAACCAAGCGCCCAAACGGTCAGTAAATTAGTAGATTCAGTTAAAAAAATAGGCGTACCTGCAATTTTTGCGGAAACCACGATTAACCCAGCTTTAATTACCACTGTTGCCCAAGAAGCAGGGGTAAAACTTGTCAAAAATCAACTTTACTCTGATTCTATTGGTGCAAAAGGAAGTGATGGTGATACTTATATAAAAATGATGGAAGCTAATACCCGCACTATTGTGGAAGCGTTGGGGGGTAAGTATACGCCCTTTGTGTTGAAGAGAGCATCGAGTTTTGGCAGAAAGACTCAAATAGCAAGCAAACCATTGAGATAAGC